>Ga0208015_1000679_pt1 | contig 15457 bp, 8 predicted proteins | sample 26BtaG_FD_184101 | JGI IMG/M metagenome (GOLD analysis project Ga0208015, IMG submission 184101) | Marine viral communities from Cariaco Basin, Caribbean Sea - 26B_WHOI_OMZ_CsCl (SPAdes) (version 2) | ecosystem: Environmental > Aquatic > Marine > Oceanic | place: Caribbean Sea: Cariaco Basin...
CTCTAGCATAGTGCTTTTTTGCAATCATTATCCATAGAACAATTCTGATTACTGGTGCCAGTATTGCGATATAAATTTATTCTTTATATTTTTTTATAGAATGATATTGAAAATTGCCTTTTATCTTTTTAAATATACTTTTTGTCTATATGCCACTGTTTAATAGAAAAATATTTATTCCTAAATAATTAACTCAATTTCTAAACAAAAAAACGCCAAGCTAAATGCTTGGCGTTTAAAGAAATATTGTATAAATAGTAAGTGCTGTTATGGTGTGACTAACGCTCTCCCAAACCTTCTGATAAGGTCTTGGTAATAGGCTTAGTCAGATAGGATAATACGGTTCTCTCCATAGCCTTAATGTCTACTGAAGCTGTCATACCTGGTTTAATAACTATCTCATCACCACGTCCTGCAAACTCAGCTCCAGTGATAATCACTTGTACACGGTAGTAAGGCTCGTCACCCTTCGGAGTCTTCTCTATCAAAGTATCTGGACTGATATAAGTCACCGTACCATTCATAGCACCAAATATGGAGTAATCATAAGCATCTAATTTCACAGTGGCGTCCTGTCCTTCTTTGACATAAGCGATATCACCTGGACTTACTTTAGCCTCTACAATCAAATCACTACTAGTAGGCAATATTTCCATAATGACCTCACCAGGCTTAACCACCCCACCGATAGTTGTGACATTAATATTATTCACTTTACCGTTGGTTGGTGCCATCAGACGTTTTTCTTCTAACACTTGGGCGCGATCGCGTAGCTGCTCAAGCTCGGTATCTAACTCTTCTTGAGCCTTGGTCATATCTGCCTGAGCTTCTTCGAAATACTTATTACGCTTATTATTAATCTGCGCTTCGATATCAGCAACTTGACGGCGCAACTTAATAACATCCGCCTGGCTTACATCACCGTAAGCCAATAAAGGCTCGTTCATACTCAACTCTTTATTCGCGAGCACTAGCATCTTTTCTAGCGAAGAAACATCTTCATTAATAGCTTGCCGGCGACGATTGTATAGTGCCGTTTGGTTTTGTACATATTCTGGATACTTTTTGACATCGTCAGGGAAGACTAATGGCTTTTCAAAAATCTCCGCATTGAGTCGCGCCAACTTAGCTTTTAATGCAGCAGATTTTGAGGCAGAGTTGGCAAATGCTGCCTGAGCACGCTCTTCTTCTAATACAACTAACAATTGACCTTGTTTAATTTCTTCCCCTTCCACCACAGCAATCTCAGTCAACACCCCTCCTTCAGAGGCTTGAATCTCTTGAGTGCGAGCGCTAGCAATTACCGTTGCTTTCGCCCGCGTAACTTGGTCGATTTTAGCAAAAGAGGCCCAAACAATAAGGATAATGATGCCGAAGAGTGCTATCCATATGGTCAACCTGGCCCGCCCTACTTTGGGAGACGTTGGCGTATATTTATAGTCTGACATACTGGTTTACCTTACTGGTTATTTTGATTATCTGAGGGCTTTTTTATCATGGTCGGTTTAATTCTAATCTGCTTAATCGAAGGGTTTAGTGGCTCAGCAGAAAAACTCTCTCCAGTATCAATACTGTTAGAGGTTAGTGCACCCGTACTTGGACCCACATTCTGGTTAGCGACCTCTGCATGATCACCTGTTTGCGAGCTGTCTTGATTTAAAGTAGCTGAGGTATTAGTAGTACGTCTTGGCTGAATTTTTATTGCCGTTGCTTTAGGCGTCTCTGTGCTATTTGCAGAGGCATTTGTATTGGTATTGGCATCAACATTTTGCTTGGTATTGGCACTAGTAACTGTAGGATTGCTAGCATTACCTCTAGGATTAATTTTTATTGGACCAGACGTTTTTTCTACTGTGCTATTGGCTGCCGTATTAGTCCTTTCAGGTGTACCTGCTATATAGCTATTATTAGGATGATTATGGCTAGTGCCATCCTCTTTGGCTGGTTGCTGCCCTGATTTTACAGGCTGAATTTTAATAGCGGTATTGGGCTGTACCATTGCAGCTGGCGTATTGGGTTTAGGGCTAGGCTGATTATTCTCGCCAGCAGTAGCATCGGCTGTATTTTCTAATGCCTTTTGTTCTGCTGTAAGTTGTTTTTTGGCCTTCTCATTATTCATCAACTCGTTTAGGACCGCTTGTTTTGGACCATCCATAATAATGCGTTGATTGTCCATAATAATTAGGCGATCCACTAAATCTAACAAGGCGGTCTTATGGGTAGAGACGATAAAGGTCTGACCCTCTTGTAGCTCATGTCTTAATACTTGTAAACAACGCTGTTCTTGGCGGTTGTCCATAGAAGCCGTAGGTTCGTCTAATAAAAACACATTGGGCTTAGTTAATAGAAGACGAGTAAAAGCTACCAATTGCTTTTGGCCACCCGACAACCCACGCCCGCCTTCGCTAATAGGCAAATCCAGACCACTGGAATGGCTTGATACTAAATTAATGAGCCCTGTTTTTACCAAAACCTCATGCATCACATCATCATTAGGCGCGGCCATACCAATCAATAAATTCTCTCTAAGCGTGCCTTGAAAGAGACGATGGTCCTGTTGCAGATAGCCGAGGCGCTCACTCAGGGTCTCACGGCTAATTTGCTGAATATCTAACCCATCTAAGAGGATACGACCACTAGTCGGCGCATATAAACCTGACAACATTTTTAATAAAGTGGACTTGCCTGACCCAATAGGCCCTAAAATAGCGATGCGCTCACCAGGACGAATCACTAGCTTGGGGACAACGACAGCGGGACGGTCATTACCCTGATAGTTGAAGGTCACATCATCACATTCGAACAGACCCTCTACGCGGGAAGGCGATAACGGATAATTGACGCCATGATTATCTTGCTCAAGCGCAAATAGCGAATCGATATTTTTTTTCGCTGCCTTCGCATGGGCATATTGTACTAAAAGGTTAGGAATACTCATGACAGGGGCAAGCACTCTACCCCCTAGGATAGAACTGGCGATCAAACCACCAATCGTCATATCCCCTTTCATAACCACAAAGGAGCCAATAATGACGATACCCACATAGCTGACCTGTTGTAACATCTGGGTAAAGTAGCTTAAATTGTCATTAGCATGCTTCATATCCAAATCGTTTTTGATAGTGATATCCATCACATCAAGCCAACGCGATAAGAATTTCCAGCTGCCCGCCCCCGCTTTAATAGTCTCTACGCCTTCGACCGCTTCGACGAGCAAACCCGTTTTATAATAAGAGGCACTTGCGCCTTCAGCCGCAATTTGGTCGATACGTTTACGAGCCGTTAAGCCCATCACGATAGCGATACTAGCCGCAATAATAGGCACAGCAGCCACCAACGGTGAGGCGATAAAGGCGATTAAGGTAATAAAGATAATGGTCATGGGCAAATCGACGAGCCCAAATAGAGTACTGGCGGTAAAGAAACTACGGACTTGCTCATAACCGCGTAACTGTGCCGCCATAGAGCCCACGGAGCCTGGCATCTGGTCAATTCGAACTTTTAATAAACGCTGAAATACTTCTCGCGATAAATACTGATCGAGACCCACGACGACCTTATCCATAATGCGTGAGCGCGCAAACTTCATAAAGGCTTCAAACAAGATGATAAGACCGACACCACTGGCTAGGATAATGAGCGTATATTCACTACGGGTCGGAATAACGCGGTCATAAACCTGCATAGAGAATAGCGAGACAGCTAAAGCTAAAAAGTTAATCAAGAAGGATGCTACTACGGCCTCAACCACGATTCCTTTATAATTTTTTAGATCTGAATTTAGCAGCTCACTAAAAGAAGAACGGCGTTTTTTAATATGATCGTCTTTTAAGCGCACCCGCAAAATTAACGCCAGCTCATCAGCGCGCGAATGGGTCTGCCGATCTAACTGTTTAAAATTCCAGCGTCCTTGCGGGGTTTGGGTATCGATAACGCCCCAACCAATATCTGGGCGAAAAGCCAATAATGGTAAGAAAGCGGCATCAGGCTGCTCTAATATCTCGGGTAAATCTTCAACGCCGACTCCATTCAATACTGAGATGACCCCGCCCAAGGTATTGACCTCTGGACCTTTATGAGCGGCAGCTTTTTTAATATGGCGAAGGATAATTTCCTGCAAACGAACATTATCAATTGGATAGCCCTGTTGGCTCAGCAGATGTCTAATGGCATCGGCAAGCGTCTGCTCTAGTGGCGGCTCATCGATGACAGCATCCAATAAGGCATTATCAAGGTCTGAACCGCCTTCAGGGGTAGCGGTACTATCAGCATGCGGATTTTTAGGGAAATTTTCGCTCATACTAGTCACTTATTAGTTAGCTAGACATTGGTTAATTGGCTAGGAATCGGAAATAGCATCAAATCAAACAGACCGTAGCATTAACGGTAAAACAAAAGGCTTGAAGGCCACTTATATTTATAGAACCTATTATAAGACCTTACTACAAAATCCTTATCATACGAGGTAGCTTATTCCGTCTCAGAAAAGCTATCTTCTTCAACAAAACGGTCGCTGGTAGCGAAGCGATCTGTGGGGGCGGAGCCAATATTGGGTGGCAAATCACCGCTTTCTATCAGATCGCTGTCAGTAAGAACGGCATCATTATCGAGCACAGTATCCACTTCGATAAAGTTATCCTCTCGGGTGACTCGAACCAACTCACCTCTATCCAAACTGGCTTGAGCGCCGGCGGGCAGTCGAACTTGTAGATAAGATTCTGGCTGGCTAGATGCATTACGATAGCCAAGGTCGCGCCCGATATCCTGTATTTCTTGCTTCTGAAACCAGTTCTTGACAGGATCTAAAGGTTTAAAGAGCTTGGTAGGCTGTCTATTGTGGGCAAACTGTTGCCAAGGCATCACCCCAAACTCTACCTGCAGCTTATAAAAAGCCCCTAATATATCGGCACGGGTCTGCACCAACTGGATTTGATAATCACTATGCTCACGCACAGCATTCAATACCTCAAGCCAAGACTTACGACCGGCAATAAACTGGCGCCGATAGGAATTCACCACAATTTGCGCTCCGGCGACGGCCGCCACTAAGGACGCTTCTCGGTCTTTGGCGCTCGCAAATTGCTGATATTGAACTTGAATATCTTCCATTACATTACGACGAGCAGCTTCTTGATTCTGCACTAAGCTGCTGACCCGGGCTTGTGAAGCACGGGCTAAAGATAAGTTGGAAAATCCAGCGCCAGGATCATAACTCAAGCCCAAGGAGAACTTGCCATCATCTTCATTATCTTTGTGATAATAGGCGTGTTCGTATTGGGCATACACTGTGGGATAGCGTGAGGCCTGCTGAGCTTCTACTTCTTGTTTAGCAGACTCAATTTGAAAGTGTTCTTTGACGACTGTGGGATTATAGAAACTGGCTTGGTTAAAAGCCATTTGCTCAAAACCAGTAGATTGGCGCTTGGCTTGATCTACTAATATCTCGATATTAGGGACGCTGAGGGCACTACCCTGTGATAATGGTTGACCAATGATTTGCTCGAGACGCGCTGCAGCAATGCGTTGCTGTTCAGCGGCAGCTTGGTAAGCATTTTGCTCTTGTAAGATACGGTTGGTGGCAAGCTCTAGCTCAATACGGGCAGACACACCCTGACCAACACGACGTTTCATCATCGCTTCAAAATCATTAAGCTGCTTTAAATTTTCAATATAAACCCGCTGTTTTGCCACCGCAGTGATATAACTTTGCCAAGCATCAATAGTAGTTTTAGCCACTTGGTTTTGCTGCTCATAGATACGCTCGACCGCGGCTTTATCATCGAAAATAGCCTGATTCACATTCGCTGTTAATTTGCCTCCTGTCCATAGTGGCTGGCGAATAGTAATCTGCGAAACGATATCATCCTCTCTATCATATCCTGTGCTAATGCTAGGCGTAGGCAATAAATTCAGCTTGGCCGCATTGATACCTTCAGTAGTCGCTTGTTGCTCAGCTCGTGCAGAACCCACCAGTGGATGCGTCTGAATAGCCTGAGAAATTAGCGAGTTAATCTGTACATCAGTAACGACAGCATAGGCGGTTACCGAAGTGCCAAACCAGGAGAGTAAGCACGCCGCTAATAAACGACTGATAGTATGATGAGTTTTCTCATAGGTTGGTGACATAATTTCTGGACTGTCCCTATCAATATAGTTACTATTTTATTGTTTTACTTCACATTAATGCTAGTAAGCTAGCTTCCCACTATAAAAACAATAATGGTATCAGATGGATAAATTAGTTATTCAATATTACTATAGTTATGTTTAGATAATATTTATGGATTATAAACTATTTATAACTAATATAAACCAACTATTTTCGGGTTTATTAATTTCCTAATTATAGTAAATTGATCTGTATACGAGTTAAATATTTCTAGGCACTATTATAGAAAGCTACAATGAAACAGGTTTTTTAAATAGAGCTATTTAATGAATAGAGTTACTACTCAACCTAAGCTTCTATCAAATAAATAGTTTTAAATATAACTTACTACTCCTTTAAGAGCGCACTATAGCAGAAATTATAATTAGCTTTAACAGATATTTAGACCCAAGCGTCGCCAAGCATTTATTGCAATAATGCCGATAATGTTTAAAAGCAACTCGCAACATCTGTCGCTTAATAAGCTATATTTAAGTCATGATTATCAACCTTAGCAATCTAAAATCGCTAACAATGTAGATTTTCTCTTCCTCGTGATAATATGAGCCTCTAGACCCTACCGGGGTATTATCAGCTATATGATCTAACTTATATCAACTCAGCTAAGACGACATTATGACTACTAAATCACGGGATAAATGGTTACCTGCCCTACTATTGGCTGGCATAGTGCATGTCATCGTATTTGCGGCCCTGTATGTCAATTATGCGAATAAGAATAATCCCGTAGCGACAGAAACTAATATTAACTTTGCACAGCCTAGTCAACCAGACACTACTGCCCCGCCTACCGCTCTCTTTAGCGAGACGGAAATTAGAGAAGTACCTGTAGTAGATGGTAGCCCTAATCAATCTACAGAGTCGCAAAGCGCAAGTAACGCTCAGAACTCTAGTACAGAGGGTAATCGTGATAGCGACAATACTGCGAATACAGTCAGTAATGATAATAAACTTGCGAAAAGTACAGCAGATAAAACTAGCGACGAAAGTAAAGTTACCGTTAAATCCACTGGACAAGCTGCTGATATAGCTATGACTCAAAAGGCTACTCCAGATAGTGACATTACTACCCCAAGCAACCCATTGACCACGCAACGATCGAATGCTGGGCTGCTAGACATGGATATGCCAAGTCAGAACAGCAACGGCAAAACTACACTAGATAAAGACTATAATAAGACGAAAAGCGAAACAGAAGAGTTGAATGCCAAGATGAGCTCAGGCATTAACGAGATTAAAAATCGCACTCAAAAGAGAATCGAAGAAGCAGAGGCAATGCAAGCTTATGCTCATGCTGTAGACAATGGCAGACCTAGTGTGTCTCTTAGCAGCAAGCCAGCTAGCAGCACACCGGCCGCCAAAACACCGTTAACTGAAAATACTGACACCATATCATCCAAAGCACCCTCGAATAGACTCACCACAGCTACTGAAGACTAGTGACTGAGCGCCATCGCTAGTAGGCCAAAGCTAAATATCAGCATGGCATACAGTAAAAGATGACCACAAAAAAGGGCTAACCATCGAATAGAGTGGCTAGCCCTTTTTTACACTTGCGCTTTCTTATACTTAATTAACCAATAAACTCATACCTATAAAGCTCATGACACAACTTTTTAATAGTCAATCAGCTCTTTAATGAAAAGCGCTTAGGCGCTTAAATGCTCACCAGCACCTTTCTCAGCCAAATACTCATTAATCTCTGCTAAGCGCTCAGGTGTCCCCACATCGATCCAATTGTCGGCCATAACTTCAGCCGTAACCTGAAACTTAGGCATCGCCTTTTTGAGCAGGGCCCCTAAAGGAGCGGCTTGTCCTTCTACGAGACCGGCAACAATGCTGGGTGATAAAACGCTAATCCCAGCAAAGGTATGTTTTTGTGCATTAGCTATCGCCTGCTCACTGGCCAAACCATTCATAATAGCAAAGTCCCCACCATCATTATGCTGCGGATTATCAATCATAATGAGGTGAGCCAATTGATCGGCGCCCAATTCATAATCGGTCAATTGCCCAAAATCGTAAGTCGTCCAGATATCTGAATTCACTAAGATAAACGGAGCGTTTTGCAACTTATTATGCTGTAGCGCATTAAAAATACCGCCAGCAGTCTCCAGTGGCTCGTCCTCTTCAACGGACCAATGCAACTTGACGCCAAACTCACTACCATCCCCTAGCTGCGCCATCAGCTTGTCAGCCAACCAAGAGGCATTAATCGTGATATCGGTAATGCCTGCTGCTTTTAAAGCTTTGATATGCCAGACAATCAGTGGTTGACCACCGACCTCGACCAAAGGCTTAGGGGTCTCTAAAGTTAGCGGACGTAAACGGGTACCTTTACCAGCCGCAAGAATCATTGCTTGTGTAATCTTTGCCATTATTTATCCTGAATATTGAGTCAGTAGCTTATTTACTGGTAATTTATATAACGTTAAAGCTTAAATGCATTAAAACCTATGCTGCAAATTTCTGTTTAAAAGCCGGCATGACCATGTCTTCAAGCCAGGCTTTAAATTCCGTAGCTATAGCGGCTATTGGGCTATCATTCTGTTGGCTCAGCCAAGTCAGTTCTACTAATAAGTCGCGCATTACTTTAGGAATATCGGCCAAATAGCGGGCCTTACCATCGCGTTCGCTTAAGCGTACGAAAATTCCTAAAATTTTCAAATGACGTTGCATGCCCATAACCATCAAGTCATAAGTCAGCTGCTCGACCGTGATATCACTGACCTCGGCGGCAATATTGGCAGACGCTAGCTGATTGCTATAATATTGGATCCAGCCTGCAATCTGCGCTTCTGACCAATCCACATAAGCATCGCGTAGCAAGGAGGACAAGTCATAAGAGTAGGCACCAATCACCGCATCTTGAAAGTCAATCACGCCTAGACGCTCTGCATCTGCGCAATCTTGCATCAGGTTACGGCTATGATAATCTCGATGTACTATAACGCTAGGCTGCGCTAGCACTTGCTCTATAACGGCCTGTTTAAGCGCTTGCCAGCACTGCTGCTCAGGGGCCGCAAAGGGCACCCCAACGTAAGGGATAAACCAGTCGCTGAACAAGTCCATCTCACGCTCTAGCATAGCAGCGTCATAATGAGGCAGTTGTGCTTCAGCAGGCACAATCGTCTGCAATTGTAATAAGGTATCAATCGCCTGTTTATAGTAGTTATCTACAATCTCTGCTGGTGCATCAGCGACCAAATGGGCAAACTCTGTAGTGCCAAAATCTTGTAATACCAAAAACCCTTGTGTCATATCTTTGGCGATAATGGTCGGCACATTAATCGTTGCCGCTAGCAGCTCATCCACTGCGACAAACTCGACAATAGATTCCATCTCAGGAGGCGCATCCATCACGATATAACGCAGTGGCTCAGTGACCGTGTTGGCCTGACCCTGCTCGCCCGCCTTTGCGGTTAAACAAAGCCGATGATAACGGCGGAAACTGGCATCACCCGGTAAACTGTCTATCTGTAGCTCATAGTCATTAAACTGCTGGTGCAACCAATGGTGCAAAGTAAGCTCACGCTCGGAAAGGGCTTGGGTAGATGCAGTCATAGTACTCGTCTTATCCATTTTTCTTAGTAGGGTGATCGGGCATCAGGCACTAGTCTATTACCTTGTTGGGCAGCTAGACCCGCTAATTAAGCACACAAACGGTCAACTTTATTCAGACTATTATTTGCATAAAACCATCTGTTGGCAGGCGCTATGATGCCTAGTAAGTGGCGGATAGTGTAGCTGATTTATAACAGCTTGACTATGTGCACCGCCACCTGTTTCAGCAGATAACGCCAGAGTTACTAAAAAATACCGCCGCTAGCAAGTGTGAGCATCCCTGTCTTTTTAACCGTATTTTACTGAGGTGATTCATAACTAATAATGCTATGATTGCGCTAAGCAACAGGGTAAAATCTGCAGCGTCTTGACCTTAAGGCTAAGCCTGCCGCTATAAGTATCAGCCACTAAGAGTGGTAATAAACCAAAGATACTTAGTCGCGCTCTAAAGATTGCCGATAACGCCTGGCCTGCTATACAATACCTAGCGAAGCCACTGTCGCTAGCCATAGCATCATTAAGTGACTGAATTACTGTCGAATAATATAGGTATCCCCTTGCCATACTCACCATTATACCAAAGCATTCACGTCATCTTATTTGGCGCTTTAAGCCTGACTGCCCTGTCCATGAGCGCAGGCGCTAATGCGGCTATCAATGATATTAGCTCACGTACCGTTATTAGCAGTGCCACAGCCGCTAAGACCGCAGCACTTTCAGACACGGCGACGCTACCCTCTGAGAAGTTGTCACTCGATAGGGCTATTGACTCAGCCCCTGATGTCCATGCTACTGATGCTGCCAAGGCCACTAAAGATGCCTTTTTATTTGATAATAATATCAGCACAGATACGGATGCTGATTTTGATGAGACTGCGGCTAGTGCAGAGAGCGCAGTAATCGATAGTGAGAGCAATCAAACAGCTACTAGCAATCTTACTGCCGCTGCCACCACCCAACCCGCCATCCAAGCCGCCATCCAAGCCGATGATGACAGCATTCAACGCAGCCTTGAGCGCCTCGCTGAGCATTACGAGCTAATCCCAGAAGAAGAAAAACAGCAAAGAAAGCAAAATGGCCTGACTCTAGAGAACTTACTTAACCTAGACCAAAACGTGCCAGCAACCACAGAATCAACGCTGCTCTCCTCCAATTTGCCTTCTAGAACGGCAGCACAGAATACAGATGACACCTTAAACAGCAGCGCCCGCTGTGAAGGCCGTTGGATTTATCCAAAAGCCAACTCTAAAGCGGCGTTAATCACTGATGCTGAGGGCGTGGTTCGTCCCGATATGAATCTGTACGCAGAGTCTGACTATGGCTATTATGACAATGTCGATTACGCTGAGCTGTCGGGCAATGTCATCATTGACCAAGGGACGCAACATATTGAAGCCGATAAAATCCTAGTGAATCTGACTAGCGGTGTTGCAGCGGCGCAAGGGCAAGTCATGTTTACCGATGCGGCCATTTCTCCAGCCACAAATGGCGGGCAGCGACCGTCTCAACAGAGAACGGATGGCGGTATTATTGGGGTGGCGGACAGTCTTGCTTATAATACAGAAACCGGACAATCGACTGCGAAAGATGTCGCCTTTGCTAGCGTGCCGTTACAAGCCCATGGTTATGCCAAACGCTTGAATAAGCCTAGCGATACTCGCTATGAGCTCGATGAGGTTATGTTTACCACCTGCCCTCCTACCGATCGTAAGTGGCAGCTCGATGCTAAAAATATTGATATCGACACTGAGACTGGCCGCGGCGTAGCGACCAATACGACTTTCCGTATTGCCGATGTGCCCGTATTGTATTTGCCTTACTTCAACTTTCCTATTGACGCCCGTCGTAGCAGTGGCTTTTTGACCCCGCGGGCTAGTATCGGCAGCGAAAGTGGCCTTGAGTTAGACATTCCCTATTACTTTAACCTCGCGCCCGAATATGATGCGACATTGAACACACATTTATATACCAATCGTAATCCTATGCTCACTGGGGAATTTCGCTATCTGACTGAAAACTACGGTGAAGGTCAGCTGACGGGCTCCTATTTGCCCAGCGATAGAAAGTACGATGGCGAAGACCGTAGTAGCTTCTTTTACGATCATTATTGGGCATCAGAAGCTATCCCCCATCTAGATGGCGACATCACTTATAAATATGTCTCTGATGCAGACTATCTTACTGACTTTGATACTTTAGGCATCGCAGACAATAACATCAACTTACCGAGACGGGCACGCTTAAATTATTATAACGACCTAGTCACCGGTGAACTAAAAGTTGAGACTTTCCAAAGCCTAAAAGCCTTTACTAGTGATGATGTGGCTATTGCGGATAAAGACAAACCCTATTCGCGCTTGCCACAGCTCAACCTAAACTATAGATTACCTTGGTCCGATAAGATTGATATTACCGGCGTGCATGACTCTGCTTACTTTAAAAAGTCTATCGATGATGGCTCAGAAGCGGAAAAGAGCGGCGTGCGTATGTATAACAAAGTGAGTGCCAGTTATCCGGTAGAGAGCGCTTGGGGCTATGTTACGCCACAGGTCAGCTTGCAGCATCTCTTCGCTTCATATGACCAAGACAGTCTTGATGACAATGACTTAAGCCGCGATGATGGTAGCCAGTCAGTCTTTGTACCACAAATGAGTATCGATGCCGGCTTGCACTTTTCTAATACCGGCACCCCATTTGGTTGGTTTGATGACACTTTGGGCGGCTATCAATTGCTGAGCCCCAGACTGAAATACACCTATTCACCTTTTAAAGAGCAGAACTCTTTACCAAACTTTGATACGCGTATTGCGTCTATTAACTATAAGCAACTGTATGCTGACAGCTGGTTTTTAGGCCATGACCGTTTGCAGGATTTGCATGCTGTCACCCCAGGGCTAAACTATCGTTACGTCGACGCAATGGGCGTGACACGTTTTGATGGTAGTATTGCTGAGCAATTTTATATTGAAAATGGTGAAGTCACTTTATCCGAAGAAGCCGAAGTATTCAGCGAGGCCTCCTCTGGTGTAGTTTGGGAAGCCAGTACCCAGCCTTATAATAACTTTTGGGTGGACTTGAGCGGAGCGATGACGAACAGCTACGATTTAAACTACTTAACGACAGAATTACGCTATCAGCCTACTGATAACAGCTTATTTAACGTGGGTTATGTCAAGCGTCGCGAAGACCCGAATACCAACCAGCTGCCCTTATCCGCAGTGACCGCCTCTAGTGTCTTTCCTATTAATAATAATTGGCGGGTACTCGCGCAAGGTCAATACGATCTAAAACGTGACAGAATGCTAGACGCCTTAGTTGGGGTAGACTTCGAGGACTGTTGTTTTGGTTTTGCGGTATATGGTCGTCGCTACTACAATGATTTAAACTTGTCAGACAAACCTAATCAGGCCATTATGGCGGAAATTCGTCTGAACGGACTTGGCGATAGTACCAGCCGTCTGACGCGCCTGTTATCGGATAAAGTTTTAGGTTTTGAACCCGTACAAACGGCTTGGAAAGATTAAGTCATTTATTTTGCATGGTAAAGATTAGCCTAACTGCTTGAAGGTTAGATAATAGACTTTAAGGTTAGCCCACAGATTACGATTTTAAAAGCTTCAAATGCGACGATTCGTGGCAACAAATTTAATGAGGAATTTCATGACAGTTTTATCTTTTCGCCGTTTAAGTGATGCCACTTTACTCACCTTGAGTGTGGTCGCTGGTCTGAGCATTACGTCTGTGGCCAATGCTGCAGAGACCAATAAGACCGCGCAGGCACAAGCTGCTACGCCAAAGCAAGTCTCACGCACTGCCAGTCAAGATGGTATCGTTGCTCTGGTCAATCAAAGCGCTATTTTAAAAAGTGATCTCGCGGTAGCGGTCGCTCAAGCAAAACAACGTGCCGCTCTGACAGGAGATGCTATCCCTACAGGTCAGCAGCTACAGAGTGAAGTTTTAAATGCTTTGATACTGCGTGAGTTACAACTGGCATTAGTGAAGCGTGTGGGCATCAAGCCGGATGACAATGTGGTCAATGCACGTCTGGCCCAAATTGCGCAAAGCCAAGGTATGAGCAGCTTAGCCGAGCTACAGCAACGCTTTGATGCCGAGCAACCCGGCAGCTATGCTCGCGTGCGTCAGCAAGTCATTGAAGAAGCCTCGATTCAAGCCTTACAGCAGCGTCAGGTAGCCAGTCGTGTGCGTATCACCGACCAAGATATCGAAGCCTTTTTGGCCTCTCCTGAAGCCAAACGTCTGAATCAAAGTGAATACCAAACTATTCACGTGCGCGTGCCTTATATAGATGACTATAGCCGTCTGTCTGAAAAGCAACGTGATGAGGCGCTACAAGTCGCTAATAAACTTTATCAAGCTTTAAATACGCCAAATGTTGATGTTAATGCTGCTATGGCTGAAGTACAAGGCAACTATCCGGTGCCGCTACAGGGTGGCAATATGGGCTATAACAAAGCCGCTGGCCTGCCGCTGCAACTGGCCAATGCTATCACTGACTTAAAAGTTGGTGAAGTTAGCCAGCCTATCATTAGCCCTGAAGGCATCGATGTCGTTAAACTGGCGGATAAGAAAAGCGCGGATAAAATGGTTATCCCGCAGTGGCGTGCCCGTCATATCTTAGTGAAAGTCGATGATTTGCAATCAGAAGAATTGGCCAAGCAAAAAATCAATGATTTGTATGAGCAGTTGCGTCGTGGCGCTGACTTTGCAGCCCTAGCCTCTACCTACTCTGACGACTCAGGCTCAGCAGGCCGTGGCGGCGATTTAGACTGGGTGGAAGAAGGCACGATGGTAGCTCCATTTGAGCAGATGATGAAAGCGACCCCAGTCGGTGATTACTCTACCCCTTTCCAAACCCAGTTTGGCTGGCACATCGTCAAAGTGGACGGTGAACGCCAACAAGATGTGAGTGAGCAGTATCGCCGTAAGATGGCGCAGGAAACTTTGTATAAGCGCTTAGCGCCACAAGCACAAGAAGATTGGTTACAAGAATTGCGTGCGGGTGCTTATGTCAAAATCTTTGATGACAATATCTCCGCAAATTAAAGCCAATAGCAGCTAAGCTAATAGCTGCTATGTAAAAATATGCCTAATAAAAAAGCCTCTAATCATAGAGGCTTTTTTATGGGCAATAGTTTTGAGCGTTACAGCTACTTAACAAGCAACTTTTTATCAGACCAATTATCTGCCTAGCAACGCACGTGGGTCAATAGGATTACCGTTTTGGCGCACTTGGAACTCTAGTGCGACCTGATCCGTTTGTCCAGTTCTGCCTATAGTAGCAATACGCTGACCTCGCTGTACCTGATCGCCTTCTTTGACCAACAGCTGGTTATTGTGCGCATAAGCGGTAATATAGCTGTCATCATGACGAATCATAATGAGGTTGCCATACTCTGGTAAGCCATCACCCGAGTATAAAACCACACCAGATTGGCTGGCGACGACGGGATCGCCTTCACGGCCTGCAAACCACATGCCCATGACGCCTGATTGTTCATCAAAGTTGCGGATGACCTGATTGCTAGTAGGATAGACAAAGCCTTGAGTATCTGTCGCTGTAGTGCCATAAACAGGGGTCGATGGTTTTGGTGCGGGTGTGGTAGGCTGCTGCGGACGCGTCGTAGTCTGATAGCCCGTATTCGCTGGCGGGCGAGCTTGCGTATTACCGCCTTGCCATAATTTTAACCACTGACCTGAATAGAT
>Ga0208015_1000680_pt1 | contig 15448 bp, 13 predicted proteins | sample 26BtaG_FD_184101 | JGI IMG/M metagenome (GOLD analysis project Ga0208015, IMG submission 184101) | Marine viral communities from Cariaco Basin, Caribbean Sea - 26B_WHOI_OMZ_CsCl (SPAdes) (version 2) | ecosystem: Environmental > Aquatic > Marine > Oceanic | place: Caribbean Sea: Cariaco Basin...
TTTGTATGATGGCAAATACGGTCATTCGTGCAGAAGGGAAACCAAAGTTTGCCATGTATGCCATGATGATTCCATCGGTCGCCAATTTGGTGATGGATTATGTGTTCATTTATCTTATGGATTTTGGAATGACTGGAGCTGCATGGGCAACCACACTTTCTTATTTAATCTGTTTGATATTTATCCTTTGGTTTTTTATATCCGAAAAGTCAGAACTGAAAATTGACTTTGCGCACTTCGGGCTAAACTTCCCAATTGTCAAAGAAATCACTTCTTTAGGATTTGTTACGCTGTCGCGCCAAGCCGTAGTGAGCGTCACTTATTTGTTTATGAATAATATTCTCTTCGATCTGGGAGGAGAAACTTCTGTGACATCATATGCTATTGCGGGGAGAATGCTAATGTTTGCCATGTTTCCTATTCTTGGAATTACCCAAGGATTTCTACCAATTGCTGGCTTTAATTACGGTGCTGAAAATTATCATAGAGTTAGGGAATCACTTAATACGGCTATAAAGTATGCTGCGGTTTTGGCGAGCTTGGTTTTTATTGTATTGATGATATTTCCAGAAAATATCATCAGAATTTTCACCACAGATGCCGATGTGGTCCGCCAAGCACCTAATGATATGCGCTGGGTATTTGCCGCAACGCCCATTATTGCCTGGCAGCTGATTGGTGCAGCCTATTTTCAGGCTATCGGGAAGGCTCTACCTGCGTTACTGTTGACTTTGTCCAGGCAAGGTCTCTTTTTTATTCCGCTCATTTTGATTTTACCACAGTTTTACGGCGAATTTGGAGTATGGATGTCTTTCCCAATTTCAGATGTATTGGCAACTATTGTGACAGCCTATTTCTTGAACCGCGAAGTCAAGAGGAATTTGATTCCTAAAGATGTTTAATTTATTTTTGAACGATGGAATACTACAATTATATAAAAGCCTTGCACCTTATTTTTGTTATTACCTGGTTTGCAGGATTGTTCTATATTCCGAGGTTATTTGTATATCAAATTGAAGCCTTTCATAAACCCTCACCTGAGAAGGAAATTTTAGGAAAGCAACTCAAATTGATGGCCAAACGCTTGTGGAATATCATTACCTGGCCTTCGGCAATTTTGGCCACTATTTTTGCAATTTGGCTGCTTATTTTGATACCATCCTGGTTACACCAAGGTTGGATGCATGTGAAATTGGCCTTTGTCATTTTGCTTATCTTCTATCATTTAAAAACACATCATTATTACAAACAATTGCAACGTGATGAGGTCAAAATATCTTCTAATTTTATGCGATTATGGAATGAAGGTGCCACATTTATCCTGTTTTCAGTAGTGTTTTTGGTGATTTTGAAAAACTCTATCAACTGGATTTTTGGTGTTGTTGGCATTGTCGTTTTGGCTGTTTTATTGATGTTGGGATTCAAGATCTATAAGAATATCAGAAAAAGAAATCCCGATTCTTAAAGTGGAGGGGGGTAGTGCATAGCGTGTAGTGCGTAGAGGGTAGTTGAAAAGTAGTCGAAAATTCCAAATCAAAAATCATCAATCAAAAATCAACAATCGTTAATCCCTTGAAAATTTCAACGCAGCCAATTTTGGAGTGATTATTGCTATCTTTATCAAGCTACATTAATGAAATGAAAACAAGACGACTTTCCTTACGCGTACGCATCTTTTTTGCCATGATTCTGTTAGTGCTCATCGCTTCTATTTTGATTGCTGCAGTCACTATTTATCAATACAACGAAGAAGCACAAGACTATCATAGAAACCGTTTAGAGCGAAAAGAAGACAATATAAAACGCCATATTGATTTTGTAATTCGCGAAACTTCTTGGGAAATCAATACGGATAGAATACCGTTGATTTTTAGGGAAGAGATTTATAAGATTGCCGATATCCATCAATTGCAGGTTAATCTGTTTGATCTTGAAGGTTCGTTGTTAAAATCTTCAAAGTCGAGTATCGAGGGCGATACACTTTCAAGTTGTTTGAATGCCAATATTTTAAATGCCCTTTCCAATACATCCAAACATAGATACGTAGAAAAAATGGTCCTCAACGATCAAACGTTTCAATCTTCATATACCTATATCACTGACAAAAAGTTCAAACCGATTGCGATTTTAAACCTTTATTATATTCAGAATGATGATATTTTGAATAAGGAGCTGAAGGAGTTTTTGGAGCGTTTGGGATATGCCTATTTTGTGATGCTAATTTTGGCCATTCTACTGGCGTATTTCCTTTCAAAATATATTACCAAATCACTTAAAACGATCAGTGATAAAATGAATGCAACGCGATTGGGAAAACAGAATCAACGAATTGAAATTGAGTCGTCAAGTGAGGAAATTGCCACTTTGGTGAATTCTTATAACAGTATGATTGATCAATTGCAGGAAAGTGCCGTAAAGTTGGCTACATCTGAACGTGAACAGGCATGGCGGGAGATGGCAAAACAAGTCGCCCACGAAATTAAAAATCCGTTAACGCCTATGCGTTTAAGCGTTCAAAGTTTTCAGCGCAAATTTGATCCAGAAGATCCTGAAATTCATCAAAAAGTGGAGGAATACAGCAAAACACTCATTCAGCAAATTGACACCATGAGTTCCATTGCATCAGCCTTTTCAAATTTCGCCAAAATGCCTGCACAACAAAATGAGACCCTTAATGTGGTACAAATTGTGAAATTGGCCTTGGATATTTTTAGTGAAGATTATATTGTCTTTGTGGCCGATGAGAAGGAAATCATTTCGCAATTGGACCGAACGCAACTGATTCGCGTGATCACCAATTTAGTCAAGAATGCAACCCAAGCTGTCGCAGACGAGAAGGATCCTAAGATTGTGGTTAGTGTGATGTCTGAGGATGATGTGGTTAGGATTTCGGTCTCTGACAATGGAAAGGGTATTTCCGAGGAAAATATTGCAAGAATATTTCAACCCAAATTTACTACGAAGTCTAGCGGGATGGGACTTGGCTTGGCAATGGTTAAAAATATAGTGGAAACTTATAAAGGAACAATTACCTTTACTTCCCAAAATGGAAAGGGAACAACGTTTACGGTGACATTTCCGAAGGAATAAAATCACTTCAAATGCAGGGATCTCATAAAATATTGCTTAATTTTCAATTTCTATCTCAGCAAGTTGTACAGGGGAGTTTGAATGGTGTTCAATAAAGAAGAGATTTCCGACTTCCTGACTTCCAAGAGACCACCATGGAAATAAAAAACACAGTTATATGTCTTACGAAAACATCTTATCAGAAAGAAACGACGGGATTACAACCATTACCATCAACCGTCCCAATAAATTAAATGCTTTAAATAAAGCGACAATTAACGAACTCAATCAAGCTTTTAAAGTGGCTGACAAGGATAAGCACACTAAGGTGATCATTATTACCGGAAGTGGAGAGAAAGCCTTTGTCGCCGGAGCGGATATTAGCGAATTTGCCCATTTCGATGTAGAGGATGGTGCGAAATTGGCGGCTAAAGGTCAAGAGTTGTTATTTGATTATGTTGAGAATCTTTCGACTCCAGTCATTGCGGCGGTCAACGGATTTGCCCTTGGTGGTGGTCTCGAATTGGCGATGGCCTGTCACTTTAGAATTGCAAGTGACAATGCCAAAATGGGTTTGCCTGAAACATCATTAGGCGTGATCCCTGGTTATGGTGGGACGCAACGTTTGCCACAATTGGTTGGAAAAGGTCGCGCCATGGAAATGGTCATGACCGCAGGTATGATTGATGCCGAAACAGCAAAAGCTTACGGATTGGTCAATCACGTGACCACACAAGATGAGCTTATGGGCTTTTGTGAAAAGATAGCCGGTAAAATCATGCGGAATTCTACAGTAGCGATTAAAGGTGCCATAAAAGCTATTAATGCCAATTATAAAGACGGGGTTGACGGATATAAAGTAGAAATAAAGCAATTTGGAAAATGCTTTGGCACTGACGATTTTACCGAAGGTACGACAGCGTTTTTGGAAAAGCGGAAGGCGGAATTTCCGGGGACATAATTCCTGCGAAGGCAGGAATCTCAAAATAGAACACTGACGACACGGATGGAGCGGATTTTTACTGATTTGATTATGAAAATTAAATAAAAGATTAATGACGAGATCAGTGCTCATCATAAAAAATCAGCGTCACCTGCCCTGCCGGCAGGTGGGTCTGCGTTCTATTAGATTGAATAGATCCTCACCGATCCAAATAATGATTTTACATATCCTCTTTTAGTCATAAGAATTAAAAACTGAAAATACAAAGCTGATTTTTTGTTTGCCCCGCCCTAAAAGGGAGCAAAAAATCTCAAATGATTAATTAATTTGAGAAAAAGCCATTATGATTCAATAAAAAATGCGAACTAAATATTTGGTTCGCATTTTTTAATTTTTCTAAGTCATCGGTCATCGGTCATCGGTCCATGGTCACAAGTCTCACCACTCCCCTCTAAAAGCGAAGCGTTCTACCCTGTCACCACTAACTACGACTTCCCGCCAACAATCGTCAATTCATCAACAATATGTTTGGCATTGGAATATTTGTCGATCAACCAAAGGACGTATCGGATATCAACGTTAATCGTTCTCTGTAAATCTGAATCGAAAATGACATCACCAGCCATCGCTTCAATGTTTCCATCAAAAGCCAATCCAATCAATTCACCTTTTCCATTGATTACTGGAGATCCTGAATTACCACCGGTAATATCATTATCTGATAAAAAGTTAACTGAAAGTTCACCTTTCTCGTTGGCATAACGTCCGTAATCCTTTTTCGCATACATGTCCAACATATGTGCAGGCAAGTCAAATTCTGGATCATTCGGCTTGTATTTTGCAACCATCCCTTTTAAAGTCGTGTAGTTATTAAACTCGGCATCATTTTGCTCACCTTCTTTTTTAGGCAAAGCTCTCACTTTTCCATAGCTTAATCGCAAAGTAGAGTTAGCATCAGGATATTGGATGTTGCTCAATCCAGATTCACGTAATCCAGCCACTAATTTTCTAAAAGCAGCTTGAAAATCGTTTTCAGGTTGCACTAAGTGTTCAGGTTGCTCTCTGTATTTTGTTAATAGCTGACCAGATAACTGATACAATTGGTCATTTTCTAATTTCGACACATCAGGGTTTTGTAAAAATGCCATCACGTTTTCTTTTGATGTGAAAATGCTTGCGTCAAAAATAGATTCTATGAAGGCTGTAAAGTCGTTGTTGTTTTTATCGCCAACTTCTTTTACCAATTCAGGAAGTGGATAATTGGCTTTAGACGCATATAAATTCAATTGCTTGGCAAGGATTTCTTTTTCCAAAGGCAAGTGATAGTCTTTATAAGAGCTTTCTACAAAAGACTGTAATCTTGGAAGCATGTTTTCACGGGCAGCTTCATTTGCAGTAGTATATTGTTCCAAGGCACCACCAAGTCTGTATGGTAGCACGGCAAATTTACTGCCACGTAAGATACCAGTTAAATAATTGTCATGTTGGGCTTTTTGATTGGTCAATTTATAATAGGCATTGATATCTGAAATTACATTGCCGTATTTCGCTTTGTTATTCTTTTTGTTGGCCCATTTGTTAAAAGCGTCCTCAACTTTAGTTTTTGTCGCTACTGTTTTATGCTCTGTTAAGGCATCAATCATACCGCCACGGTTTTTCCAATAGTTGGCAATACTTGCATAGGAAGACGCATACATCAAGTTGATAGCTTCATCATTGTCCATATATTTTTTCATGACGTCCATACTCACTTTTGAGCCTTCAACCCAAGCAGGATAGGCAAATTTTACGTTTTGCTCAACCCCTTGTGCAGGCATCCATCGGTTGGTTCTTCCTGGATAACCCAAGATCATGGCAAAATCATTCTCCTTAACGCCGTCAATGCTTACAGGAAGATGGTATTTTGATTTTAAAGGCACGTTGTCAGTAGAGTATTCGGCTGGATTTCCATCGTGGTCAGCATATACCCTGAACAATGCGAAATCGCCAGTATGTCTTGGCCACTCCCAATTGTCTGTATCACCACCATATTTACCAACACTTTCTGGAGGTGTTCCTACCAAACGTACATCCCTGAAATCTTCGTAAACAAAATAGTAGAACTCATTTCCTTGGTAGAAGGAACGTACAGAAACAGTATATTTCCCACCCTCGTTATTTTCTTTTTCAATTTTTGCAATCTCTTTATTGATAGCAGCTTCACGCTCTTTTTCAGACATTGTCTCATTGACTTGCGATAAGATACGTGTTGAAACATCATCCATTCTGACAAAGAATCTGACGTATAAGCTTTCTGGTTTTAATTCTGCATCGAGCGATTTTGCCCAATAGCCATCTCTAAGATGGTTTCTATCGGCAGAAGATAATTCTGCAATCGCATCATATCCACAGTGGTGGTTGGTCAATACCAAACCACTATCAGAAACAATACTGGCAGTACACCCACCATTAAACTGTACGATGGCATCTTTTAAACTTCTGTTGTTGATGCTGTATATTTCTTCAGCAGTCAATTGAAGTCCCATTTTTTGCATATCTCTATGGTTGAGACGTTCAATATGCATTAAAAACCACATGCCTTCATCTGCTTTTAGAGCGGATGAAAAGGTCATCATAAAAATGGTGAGGGAGAGCAATATTTTTTTCATGTTCTTAAATTATTTGTGAGTGCCAAAAATATTGAATTTTTATATGGTTTAAAGGATTGAGAACTGTTAAAACCTTGTTATTTTTTAGCTTTTAAAACATTCCTTAAACAGCCTATGTCCCTTATAGTGAATGGATAACATAAGTTTCTACATTCTGTAGCCATCAAATGGCTGGTTTTGGATGTAACTTTATACGCTTGTCATAACCTACAGAAACTTTCAATAATTAAATGCCAATGGACCCAGACTCTACCATTAAAGGTCGCGGAGCACAAATTAATATATCCAATCGATTCTTTGAATTGAGTCACGAAATACGTGATGATTTTCTTGAATACTGCGCTAAAGAAGGTGAGGACGCTGATAAAAACAAAACGCTTTTTCTTGACGTATTTCCAAAAACCATTGTCAACAAAGTTACAAGTCCGGATGTGGGCATGGGTTATTCCATGAACATGTACCAAGGTTGCGAACACGGATGCATCTACTGCTATGCGCGAAACACCCATGAATTTTGGGGCTATAGCGCAGGCCTCGATTTTGAACGTCGGATTTTAGTAAAAAAAGAAGCGCCACTATTGTTGGAAAAATTCATCAAAAGAAAAAGTTGGGAAGCCCATCCTATTGTGATGTCCGGAAATACAGATTGCTATCAACCTGCGGAAAAGCGATATGAAATTACTCGGAAATGTTTGGAGGTCTTCTTAAAATACAGACACCCTGTGGGCATTATTACGAAAAATGCCTTGATCCTTCGCGATTTGGATCTTTTGAAAGCATTGGCTAAAGACAATTTAGTAGCCGTTAATATTTCTATCACCTCGCTTTCTGAGGACACGAGACGTGTTTTGGAACCCAGGACGGCGACCATCAAAAAGCGATTGGAAACTGTAAAAAACTTATCAGAACATGGCATTCCCGTCAACGTCATGATGGCACCCATTATTCCTTCAATTAACAGTCATGAGGTCTTGGCACTGGCAAAGAAAGTCTCCGAAATGGGCGCTTTGAGCATGGGGCATACCATTGTGAGATTGAATGGTGCTATTGGAGAGATCTTCACAGATTGGATAAAAAAGACCATGCCCGATCGGGCAGACAAGGTGCTGCATCAAATTGAAAGTTGCCATGGTGGGAATTTGAACGACTCGCGCATTGGAACACGTATGCGCGGTGAAGGTGAGATTGCCAAGCAAATCAACGATATGGTCAAACTGGCAAAGCTCAAATATTTTAAGAATAAATCGATGCCAAAACTGAATACGTCGCTTCACGAACAGTTCAAGGATGGGCAGCTAAAGTTATTTTAATCCTTATATTTGGCTACACTTATCAGATTTCTGAGGATTATCATTATCCGTTTACTTAGTTTTTGAATTTTAAAACACTTCCATACCAACTATGAACAGCTTTGTAAAAATTATCATAACCGCCGTTTTGAGCTTCTTTCCCTTGACAATAATTGCTCAAGACAACGATAAAACAAACCTTTGGAAAATTGAAGGAGATGAGATCAAAACCTCCTACCTATTCGGGACCATGCATCTTATTCCTGAAAAGGATTTTAATTTGAAAGACAAGGTTAAAACAGCTTTTGATTCTTCTGAGCTGGTGGTACTGGAGTTAGATATGTCGCATCCTGAATTTATGAAAGATATGATGGCCCAAGCCTATTTGGAGCAAGGAACGGAATTGAAATCCTTTATGGATGATAGCGAATATGAGTTACTGGACAATTTTTTGAAGGAAAAAATGGGAATTGGTATGCAAATGTATAACACCATGAAACCTTTTATGCTCATGTCTGTTGTTTTAATGGCATCGGTGGATGGTCCATTGGCGAGTTTTGAAATGACTTTGATGCAAATGGCAAAAGAATCGGGTAAACAAATTAAGGGTTTAGAAACAATAGCAACTCAAGTTGGTGTTTTTGATGCGACCCCTTATGACAGGCAATTGGACGATCTGCTTGACATGATTAAAAATTTGGATGATAGTACAGAACTTTTTAACACCATGGCCCAACTCTACATTTCCGAGGATATAGATTCTTTATACGATTATATGGATGACTATATGAATGGCGATTTGGAAATGATGGCGCGCTTTTTAGATGAAAGAAATAATAATTGGATTCCGGAAATTTCTAAATTTTCAAAAGAGTTTTCCACATTTTATGGGGTGGGAGCCGCACATTTGGCAGGTGGTCAAGGCGTCATTAATTTATTGAGAAAGGCTGGTTATACGGTGACGCCAGTGATGGATTAAGGCACAATAATTACCTTAAAATATTTAATTTTTATTTTTCACCATCCCACTCCGCATAAAATTGCTCAAGAAACAGCTCCATAAATTGGTGCCGCTCTAAAGCAATTTTACGTCCTGTATCGGTGTTCATCATGTCTTTTAGCAACAATAATTTTTCATAAAAATGGTTGATGGTTGGCGCATTTGAAGCTTTATATTCTTCTTTGGACATGTCTAAATTTGGCGGAATTGAAGGATCATAAAGTAGTCTGTTCTTAAAGCCCCCATAATTGAATGTTCGTGCAATCCCGATGGCGCCTAAGGCATCCAATCGGTCGGCATCTTGTACGACATCAAGTTCTGGGGAATGGAACTTTTGGAGTTCATTTCCACCACCAAAGGAGATGTTTTTAATGATGTTGATGACGTGGTCAATCACTGAAGTATCCACATGGATTTCTGATAAAAACTCATGAGCAACTTTTGGGCCTACGGTTTCATCGCCATCATGAAATTTACTGTCAGCAATATCATGAAGCAGGGCGCCGAGCTGAACGACGAAAAGATCAACGTCTTCATTTTTCGCAATCAATAAGGCATTTTTATAAACACGCTCAATGTGGAACCAATCGTGGCCGCCTTCGGCATTTTTTAGTTGTTTTTTTACGAAATTGATGGTTTTATCAATTTTTAGATCTTCGGTCATATCTATTAATAAAAAATTCCTTTTAAATAATAAAAGGAATTAGTGTGTCTTTGAAATAGCTTACTTCAACCTCGCCGGCTCCACCCATTTAAATTGATAGGAGTTTTCAGGAATCCGCATTCGATCGGCCAAGCGTTTCATTCGGTCCGGAAGTTTCATGAGATAATCTCTTGCTTTTTCAGCATCGTCAGAAAGATTTTTGATGTTGCCAATATCCCAACGCTTGATTAATTTCTCCAAAATATCCACATAATCGGCAGAGGTATAAACACCTATTCGTTGTGCTGTATTTGAGAATTCTTCAAAAGCGGTTCCTATCTGATTACCGGATTCTCTTAAGAAATGAGCAGGCATGGTGATTTTTTGTTTCATCATGGTCTGAAAGGCAATCATCATTTGGTTTGGATCTACGGTGAATATACGTTCTACAAATTCAGAATAGGCATGATGATGACGCATCTCATCGCCAGCAATAATATTACACATTTTAAAGAGTGACCTATTGCCTTTTTCTTTGGCAATTTTTGCCACGCGATTGTGGGAAACGTAGGTGGCAAGCTCTTGAAAACTGGTATAAATAAAGTTTTTATAAGGATCTCTATCGGTGCCAATGTCAAATCCGTCGGCTATTAAATGCTGTGTTGTCTTTTCAATTTCTTTCATGTTGACGCGGCCTGATAAGTATAGGTATTTGTTGAGCACATCGCCGTGTCGGTTCTCTTCAGCAGTCCAATGACGCACCCACTTTCCCCAAGAGTTTCGTCCAACCTGATCCACGCCCTCTACATCCATCAACCAAGACTCATAGGTTGGCAAGGCTTCTTCCGTGATCATATCACCCACTAAAACTACCCAAAAATCGTAAGGCAATTCTTTTGATAATTCACGTATTTCTCTGACTTCATCGTAAAACTTATCGCTTTCTGAATCTGGTAGAAAATCAGTGGGCTGCCAAATTTTATCAATGGGTATTAAGTATTTTTCTATAAGTGATTCGACGTCTTTTTCCAGGTGTTGCATCACTTCCAATCTCACATTTTTTAAAGACATAATCTTGTAATTTAGGGATGAATATTTGAAGTAATCGTCTGTTCAACAGATTTGATTAATTCTTGCTTATCTACAAAGGTAGCGATTTTGATAGGTTGATGTACCGTGAATTTCAAATGATTTCCAATCCCCATGGGAAATTTTCCGTAACGCAGCATTTTCCAAGAATTGTTGATGCTAATAGGGACAATGGTAGCTGATGGCACTTTTTTCATCATCATTTCGAGCCCTTTGGTCTGAAAAGGTTTTGGAACCCCTGTTTTGCTTCTCGTTCCTTCCGGGAAAATGACGGCTGCCCGTTTGTTCTTTTCAATATATTCTCCAAATTTCATAATGGCAGGAAGGGACTGTCTCGGGTTTTTCCGATCGATCAATACCGAACCGCCATGGCGTAAGTTATAGGAGACACTTGGGATGCCTCTTCCCAATTCCATTTTTGAAATGAACTTTGGATGGTGCTTGCGCATGTACCACATAATAGGAGAAATATCGTACATGCTTTGATGGTTGGCGACAATGATCAAGGGTTGATCTGTGTCAATATCATAAGGATTGGTAAAGGTGAATCGGGTACCCAGAACATTCAGGGAACGCATCAAAAAAAACTGAAGCCAATCGACGCTGATTTTATGGGCTTGATAACCAAAGAGATTAAAGCATATCCATTGAATGGGATGGAATACCACAAGCGTGATTCCAAAACAAATAAAATATAAAACGGTTAAAGGGTAGGCCAATATTTTTCTCATGCTACAAAATTAAGAAAAACTCAACCTAAAAACCTATTAATAAATGGCAATGCATTTATTGTCCTCACATTCCAAACGAAGTGGCGGATTGACCATCATGCAATCTGAATATTGCTGGCATTCCACATTAAAAACTCGTTCTAGTTTGTTATGCGCCTCCACGAGGTCAAGCAACGCTAAAGTGTCTATGGAGGTAGAATAAACTAAGTAGCTCCAAGGTCCGCCACAGGGTTTACTGCCAAGGGCAATTGACCGGCATTCAAAATTTTCATTGCAAATGGAAGCGTCAGCAAGATTTTCAATCTCGGCTTTCATTAGGTCCAATTTTATGACGTAATCCTCACAAGACTTTGAATTAGAGTCTTGATCGTCACATTTAAAAGCCGTCAATAAAAGGAATGGTACGGCAAATTTTAAAACAAATATCAACGTTTTCATAATAATACCTTTTAAGGTAGATGCATTCTATTCTAAAAGGTTGCGCACCAACTAAAAGAACCACAGTAAGTTTACCATGGTTCTTTTAAAAATTTCGATACTTTGACATCAACCTGGGCGCTCCAAGCCTCAAACTTTTTAGCAATATTGATTATAAGCATCCACAAGGTTTTCCGCAATTATTTCTGCAGGTCTTCCTTCAATATGATGACGCTCTAACATGTGTACCAATTCGCCGTCTTTAAACAAAGCGATAGATGGTGAACTTGGAGGAAATGGAACCATATGCTGTCTTGCCTTATCTACAGCTTCTTTATCTACACCGGCAAATACAGTTACGGTATGGTCAGGATGCTTTTCATTTTGCAAACTCATTCGCGCACCTGGGCGCGCATTAGCTGCCGCACAGCCACAAACCGAATTTACCACTAACAGGGTTGTGCCCTCTTTCGCTAAAGCGGCATCAACATCTTGAGCGGTATGTAATTCTTCAAAACCAACCTTGGTCAGGTCTTCTCGCATTGGTTTTACTAATTCTGCTGGATACATATATTTTAAAATTTTAAAAATTAATAATTCGTCCCGAACTTCGGGACTGCAAAGATATGAAAAATTCGCCTCATTAAATTAGTCCCGAGTTGGTAGTTTGAATGCGGGTATTTTAATCGTCAATGGAAATTTAAATTCTAATTTAGAGCATAAAAAGACTAACTATAGTATATTTGAACTACTAAAAATAAAATAGATAAATGAGTTTTTCAAAATGGATAGGCGCAGGATTGGGATGGTCTTTTGGCGGGCCAATTGGAGCCATTATTGGATTGGTCTTGGGAAGTATAATAGATTCGGTGTCGGATAGCGGAACACCACTTTTGGGCGATTGGCAGACCAAACAAAAAAATCAACCCACTTACAGACGGCAAGCGCAACCTCAAACGCAACCGGGCGATTTTGAAGTGAGCCTTTTAATCTTGGCTTCTGTGGTAATCAAAGCCGATGGACATCAAGACCAACGGGAACTTGATTATGTACGCCAGCAATTTGTGAACATGTACGGGCAGGAGCGTGCCAATAAAGCATTTCGATTGTTCAAGGGCATCAATCAGCAGCAAATTCCAGTGCGTCAAGTGTGCATGCAAATCCAACAGATGATGGATCACGCCTCACGATTGCAATTATTGCATTTTCTCTTCGGAATTGCCAAAGCCGATGGAATGGTGACGGATCCAGAAGTGAACCAAATTCATACCATTTCGGGGTATTTGGGCATCAGTTCTCGAGATTTTGAAAGCATTAAGGCCATGTTTTATGACAGTAGTGACAATGCCTATAAGATTCTTGAAATCACAAAAGAAGCCACAGTGGACGAGATTAAGGCGGCTTATAGAAAAATGGCAAAGAAATACCATCCTGATCGTGTGGTACATTTAGGAGAAGCTCATCAGAAGGGTGCTGTTGAAAAGTTCCGACAGGTTCAGGAAGCCTACGAAAAACTACAAAAGGAGCGTAGATTTTAAATGGTCTTACTTTGGATGATATTTAATGCCTATTGAATAAATTTAACCATTCAAATTGTTTTTGATTAAAACTCTTGAAATGGAGGCATAAAGGATATTTATTTTTTCATACTTAAATGACCATTATAAATTCATTAATTTAGTTGTTTATTTATACACATCTTATTGATTTTTCAATTACTCACAAAACCGATTTAATTTTATATTATGCAATTGATATTAAGACCTTATATTTTAAAACTGAAGCATACATTTACCATTTCAAGAGAGTCTCGAGATGAGCAACCTTCCTTGATTGTTGAATTAAAGGATGATGGTGAATCTGGATTTGGTGAAGCCACTTCAAATCCCTATTACAATGTAAGCATCAAAGGGATGATGAATGATTTGCAGCAATTGGAGCCGCTCATCGCAGATTCATCCGGCATTCCTCCTGAAGAATTTTGGGAGAAAATGAAATCGCAATTGTCCCATAATATGTTTGCCCTATGCGCTTTAGATTTGGCCTATAATGACCTTTACGCCAGGATAAAAGGCAAGAAATTGTATGAACTGTGGAATTATGATATCAGTCATAACCCGTTAACTAATTACACGATAGGTATAGATACCATTGAAAAAATGGTCTCTAAGATGAAAGAAATGCCTTGGCCAATTTATAAGATCAAATTAGGATCGGATCGTGATATCGACATAGTCACTGAATTGCGTAAACATACCGACGCGATTTTCAGGGTAGATGCCAATTGTGGTTGGACGGCAGATGAAACCATCGCCAATGCAAAGGTGTTAAAAGAATTGGGAGTTGAGTTTATAGAACAACCTTTGCCTGCCGACGATTGGGAAGGTCATAAAAAAGTCTTTGAACAGTCGGTATTGCCAATTATTGCTGACGAAAGCTGTCAAGTTGAATCGGATGTCGATAAATGTTACCAAAATTTTCACGGGATCAACGTCAAATTGACCAAATGTGGAGGACTCACACCAGCACGGCGTATGTTGGTTAAAGCGCGCAAATTAGGAATGAAAACCATGGTAGGTTGTATGACCGAGTCCACCGTGGGCATTTCTGCCATTGCCCATTTATTGCCACTTTTGGATTATGTGGATATGGATGGCGCTTTATTGCTGGCAGAGGATATTGCCAGTGGAGTGCGTATAGAAAATGGCGAAATTTTTTATAGTGATTTGAACGGGACTGGCGTGACCTTAACCTAATAATCAATGACTGTTGATCAATTTCCGGATAGAACCATTTTAGTTGATGGAGAGACCTATCTTTATTTTGGCGGAACTTCTTATTTAGGGATGGCTACCAACCCTGATTTTCAAAACCTGCTTTTTGAAAGTATCAAAACATGGGGCACATCTTATGGGAGTTCGAGAAATTCCAATATTCAATTAAGAATTTACCAAGAAGCGGAGGGTTTATTTTCAAATAACAGTGGGGCTGAGGCCGCCCTTACCGTTTCCTCAGGTACTTTGGCCGGAAGACTCGTAATTGATTATTTGGCAACAACACACCGACATTTTTATCATTATCCAAAAACACATCCGGCCATTCTTGAAAATTCAAGTCAACCCGTGTTTATAAATGGAGCCTTGCATCCAGGATTGACAGATGAGGTGAAAGAAGCCGTTGTGATTACAGCAGATGCCCTATTATCCTTAGCGGTCCAACCCACGAATTTCGATTTCTTGGACGGTATTTCTTCAAGTAAAACCATCACTCTATTAATTGATGAATCCCATAGCCTGGGCATTGTCGGCAAAGATGGTTCAGGTGTTTTCAAAACGATTGCCCATCCAAGAATTTCACAAAAAATAATGATCAGCTCTTTGACCAAAGCTTATGGCTGTTCTGGAGGCGTTATTGTTGGAAATAAAAAACTTGTTGACAGCATAAGGAGTGCTGTAGTGTTTATCTCGGCTGCAGGAATGAATCCTATCTTTTTGCAAACTTTTGTCAAAGGGCAGGGGATTATACAGAATCAACTCAAAAAATTGCGTGAGAATTTGCAGTTTGTATATGGTAACGACGATTTGCCACAACAATTTTATTATGATCATGATTACCCTGT
>Ga0208015_1000683_pt1 | contig 15423 bp, 12 predicted proteins | sample 26BtaG_FD_184101 | JGI IMG/M metagenome (GOLD analysis project Ga0208015, IMG submission 184101) | Marine viral communities from Cariaco Basin, Caribbean Sea - 26B_WHOI_OMZ_CsCl (SPAdes) (version 2) | ecosystem: Environmental > Aquatic > Marine > Oceanic | place: Caribbean Sea: Cariaco Basin...
TGTTTTTTGTATTTTTCGTTCATAGGTTGGACTAAGGTGGTCATAGAGTACCTTTTAAATAGCTAATAATTGGCTGTCTAGGGGCATTGCAACTTAACCGCGATCGCCTATCGCTGGTACTGAACGTGGCTCTTCACCGATATACTCAGCACTTGGGCGAATGATACGGTTGTTTGAGCGTTGCTCGAACACGTGAGCTGCCCAACCTGTTAAACGTGAGCACACAAAGATTGGCGTAAATAGTTTGGTAGGAATGCCCATAAAGTGATACGTCGACGCATGGAAGAAATCAGCATTACAGAACAATTTCTTTTCACGCCACATGACTTCTTCACAACGTACAGATACTGGGTAAAGTACGGTATCACCCACATCAGCGGCCAATTTCTCTGCCCACTCTTTGATGATGACGTTACGTGGATCAGACTCGCTATAGATAGCGTGACCGAAGCCCATGATTTTATCTTTACGCTCAAGCATGCCCATTAGTCCTTCTTCAGCGGCATCTGGTGACTCGAAGCTCTCGATTAGGTCCATCGCTGCTTCGTTGGCACCGCCATGCAATGGGCCTCGTAGCGTACCGATAGCACCCGTGATGCAAGAGAAGATGTCCGATAGGGTTGAAGCACAAACGCGCGCGGTAAAGGTAGAGGCGTTAAACTCATGCTCAGCATATAGAATCAATGAAACGTTCATAACGCGCTCGTGCAATTCGCTTGGCGCTTTACCGTTTAATAGGTGTAAGAAATGGCCACCAATAGTTGCATCGTCAGTCACGCAATCAATTTTTTCGCCGTCATGGCTAAAGCGGTACCAGTAGTTAATGATGCTTGGGAAAGCGGCTAGCATACGGTTGGTTTTTTCTAACTGCTGCTCAAAGCTGTCTTCTGGCTCCAAGTTACCTAACATAGAGCAACCGGTACGCAAGACATCCATTGGATGCGCGTCTTGTGGAATGCGCTCTAGCACGTCTTTTAAAGCTTGCGGGATGTCACGCAGCTGCTTAAGCTCAGACTGATAAGTGTCTAATTGGGCTTGGGTAGGTAGCTCACCGTAAAGCAGTAGATAGGCGACTTCTTCAAAGATACAGGCTTCTGCTAAGTCTTTGACATCATAGCCACGATAAGTCAAGCCTGAGCCTGATTTACCGACTGTAGAAAGAGCGGTTTGACCAGCGATCTGACCACGTAGTCCTGCACCTGTAAGTTGTTTGCCTGCTGCCATAATAAATTCCTTTTTGGTTAGTTGATGGGCTTTAAATCAATCCATGTTGAATTAAGACCCACTAAGAAAAACTGCCTAAAATTTTAAAGATTTTTAAAAAACTGCCTAGCTTTATATTAAGTGCTTAACGGTCGACACGACTAAACTATTTACTTAGGCATATCACAATGCTGCTGTTTCGCTTCAATAAAGGGCTCGATAAAAGGGGTCAAGGCGGCTCGGTCGCTCAAAGCTTGCTGTAACTTAGTCCCCGTTGGTGACTCCCAAAAGCCTGAAACCGCTGCAATCTCTTCCTGACTCATCGATTTTTCCATGGTCGCTATATCAAATTGCTCGCCACCCATTAAGCTATCGATTAACTTTTGCGTCATTTCTACTTGTTTCTTGCCCGCAGCTGACTTATAGAAGTCATCCATTTCCGTCAGCTCTGCAGCAGAAAAGCTTTGCTCTAAATAGGCTTGGATTTGTTCAGCCGCCATATCATTGTCTTTAGTGACAAAGCATTTGATCTGCTCTTGGCTAAACTTAACCTCGCCGTTATTTTCGTCCGCTGCCATTTTATTGGCCATCTCTAAAGCAGAAGCCATACTGCTCATGACTTGCTGCAAGATAGCCTCAGCCGTAACATTGCTGGTCGCAACCACAGGGGCTGGGGTAGGCGCCGTCTCGACTGCAGCAGCTTCTGAGCTGGTTTGCGTCGCTGCCGGTTCTACTGCAGCTGTATCCGTATCATTACTACGATCACAGCCACTAAACAGGAAGGCGGCGGTTAGAGTGGCGCTTGCTAATAGGGTCTTTTGAAATAGACGCATTAAGTTTTCCTAGACTCATTATTAATACTAGTTAATTTAATATCAGTTGCTCTAATATCAGCTACTTTTTATCAGCAAATAATTTATCTAGCGTTTGCTCAAACTGGTGGTAGTTTAAGAAATCATACAGTTCCATACGCGTCTGCATCGTATCGACGACGTTTTCTTGCGTGCCGTCGCTCATTAGATGCTGATAGACGTTTAGCGCGGCTTTGTTCATCGCACGGAAAGCAGATAGTGGGTATAAGACCATCTCAACGCCAACTTTATACAGCTGCTCAGTCGTATATAGGTCGGTCTGACCAAATTCAGTCATGTTGGCAAGTACTGGAATATCAAGCACATCCGTAAATTTACGGTACATTTCGATGTCGGTTAAGGCTTCAGCGAAAATCATGTCTGCGCCAGCTTCTTGGAAGGCAACCGCACGTTCAACCGCAGCTTCTAGACCTTCAACGGATAGGGCATCCGTACGCGCCATCACGACAAAGTTAGGGTCGGTTTTAGCATCAAGGGCTGCTTTTAAACGGTCTACCATTTCGCTAGTAGAGACGATTTCTTTATTCGGACGGTGGCCACAACGTTTTTGCGCGACTTGGTCTTCGATATGCACAGCGGCGACGCCAGCACGTTCCATTTTCTTCACGGTTTGTGCGATGTTAAAAGCGCCACCCCAACCGGTATCGATATCGACCAATAGCGGAGTATCCACGGCATTGGTGATACGGCTAGCGTCTTCCAGAACGTTATCCAAGCTGGTCATGCCTAGGTCAGGCAAGCCATAAGAGGCATTCGCTACGCCAGCACCCGATAGGTAAAGGGCTTTATGACCTACTTCGGTCGCCATCATTGCGGTATAAGCATTGATAGCGCCGACAATTTGTAAAGGTTCATTGCTTGAGTTTTGTTGCGTTAGCGCATCGCGAAAGCGTTTGCCAGCAGAAGAAGTCGTCATAATAGCGTCCTTGTCTGAATCATAGAGGGGGAAAGAATAGAATTGTTATATATGAAATAGGTATGCTGCTAAGAGTACGACTTTTACCAAGGTAATAAAAGTCGTCGATTAAGCTTATTATTTATTTATATTAATTTATTAATAAAATTTTATTAATTTCATTCAATTTATGAATACTAATATCAAATTAATGAGTGATATCGGCTGTTAATATTTAGTACAGGCATACCTGTCTTACAAAGAGCCTAGTATATTTTACAAAAAGATAACAATTATTGGTCAATTGACGTAGTTCTAATAATACAAACTTGGCAAAACCGTTCCATTGATAGCATGTATTAATAACACGTATAGCGCATAGCCAACTTACTTACGCCGATAAGTAATGCCTTTATTCTCATAAACCTGGTAAATCGTCTCTAAAAAGGTGGGATAAGCGGGGTGGGCTATCTCAACGAGGGTATTGAGATAAATAGGGGAGGTGGCGTCTTCATGCAGTAGGGTTTGATAGCGGATTTGCTCATTGCGCAAGGTCTTTAAGCTGTCCGGCACTAAAGTAATGCCTTCGCCTGCTGCCACTAATCCTAAAGCTACCTGTAAGTCGCTCACGGTTGTCGTGGCAAAAGGTAATACGCCATAGCGGTCAAATAAATTTAACAGCGGCTCCGTCTCTTGGCCTAAAGCGGTGCTATTAAGATGGCTTTGGTGATAGAGGATTAAGCGATTGTCTGCCAGTTGCGGTAAGCGCAGATCATTCACGCCAGCGAGTGGATGGTCAGCGGGCAGGGCAACGACATAACGCTCATGACGTAATAAAATCTGCTGTACCCAACTGTCTTGCTGCGCAAAACGGCCAAAACCCACATCAATCTCGCCCGCCTTTAATGCCTCTAGCTGCTGATAAGAAGAGATGTCTTTGAGTTGTACCTCTAGCTCAGGCAGTTGCCGCTTTAATAGGCCGATAATATTGGGCAATAGGCCGTAGAGCACCGAGGGCACAAAGCCAATACGTAGGGTCTTGGGAGGGTGCGCCATCCGCTGAGTCATAGCCGTGATGGTCTCTAATTCATCCAGCAGCGCCAACGACTTCTCATAAAAAAACTCGCCAGCTGGCGTCAGCTGTAAAGGCCGGTGATAGCGATCGATTAATTCCGCACCAATCTCCTCTTCTAACTGCTTAAGCAAGCGGCTTAAGGTCGGTTGTGATAAGTCGGTCAGGACAGCAGCGGCACTGAAACTTTGTGATTTAGCGACGGCATGAAAGGCTTGGAGTTGCTTTAGCTGCATAAGAAAGTTATAGCCATAGTCTTGTGAGGTGTGATGATAGATAGTTATTCGCCTTAACGAAGCTAATTAGCGTCTAGCTCTAAGCCCATTAAGGTTTCTTTTCGCCTTCTTTCTCTAACACGACTTTTTCGCCATTGCTCAGCAGGATAGTGGCTTTGGTGATTTTCACCGTGACCGTTTTAGGATTTTGGATACCTTTAATCACATGCTCATTAACCACGCTAGCTTCCGCTATTAATTTTGCCGTTTGCTGCGGCTCAATAGCGGGATTAAAGACGGTTAGTGGAATAGTGATTGCCTTACCTTTTTCAAAAGTCTCAGATTGCAGGGTAAAGGTGCCTTTGATACTTTTTATCGCCACAGTCCCTTGGTTCGCTAAAGCAAAGCTTAGCTTGGCATTCTGCAAGTTATTGTCGGTATTCAGCTGCGAAGGCTGTAGCGTTACCGGATAGGTTTGATTAATCTTATCGAGTTTATCAGCACGTGTACGCGTTTCTTTAACACCAGTAGGATTATCAGGGTGCAGTTGCTCATATTCTCGTTGCTGCTTGAGCGCATCTTTAATAGTGATGCTCGGTGTCGCCCCCGTGGTAGTAGCTTCAGCTTGCCCAATACGCTGCATATAGCGGCTTAATAGCTGTTGGTCTGTCTCAGGCAGCTTGGCAAAAGCGGGACCTAGCTTATCCTGCCATTTTGCTGAGTCGGTCGGGATGGTCTGTAGCATAGGATCGGAGCTGGTCTGCTCACAAGCGCTCAAGGTGACGCCGGCTAAGACCGTTATGGCTATGCCCACTATTAGTTGGCGTAGGGGCTGTTTGATACCGGTAGTTTGCATAACCTGCTCCAAAGCAAAAAATCCATATAAGACTCAAGCAAACCCTTAGCAATACGTTGACGTATTAAGACTAGCGGTCTGTTCGGTATTATATGGATTCTAATGTAATGCTAGGAATATACAACTGTATTTTATTAGCAGCTATTCTATTACTAACCTTATTTATTAATAAGCTTGGCGATGCGTAGTATAACTTAAGCGCCTAGCATACCCGTTAAGCTGGCTAAGAATAATAGCGCAAAACCGGCTAGGAAAATAAGACCAGCTATCGAAAACGCTTTCATGGCTGGCGAGAGCTTTTGATGACCATTCACTAAGCTATAGTTTAACCAACCAAAGATTGGCGCTGAGACAAACGCGGAAATCATAGCGAATTTCAGCATAGCTCCAAGTTGTCCGGTGAAGAAAGTGATGATAATTAAGCCGCCGACAATAGCGTAAGTGGTCCAAAAGAACACCTGCTTATTATTAATTTCACTTTGTCCTTTAATCAGACGCCAGCACTCCGAATTGGCACGGCCATAGCCATCAGCACAAGTAATCGTGGTGCCAAACATACACATAAAGGCGATAAAGGCGACCAACAGACGCGACCATTCACCAATAGTAGCGGTATACATGCTGATTAACTGCCCGACATAGGCGCCACCCGCAGTTTGAATCTCTTGCCCTGAACCGTACTGGACAAAGACCCCGAGTGCTAAGAAGAATAAGGCTAAGATAACCGAGGTACCATACCCTACGTTGAAGTCCAAAAGACCTTGGCTATGGGTCGTGTGGTCCGTTTTAATTTTCGCTGAAGTCCACATAGAGGTGATGGCAGCAAACTCTAGCGGCGCTGGCATCCAGCCCATTAAGGCGACAATAAAGCCTAGCGTGGCTAAATTCCACGGCGAAGCCGCGACAAAGTCCGGCATCATAACTGTCGGCTTACCCGCCGCCATAACCACTGCTGCAATAGTAGCAATCGTCAAGGAGATGATAATCCACTTGGTGACGCCATCGAGCAGTTTATAGTGACCCGCAATCAAGAATACCCAAGAGACGCCCATAACGATTACAGATAGGGTAATCGTGGATAACTCTATGCTGGCAGGCAACATAAAGCCTAAAATCACTGCGGCGAGCAGGGCAACCGCCCCGGTACTAATGACGGCGGATAAAACGGAGAGGATGAAATAAACCCAAAGATAAACTTTAGACTTTTTGAAATAACCCGCAATAAGAGATTCGCCGGTATCGTAGACGTAATCGGTACCAAAACGGAAAAAAGGATATTTAAAAAAGTTGGCTAGGATAATCATGATGGCGAGCTGCCAACCATAGATAGCACCAGCCTGCGTTGACGAAACTAAGTGCGAGCCGCCAATCGCAGCGGAGGCCATTAGAATACCAGGGCCAAAAATTCGCCAATTGAATTTTTGCTGGGAGTCAGCTGACTGGGGGTGAGTAGAAGTGGACATGAATACCTCAAAAAATAGATAAGCTCGAAGCGATCCCTCGCGGCCAGCCTGATATAAATAGTATTAGGATGCAGACGTCTCATTAATGTAACAAAAAGCTGCTTAGGGGGCTATGGTACTAGAAATTACCTAGGATAATTACAAAAACTTATTTTATCTACTAATAACTGATAATCATTAACTGGCATGTGTTGGCTAATGAAACCGGTCAATAAGCAGCTATAAATTTATAGGTCATTGATATAGCGAATCTTAATCAATTATCAGTAGAAATAGCGTGGCATTAAGCGCTATTGTTAGCTGTCTTAAAAAATCAGCAAGAAAGGCGTTACAATACGATAACGCTTGGCTATAATGAATTGAATTATAAAATTTGTTTGTTTTTGGGCTGTTGTACTATGAGTAATTTTTTGAAGAAGAAAGCTAAGCACCAAGCAGGAAGTGGGGAAGACGCCGATGGTCTTGGCGCCAGTCACCAACGTTTTCTTAATAAATTTGGTAAAAAGAAAGTCGCTGTAGAGGACACTAGTGCCGATAACGCTTTCGATAATCCCTCCAATACTTTTAGGGACAGCAGCTCAGACCCTATTTACGACAAGGCTCACAGGGGCCCTGATCATTTAAACCAGCCCGACTATTACTCACCCCCGACATCAGTGCCCTTAGCGGAAGAGGACTTTACCCATACCAGCTATAACACTAGCAATTGGTACTCGCTAAATGGCCGTATAGGTCGCATTCAATTGCTAGCCTTTGGCGTTATTTGGGGTCTAATCACCACTTTACTCTATATCATTGGCACACTATTAGGCTCAGTCTTAGGGCCAGGTGCGGTCAGTCTTATTCTAGCCATTATTTCAATATTTACCTTACCCGCTGCCATCTACTCTTATATTCTGTTGCCGCGTCGGCGCTTACATGACATTGGTAAGTCTGGCTGGTGGCTGCTACTGCTAATCGTGCCGCTAGTCAATCTTCTATTGCTGCTGTATATGTACTTTGCCCGTGGTGACGATGGGGTTAATGCTTATGGCTTACCGCCTGCTCCCTATACCCAAACGGAATTTTGGTTAGCTTTGTTATTGCCTATAATGGCGGTAATCGGTATTGTAGCCGCTATCTTGCTGCCCAACTTATTAGATGATTCTTTACTCAGCCAAATGGCTCCTATGGAAGATACAGTCATCGTAGAAGGAAGTGATGCAGATACCACGGTAGCGACTCCTAGTGAAACTCCTCCAGCGGCGGATCCTGCTGACGCCGTTGTAGCACCGGTAACCGAAGATCCTGCTACGGAGAATCCATCTACGAATTCAGCTGCTGATGCTAGTGCTGATGGTCCGCAAATTAATGTGGTCGAGCAGCCTGTGATTGATACCCAAGCGCCTATCAGCTTTGAAGAGTTTAAACAGGAAGCGCAAACGACGATCTATAGAGAAGAGGCAGAGGCTGAACCTGCGCAGTAACATTAATATTATTATTAGCAGCCTTAAGCAAATCGCTACTAAAGTTAAAGTGTGGACATTCGTAATAATCTAGCCTTTTTTATGGCATTATTAGCGCGAAACCGTTAGGCTCGACGGTACGCTGCTATTCATATTAATAAGACCTGCTATGTCCTATTCGTCGTCCCGTCATTGGCGTCCCGCTGAGTCTCAAGTTGCTCATGAGCCGCTCATTGACAACATTGCGCTGCACCCAACCCCTGAGGGCTTAATGCTCTCATTGATGCCGGCAGGGGTGATGCCACGAGTATCAGCTTGGCTTATAGACTTTGCTATTCGTATGGCGGTCATGGTCGTACTGGGTATTATCACGGCACTTTTTGGGACGGCAGGCAGTGGCATTTTAGCGATTGGCTATTTTCTGATTACTTGGCTCTATCCCGTATTTTTTGAGGTGTATCGTCAAGGCATGACCCCCGGCAAAAAAGCCCAAGGGATTTACGTCTGTCACGATGATGGTACTCCTATCTCCCTACAGTCCTCTATGATTCGCAACCTGTTACGGGTAGCGGATTTTTTGCCGATTGGCTTTGCCGCTGGTGCACTAACCGTGCTGTTTACCCAACGCTCGCAGCGTATTGGCGACTTAGTAGCAGGCACCCTAGTGGTCTATAAACAGCAGGACGATATCGGCAAGCTCTATAAAAGTGTCTATGGTTTATTAGCGACACAACCTATGACGCCAGAGCCTACAGCCGCGCAAACGCTGCAATCAACTTCTCACAATGCTGCAACCGCTGCTACACTCGAGCAAACCCTACCATCGTCAATCCAATCCGCCTCTACTCAGGCACCTTTTGATCCTGCATCGCCCTTATTTTTCTATCCTATTGAGCTTAATGAGCAGCAAGCTTTAGTGGCGTTTAGCGAGCGTCTGGCTTTTCTATCCGTGGCTCGTCAGCAAGAGATAGCTATATCGCTCGCACCTTTAGTCAGCGTCAAGCAAAGCTCACCCCAAGCTAAAAAAGAAGGGATAACGGCCGCGGTACTGCAAAAAGCACAAATGATTCAGGGGGCTGCGCGATGAAACAACAGCAATTTGAAGCGCAGTATCGTGCTTTGTGGACTAGGTTTGCTGACTTATTAGCAGAGAGCTCAAAGAAAAAGTCAAAAAAGGACGCCGCGGCTAGCACTGATTTAGCCTCTGAACAAGCTTTAAATAAAAGGGCTGACAAAGCTACCGACCCTGCAGGATATGAATTTGTCCGCCTGTACCGATTGATTTGCCAACATTACGCATTGGCCCAGCAGCGCCATTACAGTCCGCAATTGGTCACCTACTTGCATGAGTTGGTAGTCACAGGACACCAACAGCTCTATCAGCGTGACAGTCACTTATGGACGCGTATCTATCGCTTTTTCACCTATACTTTCCCCGTGCGCTTACGCACCCATGCTGGGCTGTTTTGGTTGAGTCTGGCTTGTTTTTTAGTGCCCGCTATCTTAATGGGTTGGGCGAGTTACGAGCATTCGGATATGCTGTTTAGCGTCATGCCGGCGGACCAAGTGGCGCAGATGGAAGAGATGTATAACCCCGCTAACGACATGGTTGGTCGCGACAGTACGCGACGCTCAGATACCGATATTGCTATGTTTGGCTTTTATATTTATAACAACGTTGGTATCGACTTCCGCATTTATGGCATGGGGATATTTGCGGGGATAGGCACCTTGCTAAGCTTGCTCTATAACGGCTTGGTGATCGGTGGGGTAGCAGGCCATCTTAGCGGGATTGGCTTTAGCGAGACCTTTTGGCCCTTTGTGGCAGGGCACGGCTCCTTTGAATTAACGGCAGCTGTGATTAGTGGTGCAGCAGGACTTAGACTAGCCCAGTCGCTATTTATGCCCGGCAACTATCGCCGTATAGAAGCATTTAAGATTGCCGGCAAGCAAAGTATTGAGCTATTAGTAGGGGCCGCCACCATGACCTTTATTGCGGCATTTATTGAAGCGTTTTGGTCCTCGTCCAACATTATCCCAGATAGTGTGAAATATATCGTCGCCGCTATCTTATGGGCTTTTGTGATTGGCTATTTATGTTTAGCAGGTCGGCGCGAAAATGCCAGTTTAGGCTATAACGCTATGCAAAACAGCCCCCTCGAGATACCTCGTCAGAATGCCAAGACCATCGCTACAGGCGCCACACAATCATCGCCCACAAGTGCTGCAAATCAACGGGCACCACACGTATCGGGTAACCGCCTATGAATATGGATACGATGAAAGTGGCGATACGTCCTATGAGCACGCCGCAAGCGTTAGATTTGGGTATGGTCATGGCGCGGCAGTGGTTTATACCGCTCTGGCAAATTTGGCTGGGTATGGCATTGCCGATTTATCTGGTGTTTTATTTATGCGGTATGTGGCTCGATCTTAATTTTGCACTCAGTATCGGGGCTTATGGTGGCTTGGTATTTTGGTGGTTTAAACCGCTCTATGAAAAACCAATGGTGCTATGGTTGGGCCAAGCTTTATTTGCCGATGCGCCGAGAGTAAAGACGAGTATTTTATCCGGTTGGCGACAGATTCTCACCAATGCGCCCACGCTGCTAATCAGCAAGCGCCTATCGCTACAACGGCAGTTACTGCTGCCTATCTTGCTACTTGAGCAACCTGACAAAAAGCAATTTAAAGCGCGTACGCAAATCCTGTCACGCGGTCAAGGTGGTGGGCTTGGTTGGCATACTACAGTCATGCTGCATATTGAAATGATATTGGGTATAGCGACTTTAGTGTTAATCTGGCAGCTAATGCCGACCCAATTTGTGAAAACGGAAACGCTATTCACTCTGATTGAGCAAGGGCCGTTATGGGCGGAATTAGGCTGGGCGCTCATTTACTTTTTGGCCGCCAGTATCGTAGCGCCTTTTTTCATCGCTGGTGGGTTTGCTGTCTATTTGACCAAACGCTGCTTACTCGAAGGTTGGGATATCGAGTTGGTGTTTAAGCAATTGCGCCATCGTTATGAGCGCGATCGAGCTGACCCGTTAAGACAATTAACTGCCCCTATTCAACGACCTGCTACCTCTCAAGCAGCTACCTCTCAAGCAGCTACCTCTCCAGTGCTCTCTAAAGCGACAGTAAAAGTATCTGACAGCCCGTCGCAGCATATAGCGTCTACTGCTCATAGTGCTTCTGTTTCTAATTCTGCTTCTCAAAATATAGTTTCCGGCTCTGAAAATACCCCTATGTCTAGAGTCAATGAGGAGCAACGGTGATGCCAGAATTGAAGTCAGCGTTTGCCAGTCGCCATGCCTCTCGCCCTCCATACCAAATAATGGTAGGAATGATAATAGCACTGGCGGCCAATACGAGTATGGCGCTATCTGCTAGTGATGCACCTGTTAATACAGATACAGTGGCTGCGCAACTTGCCACACCAGACAATATAACGGAACAGCACACCGGCACTAAGCCTGTCAACGGTAATAACCCGTCCTCCAGTACCGCTATTCGCCAAGAGTTACAGGCTATTATCACCAGTGCAGATTATGCCGAGTCCAAAGAAGTCAAAAGTTGGCAACCTATCGATAAGCCGGCTAGCCCTAAAGAACAAGAGCTCAGTTGGTTGGGCAAATTACTAAAATGGTTGTTTGGCAGTCAGGCAGACTCAGGGACAGCGGCGTTTTTATCGCTATTATTAAAAGCGTTGCTCGTATTAGCCCTATTGGCGTTTATTGTCTGGGTTGCTAAGCGTGCCGGCTATCTGCAAGGTTGGATGGGCACTATCAAATCGCGGGTAGCGCGTAGCAGTCGTATTGAGGCGTATAGCCCAGAGTCGCTAGCACAACGTTGGCAAGCTTTGCCGGCACATGAACAAATACCGGCTGCAGTAGCCGATCATTTGCAACAAGGAGAGCTCACGACTGCTGCCTCTATCCTATATCGCGGCAGCCTGCGATGGTTGATGCAGACCCAACAAATTACTATCGCCCCGGCTATGACGGAAAAGCAATGCCTAGCGCAAATTCAGCAACTCAATGACTCTGGTCAGCCCACCTATATCCGTACCGTCATTCAACTGTGGGTACTAGCAGCGTATGATTCAGCAGCTGATACCGTCACTGACAGCCAACATAGCGCCACGCTTGCCGCGCAAATACGCAAAGTCTCAAGCCACTGGCTCGTTGAGTTACCCGCATTAAAGGGACGACAAACTACTATTAAGACTCAGGATACAGTTAGCGCTACTGCGGAGGGGACTCATGCCCAATAATACCTCGCCACGGGCTACCACCACGCAGACCTTGGGCTCTAGATTCAACTTATCGGCTTATAACATCAGCCCGGCTTACGCTATAGGGGTTATATTATTAGTCGGCATCATCGGTCTGATAACTTGGTGGTTTTTTGCAAACTTTGAGCGGGTCAGTAACACCGATTATCAGTTGCGTGCCCAAGCTCAATATAATCCGTATTATGCCGCCGAGTTATTAATTAATAATCAGCATGGCGCTAAAGATCCGCAAAATATAATGGCCATGACCTTGTTAGACGGCGACTTAAAGACGTTACTAAACGACCTACCGCCGTTAAATCAGGGCAAAAATGCGCCGCAGCCGACTTTAATTATTAACAGTATAGGCAGTAAGCTCACGGAGGAGCGCTTTGAGCAGTTGCGCTCGTGGGTAGAGCAGGGCGGGCATGTCATTACCTTTACTACCGGTGGCAATAACCCTGAAGACATGCAAGCGGTGCAGGCGCGTCTAGAGGAGTTACAGCAGGCGCAAAACCGCGACCCGGTAACTGAGATAGCCAATGATGCTGAACTCGCCGAGCTTGTGAGCCAATTGAACCCTGGTAACCAATTTTTGACCAAGTTGGGCATTTATGCGGTGGTCTCCGAAACAGACGCTAGTGACGATGACATGGCGGAGATAGGCGAGCAAATCGATGCCTTGATCACTGAAATAGAGTTGGAAGAGCAGGATAAATCCCTGTCTGATGCCGAACGTATTAAAAATATACTCACGCGGTTAGCAGGCCAGCAGCCCTTATCGCTATTGCCATTAGCTAAGACGACGTCTAATACGGCAGCGGAACTGTCAGCGCCGGCAGCTGTAGCTATCTCAGACTCTGCTATTTTGGTGCAAAGTGAGCATTACGGGCAGCAGCTGAATACGGACTTATTGCAAGCCTGGTATCCAGAGACAGCCAAGGTACATCACTATAGTCCTCAAAACCAAAGCTCTCAGACAGCCAATGCCGATAGTAAAAATTCTAATATCAACAATGCTAAGAATAAACAGGCATTATCAGCTCAAGCTGCCCTCATCCGCCAGTATTTAACTGAGCAGCAACGTCTTATCAAGCAGGATGTCACCTCGGAACTGCCAGCTGATCAAGCCAAGTCGATAGCTAATCGTACAGCCCAAGCAAATGATGCGACTAAAACCACCCAATCAGCCCAATCAATCAATGTGGTCAAGTCAACCAAGGCCACACAGTCGCGCAGATTAGACCAATTAATCACTGCAGTATTGGCTTTGAGCGATGAGCAACTTCTCGGCTTATTTAAGCCCATTGATGATATTTATTTGGACATTGGCTTTGGTCAAGGTCGTATTAGCGTACTGGTCGATAGCGATAGCTTTGCTAATCCAAACCCTAATTTGGACTTACCAAAAGACACTAGGGACAGTCGCATAGATGAGCGCCCTAGCTTGGATACGCCATTGGCTACCTGGGTACAATCGGACTACTACGTCAATTTATTGAGCGCTGATAATGCCGCTTGGCTGACCTATTTAACGCAAAACAGCAGCCAAGTTTGGATTTTTCCTAGTGTAGACATTGATCCTTTACCCGTTATGCTCTGGAAGCAAGCGCGACCTGCTATATTGGGGCTAGCGTTACTGGCTCTGCTGTGGTTATGGTCGCTATTCAATCGCTTTGGCAAGATGGCACACTTACCCGACGAGCAATCACACGATATCCTGCGCTATTTCCGCCAAGTCGGCCGTTATGGTTGGCAGCAAGATAAGGCGGCGCAGTTAATAGAGATAACCCGAGCACAGGTACGCCAGCAGCTCGCCAAGTTAACCGCTACTAGCGAGGGTACAAGAGCTGGCATGACGGATAATGCATTAACGGTGCAGCAAAATTATGCGACTGATATGACTGCCTTACAGCAGATATTAATAACGCAGTTGGAGCAAAAGAAACAACGCTATGCGCAAGGGTCACCAAGCCCTGTATCTGAGCATAGTGGCATAAAGGCAAGCTTGCCCAACGATGAACTGGCGAACCTATTGGCTAATGAGGCTTTTATTAAAGCGCAAATCACCCCTGAGCGTTTGCAAGCCGCGTTATTACCCACTGCGAAAGAAGGCAACACCGCATTTGAGCTGACGCAAATGACGCAGACCCTGTGGACTGTGCAATGGCTATTAAAATAACAGATACTACAAAACACTATTCAAATATTTATGATGGGTTAAACTTATTCGGCATCTCGAACATATCTAAAATATTCAAAGACTTAAGAAAGGAAATCCCATGACTATTATAACTACTAGACCGTCTATTAATAAAACCTTGCAGGCCACCACACTGTCTGCCGCGGTACTAACTGCACTGAGCCTAACCGGCTGCCAAACGCTGACCGATGCTGGCGAGGCGCCTAATACTGCGGTCGATAGCACGCCCGCCACGCTGTATTACAATGGCGATATCATTACCATGGAAGGCAATGCCCCAAAGCAGGTAGAGGCCTTAGTAGAGCAAGATGGCAAAATCGCCTATGTGGGCAGTCTACAAGCCGCTAGCGACAAATATACGAACGCAGCAAAAGTAAACCTGAATAAGCAAACTTTGTTGCCCGGCTTTATCGACCCGCACAGCCACTTTGGTATGGTGTCGAATACGATGGGACAGGTGAATTTAAACCCGCCACCTATTGGTGATACCAGCAGTATCAGCGACATGATGCAAACCCTAAAAGACTATAAAGCAGAGAACGATATTGCCGACGGCGAGTGGATATTTGGTTATGGTTATGACGAAACCCAACTCAAAGAAGGGCGTCATCCCACCAAGTCTGAGATAGACAAGGTACTGCCGAATAATCCAGTCTATCTGCAACATACCAGCGGTCATATGGGCGTGGCAAACTCTGCGGGCTTAAAGGAGATGAAGGTCACAGCGAAGACCAAAAACCCAGACGGCGGTATTATCGACCGGGTCAAAGGCTCTAATGAACCCAATGGCTTGGTACAAGAAACGGCGATGTACCCGTTTGTGCGTAATATGCTGACGGTACTAACCCCCAAGCAAGCTGAATTCTTCGACCAAACGCAAGATTACTACGCCGCCTATGGGGTAACCACTGCGCAAGATGGCT
>Ga0208015_1000684_pt1 | contig 15412 bp, 13 predicted proteins | sample 26BtaG_FD_184101 | JGI IMG/M metagenome (GOLD analysis project Ga0208015, IMG submission 184101) | Marine viral communities from Cariaco Basin, Caribbean Sea - 26B_WHOI_OMZ_CsCl (SPAdes) (version 2) | ecosystem: Environmental > Aquatic > Marine > Oceanic | place: Caribbean Sea: Cariaco Basin...
ATAAAACCCGGATTAAAGGTCAAGTCCTTTTCTTTGGATAACTGCAAATAAAATTCATTCAAAATCCGCGAGGCTTCATAAATAGCGCCCACTCCAATATCCTTCGTGAACACCTGCGATGAATGCGCCGGTACCCCGGTGACTTTCAATTGCCAATCTGAAGACCCCCGACGGGCAACCACAATGGTTTTCGGATTATTGTCTCCATTTTCAAATCCTAAGGCAATATCGGCACGTTTGGCAGCTTCTATCAAATCTCTTTTAGACAATTCAATAGGTTCGCCACTTTTCTCTTCGTCGCCAGTCATGACGATTTCGATGGACATATCGTCTAAAACGCCAGCCTCTTTCAAAGCTTTCATGGCCAAAATAATAATCACGTCCCCACCTTTCATATCAGCAACACCCGGACCTTTCATAATATTCTCGTCTATCATGGTGTATTCCTGAAATGGGCTATCCAATTCAAAAACTGTATCCAAATGACCGATCAACAGAAATTTCGGCCCCTTTTTACCTTCTCTTTTAGCAATCAAATGTCCGGCTCGACCGTAAGCTTCGCCGCTGGTCAATTCGGTATGGAATCCGAGTTGATCCAATTCTGCCTTAAACAATTCACCCACTTTTTTCACGCCATCAAAGTTCATCGTTCCACTATTGATATTGACTGCTTTTTTAAGCAAATCAATGGAAGCATCTACATGTTGATCGACAGATTTTATAATTTTTTTCTCCATTTTTCCTTTTTGTGCAAATGACAAGCTACTTATGAACAGAGCTGAAAGTATGAGAATTTTTTGTGATGTTTTCTTCAAAATAATAAGTTTAATTTAGTGAGAAATGTTCGCCTGGTAAATAGATATTCAGTTGAAGACCATGGGCCCCCAGTTTATCGTCATGCACATTTTTTGAACCTTTCGGGTTTTTTAGTGTAATGACCTGTGAATCGCCAATAATCTCAGCATTTGTACCACTCACCAATATAGCCGTAGCTTCATCAATACCAATACCAAGCATTTCAGGATGCTCTATAACGGCACTGATCAATCGGTTGTAGCGACTGCGTTTTACGAAATGCTGATCGATAATCACATTGGTCAACATGCCCAATCCTGTTCCGATTTCGATATTGTCCGCATCAATATTACGGAATGTGGACGCATATTCCGGATGTTTCAATTCGGCACCCGTAATCATCATCTTGCTCATAACTGCTGCGCCTGCGCTGGTTCCTGCAATCAGATTTCCTTTAGAATAGGAATAGTGGATGGCCTTTTCTATATCAGTTCCGGCAACCATATCCATAAATCGGTTTTGATCGCCACCTGAAATATATATCATTTTGGCATTTTTAATGGAATCCACTTTCGATGTCGTCAGTAACTCATCCTTGACAAAATTGAGTCCATAAATATTCTTAAGACCTTTCTCTATAAATTGTTTGCTGGCATAATAGACCGCAGAATCTGGCTCTGAACTGGACATTGGTAAAATAATACCATATCCCGATTTATCGATTCCCGATTCCTTGATGATTCGATCTATCATGGCAGAAGGTCTGGAACCTCCGCCTATGATCACCAGTTTTCCCTTATTCTGAACCTCCTGTGCACTTATGGGAGTAATGAAGAACATACTCCCAATAAATACACATATTGCTAAAAATCCTTTTAACCTCATCATTATGGCCTTTTTCCTATTACAATTCCGCTGATGCCAGCAGTTCCTTGATAATAGATTTCTGCGTCACTTCCATCCAAGTTGGCTCTCATCATGGTATATGCTCTTCGGTCTCCCCAATAAAGTTTTTCTCCATACGGGTCATAAGCCAAACCATACACCACACGTGAAACGCCTACAGCAATGGTAGTAATCCCAGTGCCGTCTAAATTTGCCGATTTGATTCTGATATCTCCAGACGCAACATATTCATCATAATAAATACGGTTTCCAACCACGATGATACTCGCACCTTCAACCCCAGGAATTATTTCTGTTTCTCCGGTACCATCTAAATTTTTAGACCATACACCTCCATCGTAATTAATCCAATAGAGTTTTCTATTGACCAGATCAATGGCCAATCCGTCAGGATCATTTGCTTGACCGGTAACGAAATCTTCTACCTGAGAAAGATCTGTACTGCTCAAATCTGAACGTTGGACTCCACTACTTGTATTAAAATAGAGTTGGTTTTCCTCATAATCAAAGGCCATCCCAATTGGACTGTCTACATTAGTCCTGAATTCCTCAAAATTACTACCATCTAAATTGGCTCTGAAAATTTTATTAGCACCATAATCACTGATATACAATTTATTGTTTAAGGTGTCCATTGCCATACCATATGATGTTTGGGCCACTAAACCATTTATTGGTGTAAAAATTGGTGCTTGCGTATTGATAAGACCTTGATACACCTTGGTGCCATCCGTAAAATAAATCGGCGTGCCTGTGGCGTTAGGATCTTTAACCACAATGGTTTGTGACGATTCTTTTATTTCTAAAGAACCAGAAGTTGTGACCACTAAGTTTACAACATAGACTCCAGCCTCGTTATAAATATAGGTAGGACTGGTTTCTGTAGAGGAATTGCCATCTCCGAAATTCCAATAATAGGTGGCATTTCCTACGGTTCCTGGCACTATGGATGTGTTGGTAAACGTAACCGTGGCCGGTGCGAACTCATCATTGCTTATAGTATAAGTAAATGAAGGTACCGTACTTGCCGGTGGCACCGGAAAATCATCATCACTACAGGACTGAAAACAGATACCGATTGTCATTAAAAAGAATATAATAAACGAATTTTTCATAGTTTTTTATTTAATTAATGCAATACCTCTTACACTTCCTAATCCCGATTTCAACACTTCCTTGTTTGAGCCGTCCAAATCAGCACGATACAATTCGCCGGAATCTCGTCCGCCCCAGTATAATTTATTGGTTTCATTATCTATTATAATCCCGTAAATTCTGGTTCCGTTATCATCAACAGTTTCAATATTGGTCCCGTCAAGATTTGCTCTTTTGAGTTCATCTGAATTTTGGTCGTCAAAATAAATTTTGTTGTTTACAGTATCAACTGCAACCGCGTATCCATAAATTCCTGAAATAATAATAGAAGCGTTGCTTCCATCCAAATCAGCTATATACAAATCTTCAATATTGGCATCATAGGCATATAGTTTATTATTAACCAGATCTAAAGCCAAACCTCTCCATGACGCTGAGGGAATGTTTAAAATTCCTATCTCTGGACTTGTACCGTCTAAATTTGCTCTTGACACATTGCCATCATTATCAACCCAGTACACCTTATTTCCTGCAACATCTAAGGCAATAGCGTAAGGATCATCTATGTCTGAGGCAATAACTTCCAATTCCGAGCCGTCGGGATTCATTCTCCAAATATTTCCAAATGGTGTTGTATCAAAATCACTGAAATAAATTTTCTCATTAATTTCATCATAAGCCATTCCAACACCAGCCTTACCTGCTAAATCCAAAACATCAGAAATTGTTCCCGAACCGTCCAAGGATAGTTTTCTCATAAATTCGGTGCTGTAATCAATATAGTATAATTCTGCTGGATCTTCTGGTGCAGCGGCGACAATGATTTCCTTGGAAAACGTATGGGCACCACCTGCCCCATTGGACGTAAGTGTTACGGTAAATGTTCCTGCCGACGGATAGACAAAGGTCGGATTTGTTTCGGTTGAACTTGAGTTATTAGGATCTCCAAAAGACCAGCTGTAGCTTGTGGCCCCTAAAGAGGTATTAGTGAATTGAACCGGAATATTAGCCGTTAAATTGTCTTCATCAGTCACTGTAAAATTACTAGCCGGAGTGACCTTGATTTCCATACTGGAAATGGTAGAACCACCGGCACCGGTAGAGACCAAGCTCACCAAAAACACATCACTAGATTGGTATGATTTTTTAGGCGATACCTGATTGGATGTGGTGCCATCTCCAAAACTCCACAAATACGCCGTAGCATTTTGGGATGTGTTGGTAAATTGAATATCCTCACCTACCTTGACTTCGGTAGCGCTTGCAGTAAATTCTGCTTGCGATTGTGGTGGTGTTACATCATCATCATTTTGGCACGTAAAAAATGCTAAAGAGAAGGCACTTATTAGTATGTAATTTAGAAATTTAGTTTTCATAAGATCTATTTTAAATGTGGTGATTAGTTTTTAATAGCCAGGGTTCTGTGTCATTCCTGGGTGATTGTTGGTTTGGATTTCATCAGATGGAATCGGAAACAAGGTTTGGTTAACGCCGTTGACATTTGGCAAAACCGCAATGGCTCTTCCTGTTCTGACCAAGTCAAACCATCTGTGACCTTCAAAAGCAAATTCTATACGTCTTTCCTTTTCGATGATTCTCAGTAATTGGGCAGGCGAAGTTTCGGAAGTAGGCGTAAGGTTTGCTCGCAATCTGATTTTGTTGATATCACTTTGTATTGCAGCTATATTTGGTGCCGTTTTATGGGCTTCAGCTTCTGCCCTAATCAAATACATGTCTGCCAATCTTAAGACGATAACATTATCTGCACCGAGACTTAGATCGTCATATTTGATGGCATAAGCACTTGTTCCAGCAAAGGCAATCGAAGCCTCATATCGAGCATCTCCAGTTTCATAGGCAGCCAGCAAACTTGCCGACGGTTCTACTTCCCTTCTTCCGTTTAAGGAAGTTGGAAAATTATATTCTGCAATACGGTTACGTTCGGTTTGAGAAAAATAAATCTCAAAAATGGATTCCGAAGATAAATCCGCCGCAAAAATGTCTGCATAATTGCCCAACAAAGTGTAACCACCGTTATCAATGACATCAGTTGCAAAAGTAACTGCCTGATCGTAATCACCTTTATACAAAAACACACGTGCCAATAAGGCTTTTGCCGCATATTTAGAAGTTCTCACTTTGTTGCCCGAGGCCGATAGATTTTCTGATGCAAACACTAAATCGTTAATGATTTGACTATACACCTGATCTACAGGATCTCTAGGAGCGTCTAAGTTCCCAACTCCCACAGTTGGCAAAGTTTTGATGGGAATGGCACCAAAATAATTCAGTAAATTGAAATGGTTAAGCGCTCGGATAAAATAAAGTTCACCTAAAGCGGCGTTCTTTTCGGCCTCTGTCATATTCTCAATACCTGGCACTTTATCTATGACGTTGTTGGCAACGTTGATGCCACCGTACATAATACTCCACATGCCTCCAACTGATCCATTTTCTGGAAGAATATTATTGTTGGCAATCTCTCTGTATTCACTGGCGGTTGCTCCAATGGGATGGGACAAATTATCGGCCGCTAAATCAGGAAAAATCACATTTGATCTTCCATAATAGCTAAAAGCCGGAAAATAAGAATACGCTCCTAAAATCCCCTTTTCAATATCTTCTTTAGTTTTAAATGCGGTACTTGCCTCAATAGAGCTTTTTGGTTCCACTTCCAAAACATCACAGGACCAGACCACTATCATAACAAAAATCAATAAAATACTCTTTTTCATCTTCTTAAAGTTTTAAGTTAATTCCTAAAGTGAATGTTTGTGCTTGTGGATAGGTAAAGAAATCAGTTCCAATAACCGAATTATCATCACCTCGATAATTAACCTCAGGATCCAAACCTGTATAATTTGTAAATGTGAATAAGTTCTGGGCGCTTAGATAAACTCGGATAGAGCTAAAGAATGTTTTTCTCAACATCTCGTCATCCAACGAATAACCCAAAGTCACATTCTTGAATCTTAAACACGAGCCATCTTCTATAAATCTTGAAGACACCCGTTTGTTTTGTGCAGCTTTTACTGGATCTGTTGTAGCTCTCGGAATATCCGTAATATCTCCTGGCTGTCTCCATCTTCTTAATATTGCAGTGGTCTGGTTATCGCCACCTTGCAGGGATTCCAAAAACAATCTGGATCCATTAAAAACATCATTTCCCTGGGAACCCTGTAAGAAGATACTTAAGTCAAATCCTTTGTATGAAAAGTTATTGGTCAATCCGTAGATGAAATCTGGATGCGGATTACCAACAATGGTTCTGTCCTCAGAGGTGATGACACCATCAAAATTGGTATCGGCATATACAATATCTCCAGTGGACGGATCGACCCCGAGCGATTTATAACTGTAGAAGATTCCAATAGGTTGACCTTCCATAATACGGTTACCACCTCTTCCAATATCATCAATGGGTTGACCGTTATAAAGTTCCAATACTTTATTTCGATTTCCGGATATATTAAATTGTGTGTTCCAACTGAAATCGCCCACAAAATTTCGAGTCTCTAAAGTCAATTCGATACCTTTATTTTCAACCCGTCCTACGTTTTCAGTAATTGACGAAAACCCAGAGGTGGGTGGCAACGGCCTGCTCAGCAATAAATCTTTGGTCTGTTTATCATAATAATCGGCGGTAAGCATCAAACGATCATTGAGCAAACCTAAGTTAAACCCAAGGTTAAATTGAGCTGTACTTTCCCACTTTAAATCTGGGTTAGGAATATTGCTTGGATAGATTCCAGGTAATCCAGAATAAACGGTGGTGCTATAGAGTTCAGAAAATAAGAACGGACTGATATCGTCATTTCCCGTCAAGCCATAACTTACACGAAATTTCAAGTCGGACACAGTGTTCAAATTCTCCATGAAATCTTCCTCGATAACACGCCAGGCCAAGGATGCTGCTGGGAAAAATCCAGTTCTATTGTTTTCCCCAAATTTGGTAGAGGTATCAAATCGTCCGGTGAACGTAGCAATATACTTGTCGTCAAAATTATAATTCAAACGTCCAAAATAGGAACGCAAACCTGATTCGGTAGCCCCTGAACTCGCTGAAACTATGGTAGCCGCCGAATTAAGGTATTCTAAACTGTCATCGGCAAAATCCTGGCCTCTAATATAAGAAGAGGTTCTTTCATAGCTTTCAAAACTGTAACCCAATAAAGCATCCAGTTTATGGTTTCCAAAACTCTTATTATAGGTTAAAAGATTATTGGAAACGATATTGGTCACATTGCTGTAAGTTTCAAATCCAAGTCCGTTATACTTGGCACCTTGAACCGTTTTGGTCGATTCGTAAGAGTGCTCCCTAAAGTTCATGAAATCCACACCCCATTTTGTGGAAAACTTTAGGTTGTCAATAATTTTCCAATCCAAATAAAAGTTTGAGTTAGTTCTATATGAGTAATTCACTGCAATAGCCTCATTTGCTATGGATACGGCATTGGAATAAGGTCCCGATTGATTGTAGGAACCATCTTCGTTATACACTGGAAAAATAGCCGGAGTGGAAATACCATTAGGCAAAGGTCCATGAAGTGTTTGGTCACTTTCAACCCTGTTGGTTTCGGCATATGCCAATCCAATGCTCGTACCAATAGTAAATCTATCCGATAATTGATGGTCAATATTGGCACGCGCATTCAATCTGCGGTAATCCGTTCCAATCAAAATTCCCTCTTGGTCAAACAAGGAACCGCTAATAAAGAATTTCGTTTTTTCGGAACCACCAGTGGTAGAAATCTCGTAACTACTAATTGGTGCTGTTCTAAAAATCACGTCTTGCCAGTCGGTATCAACCGTGATATTGTTCATTTGTTCTGGCGTAAAAACCGTAGTACCCATAAGATCATTTCTGTATTCCATCCACTGTCTGGAATTTAACATATCCAATCTATTCCATGCACGTTGCATTCCAGAATACACATTGACATTTACCACTGATTGTTGAGCTTTACCACGTTTGGTCGTAATCAATACGATTCCGTTAGACGCCCTCGCCCCATAAATAGCAGTTGCCGAGGCATCTTTCAAAATACTTATAGATGCGATCTCACTCGGATTTAAATCTGATAGTGCGCTAGACCCTTGCCCCGAATAACTTAACTGACCGTAATCTCCCGTCGTTACAGGAATACCATCAATAATATAAAGCGGTTGGCTAGATCCACTAATAGATGTCAAGCCACGAATCCGAACGGACATTTCGCCACCAGGTGTTCCTGAGTTCTGCATCACCTGAACGCCTGAAGACTGTCCTTGAAGTATACCGTCAACAGACGACACAGGCAAATCTTCAATCTGTTGTGAACTGATGGAGGATATGGCATCACTGATTAGCGACTTACGTTCTGTACCATATCCAATAACCACAATCTCTTCCAAGGCTAAGTTATCGGCAACCATGGTCACGTTAACTGTTGAAAGTCCAACAATAGAAACTTCTTTAGTAACGAATCCCAAATATGAAATGACAAGAGTTGTGGCATTATCCGGAACGGATATTTCGAAGTTTCCATCAAAATCTGTTGTAACCCCTTGGTTGGTTCCCTTAATCTGTACCGTAGCCCCCAATAATGGCGTACCAGTATCATCATAAACAGTTCCTTTGATGGAACGTTGTTCTTGATTTTGGCCGACTGTTCCAATAGCCTTTAAACTTACATCTTCTTTAATGACGACTTGCCTAACATCTATTTTATAACTTAGGTTAGTGTTTTTTAAAGCGGCATCCAAAATAGCTGAAAGTGTAGCATTTTTGAGCTTTAAGGATACTTTATGCCTTAAAACATCATCTTTGTAGAAGAATAAAAACTCACTTTTATTTTGAATTTCTTTAAACAATTCTTCCAAGGAAACATTTTTTACATTGATATCCATCTTCGTTTGGGCTTCTGATAAATTTGCAAAAGCAGAACCCAAACCGAAGGTTATTAGTAATAGGAAAACTCGCATCATATGTACCAAATAGTATCTAAAAGATTTTATCCTTTTAAAAGAATAAAGGTTCTCATTTTTATTCATAATTTTGTTTTAGTGGTTAATATTGCTGATTTACAGTGGTATTGATTTTTCTGTATGATAGAGGATGTTGGCGCATCTTCTATCTTTTTTTATGGGAATAATGTCTTCAATAGCGTCTTTGAATTTAGTTAATGATTAGTTGATTATTTTGAGTCAATTGGTATTCGAATTCAGAAGATTCAGTGGCTTTAATAGTTTCCATGACATGTTCAATGCTTTCCTTGACATCCAAATATCCCGAGAAGGTTTCGTTTGCCAAATTTTTGTCATTGATGATGATTTCTACGTTATAATACCGTGCAATTTTTTTCATAATCGATTTAAGCGAATCGTTTTTGAAGATAAAAACACCATCACGCCAAGAGAAATAAGGTTCAATAGCTACTGATTCTGTCTTGATTGCCCTGTCATCCTTGTCAAATGTAGCCAAGGTTCCAGGTGTAATTACAATATGTTTTTGGGCGTTGAAGAGCTTGTCTTCAGTCACATTTATCTGAACACTCCCACTTTGCAATACTGTATAGATAGCTGGGTCATCTTTGTAATTGCTCACATTAAAGACAGTTCCCAAAACTTCGATTTCGTGATGCTCAGATTTGACCAAAAAAGGTTGATTCTGACGGTGTGCCACTTCAAAAACACCTTCACCTTGAAGATATACTTCCCTTTTATTCTTTGAAAAGTGGGCTGGAAATATCAATTTCGAACCTGAATTTAGCCAAACTTTACTCCCATCGGAGAGTACAATTTCTGAGCGTTTGCCAAACGGCACAATTAAGGTATTAAAAACCGGCTGGTCTTTTTGGGATGTTTTCTGGCTTACTGATTTTTCATTTCCAATCTGAACCTGCTCACCTGTGCTTGAATAACTGATGGCCGAATCGTCTTCAGTTATTTCAACATTATGGTCATCACTCAAAACAAGTTGTACTTTATTTGACGATTCCAAATCTTCTGCTGTTTTTGCGAAGACTTCAATTGGTGATGGTTGAGGCATTTGCGAGTTAAAAATGCCTATGGAGAGAAAGGTTACAACTGCAGCAGCAGTAACTCCAATTCCGTATTTTAACAGTCTTCTACGTTTTATATAGCTATAAACAGAATTTGAAATTCGCCGTTTTAATTGCGCTTTCTCCTCTTTTTTAAGACTCTTAAAGTTTATATTTTTTTGAAAATTGTTTTCCATGATACTATCTGAACAGTTTATAAAACACACCTCATTTCAATGATTAACATCAAAACAGATAATGTCCTATTAGGATAAGTCAGATAGTCTTAGTTTATAGACACTTTTATTTAAAAAATTATAAAAAGAATGAAAAAATGAAAAGCCCTAAGGAGTATAACTGTTTTCTTAAGGTTTTAATGGCCCGATAAATAATGGTCCTCGAAGTTGCAACAGAAACTTTCATAATGGCAGCGACCTCCTCGTAAGAACGCTCTTGAGTAAATCTCAAAGACAATGCTTTTCTTTGCCTTTTACTCAATTTAGTGATGGCTTTAGCGAGCTTATATGCGCGATCGTTTTCAAACTCTTCTGCACATATACGGTCCTCAATAGAGATTTCGCTCAATTTAAGTTCTTGTTCCTGCTTATGTGGAATAAACGTACGGCTTTTATTCTCAATTTTAAGAATGTTGTTTTTTAAGGATCTAAAAAGATAATAGGTAACATTATCTGTCACCGCAATTGTTTTTCTGTATTTGTAAAGATTTAAAAACAGATCATGAATGGCATCCATGACTTGGCTTTTATCTGAAGAAAACTGCATACCATAGGCAAACAGTTCATCCACATAAATATCATAAAGATCGCCGATAGCGCGAACATCACCATCTTTTAGTTTTGTCCATAAGACCAGTGTTCTATTTTTATGTCGCTCCAACTTTACAATCTACTGAAAATGAATAGTCACCTAATAAAAACTAATACCTCTGCAAATCAATCCTATAAACTTATTTTCATATGTCAATCAACAAGAAATCAGATCAGGCCGATTAAGAAGAGATAATCCATAGCCTCATATTAGGCTAAAGTATCCATTTTTAGATAAAAAACACGAAGAATAACGCTAAAAGTCAAATGACCCAAGATTGAAGTTAAGAGCTTCAAAGAAAGAAAACGGCCTCACAACAACATTAGAGAAACCTTAGAGACCAAAAAAAAAGATTTCAAAATTAATTCGCTAGTTCAATAGCACGGTCTTCATAAAGCCATTGAGTAATACCACCTTCTAGGTCGTAAACTTTGACAAAGCCAGCCTCTATCAATTTCTCAGCACACTCTGCACTGCGCTTTCCTGACCGGCAATAGATGATAACGGGCTTCGTTTTGTCTAAATTTTCAATATCTGACTCAAATGTTGGGGAATACCAATCGATATTTTGTGAGTTTTTGATGAATCCATCTTCACGCTCTTTTGCTGTTCTTACATCAACCAATTGCACCTCTTCCAACTCCATCAAAGACTGCATTTCTTCAGGCGTAACCAAAATAATCTCGCCATCAGCTTTGTCTTTACAGCTGGTTAGGAAGACAGAAGCAATAATAAAAATCAATAAATAACGGTTCATAATATGTGGTTTAACTTTCTTATAAAGAAAAGAATGATATTTTATTGTGTAGATGGGCCTTTCCATTCAATAAAACCTCCCATTAAATTATAGGCATTTTCAAATCCCAAAGAATTCATTATTGAACAAGCCTGGCCACTTCTCCCACCTGATCTGCAATACACATAATATTTTTTATCCGTATCAAGTTTTTTGATTTCGTTGATGAACTCTTGACTTTTATGTATGTCTAAATGAATCGCTCCCGGAATATAACCTTCGTCGACTTCCTCTTGTGTTCTTACATCCAAAATAACCGCATCCTTATCTTGGTCCAATTGGGACGCCCATTCTTGTTGCGTTAAATCTGCCATCGAATTTTTTTTTTTGAGAATACAAAATTAACGTTTCTTTATGATATAGACGAAAAAAAATCCGAAGTGTTACACTCCAGATTCATTTTTTAACATTTGAATCCTCCTTAGTTCCCGTGATTTTTCATCAATATACTCTTATAATTTTATTGAGCAACCTATGGCCCTTGTTTGGGTTTCCTTGATTGGTTGACCCGATAAAAGTGCCTCCACTGCGTTTTCGACATATTTCGATGTTACAGCACCTTCATCTTGATAATTATCATCAATAGCACCAATATATTTCACTTCATTCCCTTTGCTGGTCTTCTGCAGAACATATACTTCAGGCGTTTTTGAAGCTCCATATTGTGGAGAAATCTTTTGGGCCCCATCTATTAAGTAAGGAAAAGTGAATCCTTTAGACTTTGCTCTTTGTATCATGGCCGCCATATTATCTCGAGGTTGGACCTCTGGATTGTTTGGCATAATGGCAATCACCGGATAACCTTGGATTGCATACTTTTTGTTGAGAGCTAAAATTCTATCTTCGTAAGCCACAGAATAAGGGCAGGAATTACAGGTGAAAATGACAATAAATCCTTTGGCATCTTTAAAGTCTGATAAGGATACCATATTACCATCAACACTTTCAAGTTCAAAATCGGTGGCAATATCACCAATTTTATAGCCATTTCCTACAGTGGCAAAGGCAGAGAGCATTACGAGGGCCACGATAGCAAAAAATCCTTTAATATATTTCATGGTTTTATGTTGTTAATTTGACCTGTCTTCCAAAAATTGTTTCATCATCCTTGCGGTCCTAATACGTTGCTTAATTTAAAAATTTCTTTACTTCTGCTTCCAGTTCCTCATAAGTAAATGTTCGTTCATAAAACTGGCGTTTATCCTTATTAAAAATAAGCGTTGCAGGAATGGCCCCAGACCAATCAGGGTCAATGGCAGGGATCCAGGTATGGGAATCATTATCATTCAAAGCGACAACTTTGGATTTCAAATTATTCTTTTTTATGAATGGTTTTAAATGGGAATCATACTTCTTTGGAAAATCCAAACTTACCAATAAGAATTCAACATTCTTATCACTGTAAGCAGAATTCAAAGCTTCAAAATAAGGCAATTCCTTAATACAGGGTGCACACCACGTGGCCCAAAAATTAACGACATAGATTTTATCCGTATTCGTTTTAAGAAAAGGTTTTAAACCTTCAAAATCATAGACGTCTAAGGAAACTGCAGAATAATCTTCATTATGATCAATATCATCCATAGTCCCATTTCGGGCACTCTCGTCTTTGCAAGATGCCGTTAAAATCAATAACAACAAACAGAATAGTCTCATGCCATAAAAGTAAAAATCCAATTGATGTTTAATTAAACTTTAACAAAAAATTATCGTCTAAATAACTCAGCAAATCAAAATATATTATAAATTTGTACCTACAACAGTTGTATATGAAAGAATTGGAAGACATTTTATTAACCACATCCGAAATACCCTTGGCAAAAAAGACCGTTTTGAATATTTCCTATACAGGCAACGTTATTCGCGACAGTATTTCGAACACTCTTAAGCCTTCGGATATTTCCATTGAACAGTTTAATGTCCTCCGAATTTTACGGGGACAAAAAGGCAAAGCCACCAACCTACAGGACATTCAAAGACGAATGGTCAGCAAAATGAGCAATACGACCAGATTGGTAGACAAGCTCATATTAAAGGGGTTTGTAGAGCGTTTTATATGTGAAAAAAACCGCCGGAAAGTTGAAATTTTCATAACCCCACAAGGTTTAGAATTTCTAAAGGAAATAGATCCTTTGGTGGCAGAAGCTGAAACGGACATTACCTCCCCTTTGTCTGAAGAAGAACTCAAAACTCTAAATAATTTATTAACAAAACTCAGAAATTAAAACCATTAATTAATTACACTTTTAAAACAAATTTTATGAATAGTACACTAATTTTAGCCATGGCTTTTACAGCCAGTTCCTTTATCACTTCAATCGAAAAAAAAGTAGATGTTGACAACAGTAAAATAACCTGGAAAGGCCATAAGGTAACCGGAGAGCATGATGGATACATCATTCTACAAAAGGGAGCTCTTCAGTTTGATGACAAAAATCAGTTGACAGGTGGAACATTTGTCATGGATATGACCACTCTAACTGTAACAGATCTTGAAGGCGAAATGAAAGGCAAACTTGAAGGACATCTAAAATCAGATGATTTTTTCAGCACAGACAAGCATACTGAAGCAAAATTTGTAATCACGAATGTTTCTGGAAAAGATGGTAAGTACAAAGTAACGGGAGACCTGACTATTAAAGGCATTACCAACCCTAACACTTTTGATATGATTATTTCTGGAAATACCGCTAAGGCTGACCTTAAAGTAGATCGTACCAAATATGATATAAAATTTAGATCAGCAAGTTTCTTTGACAACCTTAAAGACAAAGCTATTTATGATAATTTTGATCTCCATGTAAATCTTAAATTTTAATCTGAAATTTTATTGAGTATCATATTCAAGTAAACAGAATCCTGCTTTTATTTTTCCGGAAGCAGGATTTTTTTTTATTTTTTTCCTAAATTATTTGTAAACTAAATATTGATTTCTATATTTGACAAAACAAATTTATGTACACAACTTTAAATCATACTTGGTGGTGGAACTTTTCGAAACAACATTCGTGAAGTAATGCTATAGTATATTTAATTCTAATATAACAAAGGCTTGTCATTCACGACAAGCCTTTTTTTTTTACAAAAAATCAATGAAAACCTACAATCTATACACTCATCACAAGAAAATACTCGCAGACACGATCACGCCCGTGAGCATTTATTTAAAAATTAGGGATAAATTTCCCAACAGTATTCTTTTGGAAAGTAGTGATTACCGCGCCAATGACAATAGTTTTTCTTATATCTGCTGCAATCCTATTGCTTCTATCAAAGTAAAAAACGAAGTTATTACAGAGAACTTCCCTGATAAGAGTCAAACGCGCCATCCAATTTCTCCGAAGACCAATGTGGCGGATGTTATCCACAACTTCACAAAACGTTTTAAAACAGATTCTGAGGATAAATTCAAGTTTATCAATAATGGCATTTTTGGATATATTGCCTATGATGCCGTGCGTTATTTTGAAGATGTAGACATCTCAAAAAAAGAAGGTCATCAAGATATTCCAGACATTTACTATGCAGTGTATCAAAACATTATCGCCATTAATCATTTCAAAAACGAAGCTTATGTATTTGCACATTGTTTTGACACCGAAAATAATATTGATGAAATCTTACAGCTGATCAAATCGAAAAATTTTGCAGCCTTTAACTTTTCGACAAATGGTGACACGTCCTCCAATTTAACCGACGACGAGTATAAGGAGAATGTCATCCTCGCAAAAAAACACTGTGCCCGGGGGGATGTGTTTCAACTTGTACTGTCAAAAAAGTTCTCACAGCAATTCAAAGGTGACGAATTCAATGTGTATCGCGCCTTGCGAAGCATCAACCCCTCTCCTTACCTATTCTATTTTGATTACGGCGATTTCAAAATTTTTGGAAGTTCGCCAGAAGCACAATTGGTCATCAATAAGGATAAGGCTGAAATCCATCCAATTGCAGGAACTTTTAAACGCACTGG
>Ga0208015_1000686_pt1 | contig 15387 bp, 10 predicted proteins | sample 26BtaG_FD_184101 | JGI IMG/M metagenome (GOLD analysis project Ga0208015, IMG submission 184101) | Marine viral communities from Cariaco Basin, Caribbean Sea - 26B_WHOI_OMZ_CsCl (SPAdes) (version 2) | ecosystem: Environmental > Aquatic > Marine > Oceanic | place: Caribbean Sea: Cariaco Basin...
GAAAGACCAACTACTGAAAATCCATTCCAAATTAGACCAATCCCCATAGAGGCAAACCGAAAAGCTCCGGTTCAGTCAACACTGCATTCATGTTGGGTCGTACCGACCACACGAATGCTTAGTTATTGCCAGTAGTGCTTTTTTCAATCGTATCGTTTTTCTGGTTTTCTATCCGCTCTCTTAAAATCAAATTTTGTTCTTTCAAGGTTTCAATATATTCTTTGAACTCTTTAATTTCAATGGGGTTTTCAATTTTTATTTCTTCTGGTTTTGAATTGATGAACAATAATGAAGCACATAAAAAAACAACTAATATTGATGTAAAAATATTACCAAACCTAAATGAGTTGTAAGCTGTAATCAGATTAGTAGCTTTTACATTATTAATAGCAATATTGTTGTTGATTGTAAATAGAGAATCTTTTATCTCCATTTTTAAAAATTTCTTGATGCTAATTTCTTGCTGACTTAAAACAGAATTTGGTGAGTTCTTACCATAATTGAATTTCTTAACATTAAAATTCTTTAATGCATTATTTATAGTAAGAATGTAAAATAGATAGGCAAGAGCCAAAACAATTATAAATAGAATTTTAAGAATAAGATTAAAATCTAAAACCTTGTCTATAATAAATGGGATGAATAAACTTAATAAAGAGAATATCAATCCAGTTTGTGCAATTAATTGTGACGTTTTATTTTCAATTACATTTAATCTGTTGTTTTCTTCATTTTCAATCTCTTTTAAATATGCTTTATGTAATTCTAATTTTTTCTCTTTAGAGTTAGTATAATCATTTATATTGTAATTATATGGCTTTTGAAATTCCAGCTTTTTGAAAAGTCCAAATGACTGAAAGAGTAATTTAAATTTTGTCATTTTCTAAAAATTTAATTATTTCATCAGACATTTCTTGTCCAGTCTGCATTTCAATCCAAGCCCATTGACCATTTGGATTTATTTCTAAAAACACGTATTCATCTTTCGGTGTTTTAATTATGTCGATTGCACCAAATTTAATATTTAACTCTTGCAAAAGTGATACACATTTGTCAGATATGTCTTTTGGAATGTCAACAATATTAAATTCAAGTTTTTCTTTTCTCCAATCATTTTTCGTGTTTTCATTTGATTGAGAATAAACTGAAGAAGCAAAAACTTTATTATCAATTACTGTTACACGAATTTCGTAATCTTTCTTTATGTTTTCTTGAAATATACAAGGGTTGATGTCGAATTCATCAATTGAATCTATAAGTTTTTGGCTAACCGAATTTGTAAAAATAAAAGCAACATCATTGTTATAATTAATCCTTGTATGAGCTAAAGGTTTAACAATAATGTCTTTGTTGTTTTTATTATAAAATTCTTTGATTTTTTCTTTTTCGTTGGTTATGATTGTTTGAGGAATATTAAAACCAATTTTTTTTGCAATTTTTAGTTGAAGAGCCTTGTTTTCAGCGTTATAAACAAATTTAGGTTCGCTTAACCATTTTGCATTTATTGTTGCAAAAATGTTCTTGAGAAGCGAATCATATTCGGTAAGGATATAATGTTTTTCTTCTTGTTTTAAGTTGTTTATCTCTGGGAATTTAGTTCGTCTGAACCAAACAGACTTGAAATTATTTACTCCGTCAAAAGAGAAAGTAAAATCATTATTGAAATCAAAGCTATAATTCGTGTTTATTAAATCTTCGCAATTAAGTCTTTTGTATTGAATTCCTTTTTTGTTTAACTTATTGACTACAAAATCAACTGTATAGTCTTGTTTATGTGTAATTATTAGAATCATTTAATATCTTCATCAGAATCCGCAGCTTCAGAAGATTCCGTAAGTGTCGAAGTTCCCATAAGCTGAATTAAACTATGAATATTTGCGTCGCTATCAGTAGCTTCCATTTCAGTATAAGTTCGAGTAGCAGTATCCATTCGAAAATCAGCGTCAGAATCTGATGCTTCTCCACCAGTTTTTGTAAATGTTTCTGTTTCCATATTCAGAGAATCAATCGCAGGTAATTTTGTCGTTTTATCTACACTTAAATTCAATTCATTATCATACTCGATAATGGAATAATCAAACTCGCTTTCCGTTGGTTTTTCTAAAAATTCAAATGTTATTGGTTTCATAGGTTTCTGTTTTTCCGCATTACTGGCAACGGTCTCGGCTATGCGTAGTGCGGGATTTCAAGGCACTTCACTGTCCGCCTACCGAAAAGTTTATTTAATGTAACTACCTTCATATCAGTACTTTCCATCGCATTACGTATAGCCATTGTTGTGCTTTCGTGCTTTATTTTTTTTCGTCCGTGCGTTGGCGTGAAAGCTCTTTGCAACCGCAGGAACGAGGATTGCAATGTGCTTGAACTAAGCGTTGGCATCAGCATTGATTTTGTCAATTAATGGATGTCCGTTCACATGAATAATGTCCTTCAAGTCTTTGACATTATCCGTTTCATTCGTTTTCGTTCCAAGTCTCCAGCGTATATTTCCATAGAGTGGGCTTAGTTTGCCTTCTGCATTTATAGTCTCGTCAGCTAGGTTTTGAGTTGTATTCTTCCGAATGGTAAAGAGGCATTTCGGATTGTTCATCAACCAGTTTCCATCCAGCGACTTGATTAGTCTTAGGTTCTCATGCAAGTAGAAAGTGTAATCCCATTCGTCTCCCGCAGTATCGGTTTCCTTTAAGATTAATGGATTATTATGATCTGAATCGGTTGGAATAATCACAACTACAAGCTGCTTTAGTTGCTCGATTAACTCAATTGAGCTGATTAGTTCTCTTTTGTAGATAGGTGTATTCAGATTGTCATGAGACAAAGGGTTCATCAAAAGGTCTTTGTGTTCTTTTAGTTTTTCGAAGGGCATGAAATCACCACCTAATTGAGAGAAATATGTCTTTAGGTTGGTGATCATGTTCTCTAGTTTCAATGGCTTACTTCCTTCGTCATCATTATCCTTTAAATGAATCGTCAGGTTTTGTGGAAGGATATGGCTGAGTAGCCGTTCAGTCTCCTTGCGCAGGTAATTAGCACAGGCAGGGTAGTCAAATTCTTTTAGATACTTTTTTGCTCGGTCTAAATAATTCTGATTGTCTGGAACAAACGGTACTGGTATACCATATTGGTTTTCATCTTGATACATTTCACGGAACACCCAACCAGATTTGAAGCGGTCATTGATTCGGTTGCGGCACATATTGAAGAATGCCCGATCATGAGTGAAAATCAGTAGTTGATAGGTATCTACAAAGGTTGGGCTCAGAATTATGTCCAAGACTTTATCACGGTGACTCATGTCCAGGCTTAGCAACAGGTCATCAAGAATTAGAAGTCTGGCTGAATTTGGAAAAATTGGTCTTCTGTCCAAAATCGCGAAACGAATGGCAAGTGCGATTGCAGTTAAACGAGCTTCGTTTAAAAAAGTATGGGGCTTGTGAATGGCTTCCTGTCCATCGTCAAAATGAGCATGAGTGAAGTTTACTTTCAACGGTATCTTTGGCTTGTGCAGCTTACCATCTTTCTCTCGTGTTCTGCATTCTACTCGTTTGTTAAATACGCATTCTATGGCATCCAAATCAAACTCAATGGTGAATGCTTCCTTAAACTCGTTTTCTAAGAAATCATTGGCTACCCGCGTAATGTCTTCAAGAAAGCGCTTTAAGAGTCTTATGAATTTTGGTATCGTCTCATTTTTGAAACGAGCATACTCTTCAGAGCGTTCTGCATACTTTTTATTATTCGTGTTCTTTGGTAAGTCCTTGTACTCTTCAGATATGAATTTCCACCAATCGCTGGCATAGGTGCTTTCAGAAAGTGAGCCATCGTGTTTGGTGTAAGCTTCTTCAAAGTCTATGAACATGAAAATATCTCGTTCAAAAAGCTTGAACAAGTTGATTCCTTCGCTATTTCTGAAATCATACAGCTTTGAAAGATATTTGTAATTGATAAAATCACTGGAAACAAGCGACTGCTTTAGCTGCGTGGATTGAAACGTACTAATGTTCCAGGAAGCAATTTGCTCCTGAACTACGCGCCCAGTGTTTGAGTCTTCAAATTCAATGATTATGCCTGAATCAGCATCATTGGCCGCGAAACGATTTCTGAGGTTTTCTTCATGAGCATGATCAAAATACTTCTCAATCTCTGCCCGCTCTTCTTTCAAGCAGCTTTGAAGAAAGGTGTAGAGAGCCCAATAGATTGAGCTTTTACCACTGCCGTTCTCGCCATAGAGGAGTAGATTGGCTCCATCAAGAGTTAGCTTGTTCTGCTCATATTGGTCTTCATGACCATAGAAGTATTTGAAGTTACGCAGGGTGATTGATTTTACTTTCTGCATAGCTTACACGCTTAAAATGGGCAGCAACAAATCTTTGAGCTCAATTTTCATAAGCTTGATTTGGTTGCGCAATGGGTTTTCCTTCTTTCGTAGCTCTTCGTAGGCCGCTTTTATATGCTTTATCTTTTGCTCTTCACTCAGGTTGTCAATGGGCTTGAAAAGTTCCTTTGCATGCTTTTCTATAGTAATGTCTTTGGATTGAAATTCTCCAGGGAAATACAATTCATACACTAGTGAATCAGCAATATCTAAAAAGGAGCTAAGTACCAGATCATTTTCAGATTTACTTTCAGTTTCCTTGATTTGTAATGAATTTATCCAAGTAACAACAATGCTCAGGACATTGTCCTTAAAATTAATTGGTAAAGGAAAACTCCTAAGTTTAGCAACACCAATATCTACACCAGCACCACGGTGTTTTCCATTATTATAAAACCACGATAATGCAAGCTTAGAGTTTAGAATGCCGAGTAACGGACTTAATAATTGATCATCTTCCTTTGCAATAATGGAAGAGAAGGACATCCCAAAATATAAATTGTCATAATCAAGATAAAACTCATTTTCCTTAAACATGCTCTTGAACAATATTTTCGGCCTTTCGAAATATTTAACTTCTCTTGGTCTATGTAATCCATAGGGTCTATTTGAAGAGGTTATAAAATCCGAAAACTTATCCAAATGAGAGCGAATAGCCAAAAAATTCGGGTCTGTAGCTATCTGTTGTTTAACATGTTTGTCAGAATAAATTAGGTGCTTACTTTTTGATCTATCAATCTTGTATTTAATTACTTGACCTGGGTCTACGTACTCTTTTAGTATTCTCTTTTCATGGGTGCTTAATGAAAGCTTTTGGAATTCCTTTTGAGTAAGGACAAACACACCTGAACCAATCTGAATATTAGGGTCGCCAATTTTAGCGTGCTGTTTAGCTGATACTTTATCGGCTGCTTCAACAACGCCCTGACTAACATCAAAAAATTTACTGAGCGGAACAGATTTACATGAAAAGACATTCTTTCTAGTAAATGAAATCTCACTATTATTTACAAATGCGGTTTCATTATTAAGTTCTTCGATTGTTACATTTTCGTTGTTAGTATAAGTTTCAATATCTTGAACACGGTTTTTAAGCTTTCTATACCTAAATGAATTTCTTTTGTTCTTAGAATAAATATGGATCATATGGTGACCAGCAACATTGTCGAATACTTTCAATTTGCCTATGTCCACAACATCGATAAAAGATAATTCTTTTTGAACACGAGAAATTAGCTTGGTTGCTCCAGTATTATTGATCCAGTACCTTGAAGTGATAAAGTTAATTACCCCGCTTCTACCGACATTGTCCATTGCTAAATGCAAGAAATAGAACCAATAATCCATCTTACCTTGGTGCCATTTTTTACCATAAGAAGAATTATTTACTGGTCCAAATATCTCTGCATTTCCCCTTTCCTTCAAATAAGGAGGATTAGCAATTATTATATCAAACCCCGTTTTTGTTGCAACCAGTGGATTTAAAGTTTCAGGAAAATCTAACTTCCAATCAAAATGCTTAAAAGGTTTTGAGTTGGTTTTGAGTTGGTTGATTTTGGATAAGGTGCGTTTCCAGCCTTCGGTTTCAAGGTATTTTTCAGCTTGCTTTTTAGAAGGCTTGCTGAGGGAGTTGCTGTCTCGTTTGGCGCCCTTGGTTTCAATGATTAATTCCAATTGCTTAGCCAGAATATCCAGTTTCAACTTTCGTATTTCGGCAGAGAGCTTTGGCTTCGCGTCATTGTCAGCCGTAAAGAATTCTTTTTGTTTGGCTGATATGGCTTTCAGCAGTTTGGTTTTTCCTTCAATGAGCTCTTGGCCAAATATGCCGCCCGTAGTGCTATCGGTGCTCCAATCTATTTCAATGATTTCATCTTCAAACTTGCTCACCAATGAATTTCCTACCACAATCTTGTATTCCAGGTTGGGCAAAGGCTTGGGAATATCTTCGTCCACAATCAAACTGAGCCAAAAACGCAAACGGGCAATATCCACCGCTCCCTGCTCAATATCCACCCCATAAATAGAATTTTGAATTATATGCTCCTTCACCGTGGCGGGACTCCAAACGCTGTAGCCCAAATCGTAGGCAATGCGTTCCTTCATGCCAAAGATCTCTTGCAGCAATCCCATTGGGAATGCACCAGAACCAATGGCAGGGTCACAGATTTTTACCGCATCCAGCTTTAGGTCAATTTGTTTTTTGTGGTCATCACTAAGCTCGTTGTCTTTGTTTTTTACAAAAGCTTCTAACTGCCTGCGGTCGGCATCTGGTATTTGGGTATGCAGGTATTCAATCAAGGATTCCTGGGTCATGTAATGTACAATCTCCTTGGGGGTGTAAAAAGCACCTTTGTCTTTATTGTCTTCCAGCAAGTTTTCAAAAATGTGCCCAAGCATTTCAGGGTCAACGGCTACGGTGTGTTCTTCGGGGCTGTCTTCATAAATGGTGAAGTTGTATTGGTCAAAGAAGTCAAACAGTTCACTGAACAGATCAGCAGGAAAGGTCAGGTAATCGTATTTATTGGATTCCTTTTCAAACAAACCGCCATTGAGATAAGGAACTTTTACAGAAGAACCATCGGGCATTTCAAAAGCATCATTCGGTCTTTGTCTGTTTAGCGTTTCAAAAAACAATTTAGAAAGCCAGGTGGAGTAAAAGGTTTCATTGGCACCAGCTTTTTTATAGAAGTTCGACATGAAGTTTCTGTCTCCATCCTTGTATTCTCCGTTGCTTGCGCCCAGCCAACCTTTTTTCTGAATGAAGTAGAGGAAAACGATACGTCCAAGTAATTTCTTTACAAAGTCTCGAATGGCTTTTTCATTGCCGTTGAAGGCTGATTGTTTGAAGTTCGAGCGAGTGAGGTAGTCAACAAAACCATTGTAATGAATATCGCGGTACTCGTCAAAGAAAGCTTTAGACATGGCTTCCACGCCAAAGGCATCTTTGAGTGTATCAACAGTAATTTCATATTCGTGAGCGAGGGTGTAAAAGCGATCTAATGCGGTGCGGTAGGTTTCATCGGGTTCACCAAACACATAAGTGTACCGTTTAGGATTGGTTTCCGATTGCACCATTTCACCATCGGTGAATACTGCATCGTGCGCAACAAATGAGAATCGCCACGAACGGTTATTTGGATTCTCGTAAGCGAAGTTTACCAGTACAGCATTGTTCCCAATAATTTGCTTTTTGATTAAGGCTGCAATGCCTACACGACTGCGCTCCACTTGTTTGTGGTCGTGCAGAATTACTTCGTACAATTCAACCGTACGGCCAATTTCATCTCTGGTAGTAAACTCTCCATATTTCACAGCAGATTTGGCGTACTGTTCTTCAGAGGCTGTTAACTCTACTTCTTGCGCTCCGTGTTGATCATAGATTTTTAGGTTATCAACCTTTCCTTGAATAGTAGGTAGCAGCACATTGTCAATGAATGATTGACGATTGTATGCGGCTTTAAATATTTGAAGTATCAGTTCTTTATTCATGGTGCTCAAGCAAATGATTCTGAAATTACAATCTGAGGTTTAGCAAACATTTTTACATCAGCCGCTCTAAGTCCGCTTGGTTGTTCATTGTCTGAAAATTTATATTCTTTCAGCACATCATTGTATAGTCGATCGACAAAGACTTCCAAGTCGTTTATCCCTTCTTTTTTATATCGTTTGAACGCCTTGTCAATATTAGTTGGAAGCTTACGGTGAGAACCTTTGTAAATTTCGTCAATGGTTCTTTTCAATATCTGCTTGTAAAACTTGTCTTTTACCTGAGCGGCATAGGTAGGTAGCACATTCAAAACGCGTTTTTCTACTGCTGAAAGTTGCGCCTTGGTCACTTTCTTGTTCTCGGTAATTTTTACCACACTTTTAAAGTGGGCGGTGGCCTTGTTCACCTGTGCATGGTGAAAATCAGGAAGCGGTTTCAAGGAATCTTCCTTAAGTGTGGTTTTGAAAATTTTTGCTGCATCAACAAAATATAATTCGTGTACAATATCGTTTTCATCCGTTCTGTAAAAGACTCCTGGGTGTCCTTCGCTTTTTACGTAGGTGATTGAGCTGTTCTTTACAAAGTAATCAGGATTTACATTCTCGATACTTCGCGCTAACCGCGACTTCTTTGGGATTTTTGAAATGAAATCGAAATGTTTAGAGTTGTTCTTTTTGAAATCACGTAGTTCTTGAAGGAAGATTAGCGTTTCGTTCACTTCTTCTTTGAGTTTAGAGCCGTACAAGCCTGCTTCACCAATTTCTTCCAACTGAGAGTAGATCTGAGAGTCTTCCCCAAATGCACTGTGAAAAGCTTGCAGTTTTTTAATAGCCGTATTGGTCAACTGAATGTGGTTGTCGGACTTATCAGAAGGGTAGAAGTTGAAAACATTGATTTCTTGCGCTTCTGTCCCAATTCGGTTCACGCGACCAATTCGCTGCATTAGTCGTGTGGAGTTCCACGGCACGTCATAGTTTATAATGACATTTGAGCGGTGTAGGTTGATTCCTTCTGCTAATACTTCGGTGGTAAAGATGAAATCCAATTCCTTGTGCCATTCTTCTTTAGGAATGTTCGCATCGAAATTCAAGCGAATGGTTTTCTCCTTCTCTTTGCGATTTGCAGCACTAATTGAAACGGTCTTTTTAAAACCTTCGGCATTAGTGGCCTTTTCGATATAATCAATGGTTTCTTTAGACTCCGAGAAAATTACCAGCTTGCCTGAATGGTTTTTCTTTTTATTGAGGAAATCTGATTTTAAATCGGCAAGAAACTTTTCAAGTTTAGGGTCATAGTTAATTTTATTCCATTCGTCCACCAGTTCTTTCACCATCTCTCGGTCTTGCTTTAATAATGGAACAAAGTCTTCTTTGAATTCAGAAGCGGAATAGACTTGGTTGTTTCCACCTTTTTCATTGATCTTGGCTTCAAGTCCTTCTTCATTGCCTTCATCCAAGTACTTGTTCACATCAATATCAGGCGCTACATAGACCTTATTATCGTCAAACATTTTTATCATGTGGTCCGTATTCTTTAAGAATCTGCCTAACGACTTCTTAAAGGCATGAAAACTACTTTCAAGTCTTTTTACCAGAAGCGTTTTCATAATGGCCGCAAGTCTACCTGAAATGGATTCTACATCTCCATATCGTTTACGGTCTTCTTCATTCAATAAATATTCGATTGCACGATAACGGTAGTAACCAAGACCACCGACTTCCTTTCCATTTTCGTTGAGGCCAGTTAATAGAGTTACTGTTTTGTCAAATAGAATGGATAACTGCTCATCGAATTCATATTTGACTTCATGTGGTGGGTTAATAGTTGGGAAGGTTATTCCCTGTTCCGCAATATCCTTTAAGTACTGAGGGTTGTTTTGAATGTCGGTACGTGTTCTCCTGATTACGAGTGGTTCAACAACCTTATCCCTGATTTGGTCAAATATCGCTTTTACCTTTTTGGTGTCGAGAATCTTGCCCTTTTTTAATTTGTCATATTCTTCTTTCAACGGAGTGAAGAAGTGCTGTAAATCTTTGATTGTTGGCAGACTGGAGTTTCTCTTGTCTTGGAATAAGTACACTTGATTTTCAATGTCGGCAGGGTGGTTGTTTAGCGGTGTTGCGGTAAGCAACATGACTTTCTTTTTTAAATCACCATTTGACCCTGGAACTCTTCTGTCTGTTTTAGTAATGGTTTGAAGCTTCTCATACATTTGAGACGTATCGTTTCTGAACTTGTGAGCTTCATCTATAATAATCAGATCATACTCGTCAGCATTCGGGTAGTCCAAGATTTCATTATCAATGACTTTGTGAAGACTTCCCGTAGAAATGAAGGAGCAGTTGTTCCATATGTGAAAGTCCTTGATTGTTCTGTGCCAGTTGTCAGCAAGTGCTGGTGGGTAGACAATTAAAATTTTTGTGTGATAGCCATTTTCAAAAACGAATTTTTTGGCAATGATTGCCGCAATTATGGTTTTACCGAGTCCAACAACATCGGCAAGAAAAACACCATTATATCGCATCAGTTTTTCGAATCCTTCAATTGCGGCTTCTGCCTGATAGGTCAAGCGCAGATAGTCGTCAGGAAGCAACAAGTCAACATTTGCAGGGTCGTAATCTATTCGTTTGCCGAAATACTCAATTAGCAGCTTAATGTAAAGCTCAAAAGGGGTGAATTCGTCATTTAAATAAGTCACTTTTTTGAGACCTTGAACATCAACAGGTAAAATGTCTACAGATTCATTCCAAAGCTTTTCAAATTCATCCGAGGCAAATTTTATGTCATCGTAATTTCTGAGCTCAACATTGAATTCGTAGTTAGACTTCTTTGAAGACCCAAGTCCATTGTTTGTGAAATTAGAAGAACCAGTTATTACTGTGCCTGTTGAATCCTTGTTGAAGTTTTCAGGTTTGAAAATGTAGATTTTAGCATGTAGATTCTTCTCTGGGTGAGCTTTGATTTTGATTTTCCCAGTTACAATGTCTTCAATGAATTGAAACACTCCTTCTTCAGTTTCTTTTTTGTAATCAGCCCCTTCAATGTCTTCCTTGAGTTTGGTCAGAAAAGCATCGCTCGTTTCTTTTGGGTCTTTAATGTACTGTTGACCAATTGCGTGGTACTTTTCAGCGAGTTGGTCAACATTGATCCCGACTAAAATTCGAATATTTTCAATGTTTTCCAGATAAGGTCTGAGCTTGAAGTACCCAGAAGAGCGGAAGTAGCCAACGAGAGCATCAAAGTGTCGCAAGTTTGGAACATGCTCAAGTACACCTTCAAATTTCTTTAGTAGGCTATTGTCGTCTCTATTTGTAAAAAAGTGTGTACTCATAGATCTTGAACTGCTTCACCAAGTGCATCTTTTAAATATTTCATGTCTCCAAATTGAGAGTGTATTTGTTCTCGAATAAATCTTATTTCTAATTCTCTTAGTTCAATGTCCAGAACATTAGAAAGTACAAGCAACATTTCCTTAGTTGCGGTTCGTTCATGGCGTTCAACCTTGCTTAGAATTGACGTGTCAATGTCCAGTTCTGCGGCAACCTTTCTAAGTGGTAGTCCTAATTCTTCCCGTCTGTTTCGTAAATATTCACCAAATGAATCCATCTATTCAATTATGTTTGGACGATTTTGTCAAATCTAAGCAAGTTTCTCGATTTTCGGTCCGCGCGTTGGCAAAAAAATAGGCTCTTTTGGTTTTTTGCGTTTTGGCTTGTGGGTCGGCAAAAACCAAATGTGCCTATTTGCGCGTTGGCTTTTTCGGCATGAAGCACAACGTTTTGGCGCTTGGCGCAGTGGCGGATTTCGAAGCACAAAACTGTCAATACACCACAAAAGTTGATGAGAGGTAGAATGTTCAATTAACCACGTCACCCGCCATTGTGCCAAACGTCTGTTGTGCGTAGTTTTTCTTTTCTATCAATTCAGTCAATGGTTGTAATATCTTCTTATACATTTCTTTTGTTTCTTCATCATCAATAATGAGTTTTCTTACTGCACTTTCGTATTGTTCTCTCGTAAGACCTAACCCTGCGGCAATGTTCTTTAATACTGGGGTTTCTCTTACTGGATAGCGAGAGATTAAGCCAATTAAGTTATTTGCACTCACTAATTGTTCAAATATAATTTCTTCCTTTTCTAATACTTCTTTTAGGTTTATATTCAAAGTGAAGTTTCCTTTGCTTTGAATGTCTTTATGTTTTGGTAAGGAAGAAATAATATCATTTCTTAAACGCTTTTCACAAAGTCGTGAACAAAGTCTCTCTTTATGAGATGTGACGTCCTTGACGATATTTGCTGTTGAATTTTCAAATAGTGTTGAACTGTCTTGCCCCGTCAAATCAGATAACTTTAATGCGATTCTTTTTACCGCGTCCAAATGGTAATAAAGCGATTCAACAGAATAAAAGGGTAATGCAGCAATTCCATTTCCCAAAAGGTCTTCAATCTGCTTTTCTGTTCTATCGTCAGCATCTACAAGTCCATATGCACTAATCCAATGAACTTTTTCGGTTCCTTTGATTCCGTCAACTGCTCTTATTACTTGGCCACAATTATTTTGAGGTATTACTGAAACATTAGGATATATGAGTTGATAAATCTGTCTGTCTAAACTCTGAGTCTCACCTTCAACAAATAGAATTTCTCTTTTTGCACCCAATATGTCCCGTTTTACATTTTCGGAAATTTCATCATTTGATGAAATTAAATCAGCATCCCAATCTTTAATATTCTTTCCATTCCATTGGCAGCTCCTAATCATTAGAATACTTGATTCGGGGTGGTCAATTGGCAGATGGACATCGTGTGTTGATATAACAAATACACAATCACTCCTCTTTCTAAATAATGTGGTTAGAAGAGGTGATATAATTGACCTATGTAGATGTCGTTCTGGCTCATCTAATATTATTAGAGAATTTGGCGAAGTTGTAAGAACATCAGCACCTATAAGTAAGGCATTTCTTTCTCCATCGGATAATTCAGCTATACTATATGGCTCACTTCCATTTTTGGAAGCAAAAAGCTGTTCGTCTTTTCCAAGAATTATAGTAATTGGAATGTTTGAGATTGCTAATAATTCATTTATCGCTTGAATTGGGGCTTGGTTTTTTGAATGCTCCTTTGCAAGTGTAATATTGTCTTCATCTACTGCTGAAGCAATCTTTCTTGCTCTAATGTTTTCTGAATTTATTAAATCAAAAATTGAAAGGGAAGTTCTTGCTTGTGAGTAATCGTCTTTCCATCTAGAGTAAACTTGCGTATCCGTAGATTTTATATGACTTTCTGTGTCCTTTTTTTGAGAGGCAGTCATATTCATAGCATTGTCTTTGAACCAAGTTTGTCTGTGTGCAAGAATTCTTTTTGCGTGTCCACTATTTTGAGTAAATAGTTTGTGCATTAATGTAGATTTACCAACACCGTTAGCACCTAAAACGAAAAGTGCGTTTCCTTCTGTCAACGGGATATTTAATGACCCATTATTGGATGTCTGTATTGAGAATTTGTATTTATTGTCTGCCATTTTGTTAGTTAGATGTCCTTGTTAAAATTACGCACAACATGTGTATATATAACATATAGCCCTAAGAGTGACGTATATATCACCTATGTACACCATGCTATTTTAGTTTATCTTTCTCAAATGTACCTGATTCATACAAAGAATCCAAGGGGCTGGTTAAAGTTTTGTTGTTTATTCCCACAACCCGAGTATATATCTCAGTTGTTTTAGTGCTGGAATGCCCCAATGATCTCTGAATATACCGGATATTTACACCTTGTTCCATAAGGTGTGTGGCATAGCTATGGCGTAAGGTATGGGGCGTACTCCATGGGTTGCTCTTAGTGTCTTTTACAGCTTTTCGATATATACGTTGGATGCTCTGTGCGGTGTATTGACCCCCGTTCTGTCCTTCAAACAACCAATAGCTAGGCTTGTGCTCACGATAGTATGCCCGTAAAATATCCAATAGAAAAGGGCTTAGAGTAGTATGCCTGTCCTTCTTGCCTTTAGAATCTTTAATGAAAAGATAACCGTCTTGGCTACGAACGTCCGCCACCCGCAAACGTACCACTTCGCCCACCCGAAGTCCGGCACCATAAATAACATGAAGTATGGCTTTATGCTTTATATTGCTCGGGCAGTTTATAATGGCAGCCACCTCTTGCTTACTTAAAACATCTGGCAGATCCCTGCTCTTGGTGGGTCTTGTAATATTGTAATACTCTCGAGGCATTCCCAAAGTGTGTTCATAATAGCATTTTATGGCATTTATGAGCTGGTTTTGCTTTTGCTCACTTATCTTGTACTTATTGATAAGGTAATATACAAAACCTTCTATCTGTTCCTTGGTTATTTCTCGGTATGCAACCGATTCGAAATACTGAAAGAACTGGATCAAATTACTCTGATAATTACGAATCGTAGCCTGGCTAAAACCTTTAAGAATCATTTTTTGCTGATTCCGGTCCAATTCTGCCTGAGCTGCTTCCGATATTTCCTTTTGTGGAATGACAGTAGGAGCCTCTGTACTTTGTTTGAGTAGTTTATCGCCAAAAAGCGTTTCTAACCTTTTTACATTTTCTTCGGTATTGACAATGCTCCATAGCTTTTGATGGAAATGGTAAAAAGTGCCGTTGAGTTTCTTAAAAGCCTCACGTTCCTTAGTCATTTCGTATGGAATTCTTAGCTTGATCCTCCCAGCTTTGACTTGCGGGAGGTAAATGACAATCTGAGTTCTATCCTTCCTTTCCATTATTGACATTTTAGAGATGTATCCAAATTTAGAGAAATTGGATAACACAAATAGCATTGTAAATGATATTAAACGTATTTACCCGTTAGGAACGAATGTGTATATTTGCCTATATAACAACGGATTGTATGGATCATAAATGTAAAATATGTGCAAAACCGATCAAAGGCCGATCAGATAAGATATATTGCTCAACACACTGTAAAAATATATATCATAAAAAGCTTCGCTATGCCTCTAAGGTCGCCGCGATAGAAATCAATGGATACTTAAAACGCAATTATTCGATTCTATTGGAGGTATTGGGCAAAAACAAAATACAGCTAAAAGTATATAGAAATCTATTGGAGAGGAAAGGGTTCCGTTTTAAGTACCGTACCCATTTCCATATAAATTCAAAGGGTAAAACATTCTTTTATTTATATGACATAGCCTGGATGGAGTTTTCTGATGATGAGATCCTGATTGTACGAAAGAGGCGATTAAAACACTGATTTCCAGATGGTAGTCGCTCAGAACATCCTGAAACAATTGCGTCTTCCGGAAAAGAAAATGTCTTGTATAACTATAACAGGATTTAATTAATAATCTGTATAGCTATTCTGTACAACACCTTTTCAAACCGGACATATATTTCTTTTTAACAACTGATCCACTTCCTCAGAATTCAGGTTAAGATTGCGAATATTTCGTTGAATTTGCCTCAATTGTTTCCATCGATTTTTTTCATTATCGATCTGTGTTTTATTTGATGAATAATCTTCATT
>Ga0208015_1000687_pt1 | contig 15370 bp, 10 predicted proteins | sample 26BtaG_FD_184101 | JGI IMG/M metagenome (GOLD analysis project Ga0208015, IMG submission 184101) | Marine viral communities from Cariaco Basin, Caribbean Sea - 26B_WHOI_OMZ_CsCl (SPAdes) (version 2) | ecosystem: Environmental > Aquatic > Marine > Oceanic | place: Caribbean Sea: Cariaco Basin...
GCTAAATTAGCCCACGACCCTATTGCGCACCTGCACTCTGATTTATTTGTACAATCTAGCCCTATTCCTGTCAAATATGCCTTACATAAAATGGGTAAAATAGATAAGGGTATCCGTCTGCCTTTGGTATGGCTAGAAGAGCAGTATCATGCTCAGATTGATGACGCCATACTGCGTGCCGGCTTATTATAAAAATTTATAATCAGTGGCGATAACGGCCTAGGGTAATAGTGCTTAAGTGCAGCTCGAGTTGTTATGACTGGTTTAAAGACCGCTGTAACCGCCCGTTACCCCTATTCCTGACATGATTGAGAGAAGATGCAATGAAGGTTTCATTTATACCCGCTATACCGGCAAAATCAGTGGCCGCAGTGTTAACGATTGCCTTAAGTAGTACTATGGTTTTAAGTGGCTGCCAGGCGACCAAAGGGTTTTTGGGTAAGCGCGACAATGGCAGCTTAGCGTATCAAAAAAGTGAGCACCTTAAGCCGCTAACTTTGCCTGCTGAGCAGCAAACTGCGCCCTTTGTACCTCTATATCCTATTGTAGAGGCTGGCGAAAATACTTTGCCGATCAGCAATGAAGCCGGTAAACAATATAAGCTACCACCACCACAGCGTATTTTGGCGACCCCTGCGACCAATTAATAGTCATTGGTAACCGTATAAAAGTATTAATGTATAAAATTAATAAGCACTGGGTTTCGGCCCAGTGTTTGGTAATATTATTTAGTCCCGCACAGCCCTCTTTAAGGTCTCGTTAAATTAGCAATCCATAACCTGCGATTATTAGCCCTCTTAGCGTAGTCGCCACGTGATACATATAGGAAATAGGTGATGCAAAAGCAAAAACTGCTGTATAAAGGCAAGGCAAAGTCAGTCTTTGAAACTGAAGATAGTAATTTTTTAGTACTTGAATTTCGCGATGATACCTCAGCTTTCAATGGTGAGCGGGTAGAGCAGCTGGCGCGTAAGGGCCAAGTGAATAATCGCTTTAATGCCTTTATTATGCAAAAGCTAGCAGAATCAGGCGTTGAGACGCATTTTGAAAAGCAATTGTCAGACAACGAAGTGTTGGTCAAGCGCTTGGATATGATTCCAGTTGAATGTGTGGTGCGTAACTTTGCAGCAGGCAGTCTAGTGCGCCGTTTGGGTCTAGAAGAAGGCCAAGAGCTATCGCCACCGACCTATGAGTTGTTCTTTAAAGACGACGCTTTAGGCGATCCGATGGTCAACGAATCTTTAAGCATCACTTTAGGTTGGGCGACCCAAGAGCAGTTGGCTGAAATGCAGCGTTTAACCTACGTGGTTAACGATGTCTTGACTAAATTGTTTGATGCCGGCGACTTAATGCTAATCGATTTCAAACTAGAGTTTGGCGTTTATCACGGCCGTATCGTCTTAGGCGATGAGTTCTCTCCAGATGGCTGCCGTATCTGGGACAAAGCGACTAAGAAGAAGTTGGATAAAGACCGCTTCCGTCAATCTTTAGGTGACGTTATCGAAGCTTATGAAGAAGTCGCTCAGCGTATTAGCGTACCTTTAGACTAAGCTTAAAAGCTAGCTCCAAATAATATAGTAACACCACAGAAACTGAGCTTAGGGCTCAGTTTTTTGTATTATGGCTTGCTATTATAGTTATTATTATCAGTCAGCTATTTCATTTTAGGGCAATAAAGACATGAGCACCGTACTTCCCATAGCTTGGTTCCAACGTCCTACCTGTGTGGTCGCAGCCGATTTAATCGGTAAAGTCCTCTGTCGCCGTTTGACCGATAGTGATGGCAGCATAAAGACGCTGCGGATGCGTATTACCGAAACGGAAGCTTATATTGGCGAGCAAGATCCAGCCTGTCATACCCATGCCAGCACGCGCACGAAACGCACAGAGGTCATGTATCAAGAAGGCGGCGTGTTTTACGTCTATCTCACTTATGGCATCCACCATATGCTAAATTTAGTGACGGCTGAGGCAGAGTCCGCAGAGGCAGTATTAATACGAGCGGGCTATTTAATGGTAGACAGCGAGGTCTTAGCAGAAGATAGCGAATTACCGAAAAATAAACAGCTTAGCCATATGAAGGCGCTCGCAGGCCCCGGTAAATTAACCAATCGCCTGGCCATTACTCGGGATTTTTATGGTCAGGCTATCACCCCAGAGTGCGGTCTGTGGTTAGAGGAAGATGGTTGTATCGCGCCTATTGCGCTGCGTCCTCGTATTGGTATTGATTATGCAGGTACGGCCAAAGACTGGCTATTGCGCTATGTTTGGAGCGAGCATCCTAGTTTGTCTAAACCTTAGTGCTATCCTTAATTGTTGATAAAAAATAAGGCATTGGTCATGTATAAATTAACCGTATTTATTCCAGACGAAGCATTAGAGGCGGTCAAAGCCGCGTTGTTTGCAGCGGGAGCAGGACAAATTGGCAATTATGGGGAATGCTGCTGGCAGGTGCAGGGCATAGGACAATTTAAACCCTTAGCGGGCAGTCAGCCGCATATCGGGCAGCAGTATAAAGTAGAGAAAGTGCCAGAATGGCGGGTAGAAATGGTCGTCGCAACGGATAAATTATCAGCGGTCATAAAAGCATTAAAGCAGGCGCACCCTTACGAGACGCCTGCTTATGATGTGTTGGAAGTAATAGATATTTAGTGGCTGCTACTAATAATGATACTGATATTAATGTTCAATATTTAATAGCTAGGGCTTAAGGTACGGTTTAATCTTCTTCAATCGTTAAGATTTTTAAGCCAGGATAGCTTAAGCGAATCTCGTATTCTTTATCACCAAGATCGACATCTGCCTTCAAAATACCTTTATTTTGATAGTCATCCACTTCAATCTCATCGATTTTATAGCCCATATTTTTGAGTTTACGCTCGGCTTTCGCCATTATGGTATTAAAGTTGGCATCTTGTTTAATACTATCTTTGACATTATTATTACCATAATAGTTATTACCATGATGTTGATTGCCATGGTGCTGATTGCCATAATAATTATTATGATGGCGATTGCCGTTATTCTTATCCTGCCATAATTGTGACCAAGCTTTTTGTTCGTTTTTAAGCAGTTTTAAATTAGGGTAGCTGTAGGTTAGCTCATAACCTTTGTTGTTCTTCTTCGCATAGACCTTAAGCGCAGAATTATTATTATGAGTGTCTGCTTTGATGTCCATAACTTGGTAGCCCTGACGGCTTAAATTGCTACGTAGCGTCTGTGCTAATCGGCCGAAATCGCCATTGCGATAAATCTGCTGCTCGGAGGCATTACTGGCTACCGCAGAAGTCATGATAGCGGAGGTGGCGAGACCAGTTAGTAAAGTTGCGGATAATACTGAGGTTATTAAAGCTTTTTTCATGAGGGTTTCCTATGTTAGAGAGTGGATAATGAATTTAGCGTTAGTAGTAAGATTGAATAAAAAAATGGGACAATCAAGTTGCCAAGTGTGCAAAGGTCTTATCGATAGGGACTTAGTTTATTCGTATACCTTTAAAGGTATAAGTTAGAAAAGGCATAAGTTAGAAAAGAGAATCAGACAGTTGCAGTAGCTAACAGGTTGATAGTAGCTGGCTGACAATGCCTAGCTAGTAAATAAACAGTTGGTTAATAAATAGCCGGTCAATAAAAAGATAAAATTTACTAAGACCTAGATGTGAAAAAGCCATCTAAAGTAGATGGCTTTCCATAGTCATACTAAACTTTTAATGATGATAAATAGCTAACAATAATAATGGATTATCTCACTACTTTATAACATGAATCCATTACTATTAGATAATTGTTATATGTGCCGAGAAGGCTCTATACGTCGTGTTTGACACGCCATTCATTGACTTCACGCTCAACCACATCTTTAGCATGGCCATAACGCTCTTGAACCTTACCTACGAGCTTATCCCAGCTGCCTTCGATATGGGTTAAATCATCATCTGTCAATTCTGCCCACTGTTGTTTTGCTGAGCCTTTGACCTGTTTCCAATCGCCTTTTAAGGTATCGTTATTCATAATAAAATTCCTTATTAATTAGATATTTATTCTTTATTCTGAATTTTGAATAGGGCCTACCTACTCAATGCATCCAGTATGATGCTTATTGGATGAGAGTGTCAGTATTAGGCTTGTTTATTGTGTTAAGTCACGGCTCTATTGTAGGAGCAAATTGTAGCTATCGTAACTTGCGCAGCCAGTAAAGTAGCTTAAGCTTGCTGATATATTTCAGCTTATTGATTATAAAAGGATTTATTTGAGTGGCTCTTACCATAAGTTACGAATAATTCTTCATCCAGTATCTGGTAAAAACATCAGTGCAAACCGACAATCTGCAGTTGGTAATAAGAGTTTAATGGACTGAAAAGTAAAATAATTGCGCAAATGAGACTAAAAATACTCCGATTGAAATAAAAAGTGCTTAGTTTATTAGATAATTAATAAATAAGACTTTATGAAAATATTGGCTATAGGCTATTGATAGTAAGGGCTTGCGTAGTTTAAAAGGTCGTAATAACAGGTGGTGTAAGCATATGCTTACAAGCATAGACGTTTTGGCGACTTACTAGTAAAGGTAGAATTTGCGATTATAGCTCTACGGCATCAAGGACGATGACTCAAGGATGAGTAGCTAGTACCTTTAGTTCCCGATTAAGGATAATAGTGAGACTAGACTTTAGGGTCTTAATTCACGCTAATCATGAATAGGTTATCTAGTTTGATAGCATGACATGACGTAAGGATACACCGTAAGATCTCATTGGCTCAGTAGTAGTTAATGGGTAAACCAAGGCAGGATGCCTTACTGTTACTCGGCGCTCTAGGATGGAGCAAAGGACGTAATAGAAAATAGGGAAATAACAACGAAAACCGTGTGGCTTCTGGCGATACGGTTTTGTTGTATCTGGGGTATGCGTTTCATATTAGAAAGTGAGCCTATCCAATAAAAAAGACAAGCTGCAGGTGACTGAGCTTGTCTTTTTTATGCCTTATAAGTTGGCGCTTTATACATCGTTAACCGACATAAATAATATTACTAATAGCTTGAAACGGCTATTAGTGCAACTGCTGCAAGATAGTAGGGTCTTGAATCTTATTGTCACGAGCCAATAGCAATACCTTACTAATAATTTCAGCAGTCTTTGGGTCTTCATCCATAAAGGGTAGGAAGATTTTACCGCGATGTTGACTGTGCACCGGTAGGATAGAGAGGTAGCTGCCAGGAATTTGATGTACGACAGCGCTGCCAAGATGCACACTGTAGTTGCCACGAGTGCCCTCGATTAAAGCATGCTGACCTTTCACCTCGACATTATCTTGTTCAAACAGTCGCATAGACTCAGTCAATAGCGCCGCACGCAGCTCAATACTGGATTGACTGGCGGCAACATCAACCCCGCCGACATGGGCGACGCTAACGACCAGGTCGATATCGCGCATGGCTTCCGAAAAGGCACGCGGGTCTATAGTTGTAAAAGGTAGAGGCTTACCCGTCGTGAGATCTTCAAAGACAAGGGTTTCTAAAGTGGGGGCTTCGACGTCTGCTGGGGTAAACCAGTCGGCCATGGCATAAATCTTCACACGAAAGCCCAGCTGGTGATTTACCTTTTGCAGACCTTCTTCGTAGTCGGCGCGCCAGCCTCTGGATTTCAATAGCGCTACCGTCTTAGCCGGTTGTACTTGATGACCAGCATAGCGTTTAGACACAGACTCTGCTGCCAACTCATCTGGCGTGGGCACGTAAAGCTCGCGGAATATCTGTTTGAAGGGCTGTACGATTTGCTGGGCAAAACAATAGTGCTGATAGTCTGACCAGACTCCTGCGGTCTGCAAATCATAGCAATAAGCAATCCTTAGCGTAAGCTCGTCGCGCTCTATTAGCTCAGTTTGTAGCGTAGCTGCTTGACCCGCATGAGTGGGGTCTGCTGCATTGTCTTGTAGCGCCACGGGACGAGATAAGTGGGCTTTATGATCTGCGCTAGCAGGTTGATAAAAACCGATTTGCTCTGGGGTAATAGGGGTCGGCACAGTACTAGCATCAGTACCAATATAAGTACTAGTATCAATATCAGTAGTAGAGTCGGAGCTATCGATAACAAAGACCAGGTTGGCCAGATGTTTGCTGATAACCGGATGAGCAAATAGCGTCTCTAACTCATGTAAGCGAAACTTATCGCCGCGTACCATAGCCATCTCTAAGCTGTGGCGGGCACGTTTAAATTGCTCGTTTAAAGTCTTTTTATGGGCTTGTAACGCTAAGACCTGTGGGTCTTTTTTATACTGAGCCGGAATAGATTTTAGAGCTTTATCCCCACGCTGTACGTCGATATGGCTCTTGCCCAAGTCATCAATACGTAAGGCAATGCGCACGTCGCCATCAACCATTTCGGTAGTACCCGCCAAGATAGCTTTTACGGTTTGAGTCTCCATCGCCCAAGTCAGCCGCTGCGGGTCACTAAAGCCTGCATTACGGGCTAGGTTTTCTAGCGCTACTTCTACCGCTTGGCCTTCGCTCTGTTGCCGTTGGCTGCCGAATTGGCGGCTGTCTTTTTTAAATTGCATCAAGGTGTGGTAGCGGGTCAGTATATCTTTGTCCGGATTGGTTTTGCTTAATGGGACCAGTCCGTATAGGCGCACATAATCTTGATCGCGCTTGTCTTTTACCTTGGCACTGACGACTCGGATTTTTAAATCGCCAGTGAGGACATCACTATATAGCTTAGCGCGGCGATGCCCATTACCTTCGCTAATATATTTAGCACTGTCGTAAATCATCTCCCAACGCTGGCGACCCAATTGACTATAAGCCTCTTGAAACCAAACGATATCGACAGCGCCACGTTGGAAGTCGGTCAGCTCAATCGTTGAGTAGCGGGCAATGTCGCTTTCATCATTAGCGTTTTGCGCCACATACTCGCTGGTTTTGGTGTGGGCGCGCATCCACTGGATACCCGAGGTCAGTCCCGGCCACTCTAGATAGCGCTCTACTAGTGTCTGCCACTGCGGCGCATACATAGCTAGGGCGACCAGTAAGGAGTCTTTAAACGCCGCCTCATTCATCGCTGCATTAAAGCGCGCTTGCCAAGTAGGTTCTAAATTAGCAGAAGAATTAGCCGGAGAACTGACAGCGGCACTAATAGCAGAACTAACAGCAAGCGTAGTAGGTCGGCAGGCGGTGATGAGCTGGCTAAACATGGCCTTTTTATTCATATCACCAGAGTTATAGATATAGCTGGCATAAAAGCCGGTCTTCTCTAACCCCTTGAGCAGCTGTATCAGGACATCGATAACATCCACTGTGGCTGCTTGATTATCAGCGCCATTGTTACTATCCGCGTTGCTGTCTTCAATCCGCACAATACGCTTGGCAAAGTCAGACATTGGCGTCTCTAGCTCGCCGCGTTTGAGCTCAATAGCTAGAGTACTGGCAATGATTCGCTGTACGAATTGCGCTAAAAAAGGATAAGCGGTTGCCCAATCATCTTCTGGACGTCTACGTGAGCGATGCTCACGGCCTTGAATGTCGCTAATAGCCGACCGTGTGAGCAGGATGATAGCCATCAGCTCATCAGCATTAATTAAGCCTTGCTGATAGGCCTTTGCCGCAAGCGTTAGGGGCGGCTGCGTATACTGAATATCTTGAGGTAATCCAGAAAATTGCTGCCAACGCCACAATTGCCAAACTGGGGCAACTTGGGTGTCCTCTAAGCTGTCAATGTTAATCTTATTGATAAAAGTCATCAGTAAGTCATCGCTTTGCCAACCTACGATATCGCCGTAGTGATAATGATACTGCTGTTGCTCTAGCGGTTCTTGCTTCAGGTTACGCGATAATATTTCTTGCGGCAGCAGGGCAAAAAACTCGGTTGTCAGACTAATAAAATAAGCATTCTTCTCTGAGAAAGGCTGGATAAGCGTCAAGATATCCACAATTTCACGCACAGGGTTATGCCATCTAGACTTATTGACATTCGGGATGACCAGCTGTTTCGCACCCAGTAATTGCGTAAAGATATTTTGCACGGCTGGCACGTTGATTGTCTCGTATTGTGGCTGCACCTCATTAAGTAAAGAGACTAAGAATAAATCAGTAGGCTTCCAATTCACCTCGTCATACCATTGCTCCCACACCTCATACAATGGATAGTTTTCAAACTGCAGACGTTGCCATTTTTGCTGGGCTTGCTCTTTTAAGGTTTGGCGCTTTGTACTTTGACCTTCTAGTTCTAGACTGTTTTCAGTATCGTCTGCAATCGCAGCGGCAAGCTCCTCGGGTAGAGTGAGGTTAAGATTGAGCGGGTATAAGCCATTAGCAAGTAAGGCGGTCTCACGACTCCCATCATAATATTCTCTAGTATATTCAAAGTCGTGATGGGCAAGATAGAGCTGCTGCAAAGCCTCCAAATCGGCGTTAATTTGCAGGATAGGTTTGGAGAAACCATGAGTAGCAGAGGCGTGCTGGGTCAATTGATAGTAAATAGAGTTTTGGTCCAATGGTGGTAAGTCGCTCTTGCGCAGGTTGGCAGGGTCAAACAGTCCCCAACCATTTTTACTCGATAAGCGCTCGCTATGGCTTTCCGTCGCTTTTTCTTGGCAGCTTTGCCATTGCTCGGTTTCGGCTTTAATCCGCTTATGATCTTGCTGCTCATAATCTGCTAACCAACCGATAGCTTGTTGGCGCAGCGCGGGCTTCGAGCTGACCAATAGATGCCATAACAGCTCTAGTCCAGCCACGCGCTGCTGGCTGTTGGCACTGGTTAATAGGATAGTCACACTCCGACTTAGTCCCTCATCAGGCTGAGCCAACAACAAGCGTAAGATACGTTTTTTTAGCGCAGAAGTCTTTTTGCTTAGTAAGTCTATAAGTGTGTCCATTTCTTCCGGTTGCAGCTCGGAACAGGCAAGTAAGGTTTCTGTACTGGCCAAGTGAATCATCTCACTGCGGTCCGTTAGCATCTGCATAGCAAAGTGACGCTGTGCTGCGGTCGGCAGTGTTTTGCTCTCTTCCTTATCTTGCGAATAATAATAGCGATAATAGGCGGGCAGCATTAAGCGGGTGAGTTGTTCGCGCTTATTGACCGGCATCTCATCGATTTGGGCGACGAGCGTAGGCAGATACTCGTCATCAATGACCGCGATATTGATTAAGACTTCATATAAGGTCTCACTACTAAACTGCGCACTGATACCCGAGAAGACATTGTCACTGAAAGTTTTCTCATGCTTATTGCCGTATTGCGCTAGTAGGGCTTGGCAATGGGTAAACAGCTCACGACGCTGCTCATAACTTAACTGCTGAGCATGGCTTTGATCAGATAATAAGCGCGCTAAAGGCTCTAAGCTATAAGCAAAAACCTTTTGCTCATCTCTTAAACTGGCTTGATAATACAAAGGCAACACGGCGTCGTAGAGCTTAAGCTGGGTGGCAAAGTGTAAGGCCAGGCAGGCTCGGTCAGCCACCTTATCAGTGATTAAGGTCTGTAGGTGCGGTAGGGTCTGCGCGGCATCGTAGCAGCCTAATACCCATAGCCCCATATAAATCTGACTGTGATCGCGACTGCTTAGCCAAGCGGGCATGGCTTGATGCAAGCGCTCGATACGCCCGGTCAATACGGTCCGAGTTAGTACAAGCGCCGTAGTGCTAGCCCTGGTCGTGTCTGTAGGCGTGGTAGGGTTGGCAGTCTCAGTTAGCGTGGTATCAGGGAGGTCAGAATTGGCTAGGTTTGGATTGGCCACTTTGAACGCTGCCAGTGCTATAGCGAGGTGTTTCTTAACCGCACTTGTGCGCTCCGCGGTCCAATTTAGCCCCGTCCACACATCTAACCCGCGTACGACGGCAGAAAAGCGAATCAAGTCATGGTCTAGGATAAGCGTAATCATAAACGGGATAGCGTCAGGGTGCGCCTCATCCAAACATTCGATGATGGTTTGTCGCAGCCCTTCTTGACGCTGGGCCGCTAGCATCAACTTGGCGACCAGTTGCCATGCTGCAGGATTATTACTGCTCAATAAACCTTTAATCAGCTCTCGGCTAACCAAACCAAACTCGTCCTCTTGATAGACGATATCGTGGCACATTTCAAAGAAGGCGGCTTTATCCACTGCCTTATTATCTGCTGTCATACCATGAAAATTAATCTGGCTGTCATTTGTATCTAGCGCGGCCGCTAATAGGTAGGGATGGATGCCCGGCTGATAGCCAAAATCATGCACATAGCGCACGCTATCTAGTAGTGAGGGGTTATAAAACTTATCGTTGTCATGAGGGTAGGCCGTACAAGTGCGCATTACCTCTAGCGCTTGCTGTACTAACAAATAGTCGTCACCGATTAGACGAAAAGAACGGCGCTCCCACCCAGTTTGAAAAGTACGTAGCCACATATCCGCCCACACTTTGGGCAGTAGGCGCGCTTTAAACTCAGGATAAATCAACCAAAGGACTTGTATCAGCTCGCCATCTTGCCATGGATTACTTAAGACATAACCAGAATGCTCAGCCAGAGTAGCCACGGCTGGCTCATAAGGTTGACCCGTCAAATCATACTCGGGGGCCTCCACAGTAGAGTCGGCCTGATTGATTAATTGGCAAAGTAAGATATAGCGTGCGGTAAGGCTCAACGCGTCGAGTTGCTGCTGAATGCTAGGGTCTGTATGTGCCAGCAATTGACTCATTAGCAATAGCGTTTCTTGATAATCCGTTAATTGGCTAATTAGCGTCAACCCGAATAAGGCGGCTCGTGGGGTAATAGTGCCAAGCAATGCCGTGATGGGGGTGGCTTCGTCAGTTGCTAGCTTAGGGACTGGTTTAGTGGCTGGTTTAACAGTTGGGGTATTATCAGGTAGCCAGCTTTTTAGTTTTGCGACTACGGCTGAGGGTGCTGAGACTGGCGCAGGATTACCGTTGCCCTCAATTGTCATATTGTAGCTAGTCGTATTTGCTTGTTCAGCCGCGTGTTGCTTTAGCTCGTACGCCGCCACAATAGGCTGGCAAGCCGCTAAGGCGATGGGGGGCAATACTAATGGCGTTAAAGGCTGTCCTTCTACCAAGGTTAAGCCATGAGGCAAGTAAGATTTTTGGCTAAAAGTGTCTTGCCATTCTGGATAATGCGGCTGCATAACTGCCAGCAAATTGAGGCGTATGATGGCCAAAGGAGGGTAGTCACACTGTACAGCAGTTAACTTATCGAGGCGGGAAGGCTGGTCAGTCATACGATATCCTTATCTATTATTTTTATGAGTCTAGGTTTTGTGGTTAGCAACTTTTATCACCTCCAGGTCTTATAAACTTATACTTTGCAGCAGCCTGGAGGCAGCCTACACGTATTATTAATGGTGGTTGAAATTGGTTGGGAAGTGAGTGCTTTTAGTAGAAGCTACCGACTAAGAAGGTTAAGCGTACAAAGGTAAGACGGCTGCCGTCTTGCAAGGTAATAATGTCATTTAACTGCGAAACTTCTTGCTCATCAATAAACAAAATAAACAAGCCATCAATGAATGCCTGCAAAGCTGTTTCTGTTGCCGCCTCAAGGTTAGCGGGGGTGAGGTTGGCCTTATGGCCAAACCCTACTTTACCTGTCGAACGCAAGTAATCGTCAATAGTCACCGTAGTTAAGGGCATCTGCGCCACACTACTCAGCGAGCCATGAGCGGCCGCATTTTGTTGCATCTGTTGCTGCTGGGTAGCAATAGCCTGATTAAAATCTGCTACTTGCTGCGCTACTAGGGCTCGCAATAGGATGGCTACCGTTAGCGTATCTGCTGATACTTCGTTTGGTAAGGTAATATCAACGATGGTTTCTATTAGTGCTTTGTTGCTACGTTGACCGGCCGTCTTTTGCGTGACATAGAGTTGCATAGTAATCCCGCCCTGTGCTTCAGTGATAAAGACTCTAGTTAGCTGCTAAAACTATAGAGTAATCAGGCTCAAACTGTATTAAAAATTGTATAAGAGACAAGATTTTAGCTATGAATTTTTTATAATTGACTGTTTTAAATTAGCTTAACCTAACTCTTGATTCACAGTATGTTAAAAGTGAAGAAAACTTACAAGACAGTGGAATATATAACACGTCAATATATGTCGCGCGTTAATAAGAGTATTTATTCTGCCCAAGCATTTACATCACTAAAATATAAATTTTATTTATTAAGTGGACTAGATAACTACTTAAACAAAAAGAGCAGTGGTGAGAGCTGTAGCGCCTATATCTAAAGACTTAGATGCATAATAGAGGCAGGCATAGACTAATTAGGTAGATGAGAATTTGACGTTCGAACACCTTTGTAAGCATATGCTTACACGAAGAGACGCTTTGGCGACTTACTAGTAAGCTTGGAATTTGCGATTATAGCTCTACGGCATCAAGGACGATGACTCAAGGATGAGTAGCTAGTAGCTTTTAACTAAGCGGTAATTTAGCTTCCGATTAAGGATGAGAGATTGGTTTAGGCATTTCAGTAATGCGAATTAGTGAAGTAAATAAACAGACAATCAGTTATGACTATAACGCTTTAGTTTGAGCTTATAGCATAAAATAGGGACACCAAGTAAGGGGTTATTACTCAGCAGTGAGCGATAGCAGCGAGTAGGCAGGAAGCCTAACTATTATTCAACGCTCTAGGATGGAGCAATGATTTTAATAGAACCGTAATAGGGTATAGGGACATAACAACGGAAACCGTGTGGCTTTGGCTATACGGTTTTGTTGTATATGGTATGGGGTTTGAGTTTATAACAACTAACGCTAACCGTTTTATTAATTTTTCCTGCCCACAAAAGCAAATGCCACCTCAGGGCGCTTGCCCTGCATCAATTGACTCAATGCCTTAGCCGAACCACAGGCATGGGTCCAGCCCAGCGTACCATGTCCCGTATTTAACCATAAATTATCGAAGCTACTGCTAGAATTACTTGAGCCATGAGTGACACGACCTCGGTGCGCTTGACCAATTAATGGCACATTGGATGGGGTCATCGGCCGTAGTCCTGTCCAATATTGCGCAGAGTTAGCAATAATACCTTTTGGGAATAGCTGCTGTACTCGGCGGGTAATCGCCTCACAGCGGGTAGTATTTAGATCTAAATTAAAGCCGTTAAACTCAGCAGTACCGGCTACCCGCAATTTGTCGCCTAAACGTGAAGTGACCAGCTTAAATTCATCATCGATTAGGCTAATAAATGGGGCTAAATGAGGCGCTCTAGGATTGACCTGATAGGTGGCTGAATAGCCTTTGGCGGGAAAAATAGGTAGGTCGATACCCAAAGGCTTCACCAGTAGCGGGCTATAGCTGCCTAAGGCCAACACATAACTGTCTGCGGTGAAAGTCTGTGCGTTTTCGCCTTGTGGTTGGATGGTAATACTATGAATATGCGATTTACTGAGTGAGGCGTGTTGGTCAGGATTTAGCGCTAAGATGTCAGTGTTGTATAAAAAAGCCACCCCGGCTTGTTGGCAACGCTTAGCGAGTTTTTGTGTGAATAGGTGGGCATTACCGGACTCATCACGGCTGGTATAGGTCGCTCCAACCAATTTGTGAGCGATAGGATAGAGGGCGGGTTCAAGACTGACCGCATTATTGATGTCAATAACATGACGCTCACAGCCCAGCTCTTGCATACGCTCAGTAGGCGCCAAGGCCGCCTCAAACTCAGCTGGATTGGTATAAAAATGCATAATCCCGCGGGTCTGCTGCTCATAATCGATAGCGAGCTGGGCACGTAACGTTTGCAAAGCATCGCGCGAATATAACCCGAGTCGCACCATCTGTACGAGATTGGCATCAGCACGTTCAGCCGTACATTGTTGTAGGAATTGTAGGGTCCATTTTAGCTGCGCATTGTCAGCCCGGAGCCGAAATAACAGCGGGGCGTCTTCTTTAAACAGCCATTTTAAAGCTTTTTTGGGTGTCGTTGGTGTAGCCCACGGGGTGGCATGGGAGACTGATATCTGGCCGCCATTGGCAAAAGAGGTTTGCATAGCCGCCGCTGGCTCGCGTTCAATGACGGTCACAGTAAACCCAGCTTGGCGTAGATACCAAGCGGTTGTTACGCCAATAACCCCAGCCCCTAATACCGCCACATGACTCACAGTAGATTCAGCAACGAACAGTAATTATAGGGGTAGGCTAATAGCATGAGAGACCCTTTGATTTCGGAGAGAGGTAGCAAGTAGGGGTATTAAACGAGCGCAACCCAGCAGTAGATTGACTCAATCTTAATGATTGCGCCCGTAGCCTTATTTTTCGCGGGCAACATCCGCCTGTAGCTTAAGAGGCAATTCTAATAAAGACAGCTCGCTATCGGCTAAGTGTTCAGGACGTGCCACTACTAACGCCTCAAAGCCACCATCGCTATTGGCCACAGCATTGACCACCTGAATCTTATCAATACTAGTCCCTGCAGCTGGCACCTCACCTTGACCAGCGACACGATGTAAATAAGCTTTAGGTGCGGCTTTAAAATAAATACGCGCGATGACTTCTTGGCCAAGATAGCAGCCTTTGTCATAGTCAACGCCGCCACGTTGATGCAAGCGTAGCTCTTGCGGTTGAAACTGCCCTTGAGTTTCAGCGGTGATCCAATAATTGCCGGTCGCAATACTACGCGCCATCCAATCCTGAGTGTCACACTTGTCATCGGCATGGCTAAAAGTAGGCTCGGCGGTATCGGCAGTCTCTAGGACGCAAGGGTAGACACTGACTGGCTCACTGCTGGTAAACTTAGAGAAGGCACCATATTTTTTTAGATGGGCTTGTAGGCTAGGTAAGCAATCACTGCTGATGACGATATCATATTGTTTTTCGTCTTGTTTTTTAATCCAAATACCCAGCTCGATACGCCCTTTTAGATTGGCAATCGCCGTAGGCTGATAGCTCAGGCTGAGTTTACTGACATCGCAAGTTAATTGGCTTTGCAAAAAGGTGGTGGTGTCTTCACCAGTTAAGGTAATCTGTTGAAAGGTCGGCGTGGTCATGGCGGTCATCAATCCTTGTGGTATCAAGTCGTTGCTCTAGGTGACAACGATAACGCTATTTATGAAGGTGTTACTAGCGTTTTTTTATTAACGAGTAGTTTTTATGAGTAGGGACGCGCTGTTGTAAGTTGCTGGATTTAAAGTCACTGAATCTATTGTTTTTTAATCGGAATAAAGTGTCCATAGCTCGCAGCTAGGCATTTACTTAGGTGTGGGCGTTAAGAGACATTTTCAACCGCTTCCTTAGCAGCATAATTAGACCAGTTGCGGTACAATAGGGAATAATTCAACACTGATATTGAGGATAAGAATGAGCCTACCTAATTGCCCAAGTTGTGATTCTGATTTAACTTATGAAGATGGCGCGCTATTGGTGTGCCCTATGTGTGCTCACGAATGGACAGCCG
>Ga0208015_1000690_pt1 | contig 15353 bp, 7 predicted proteins | sample 26BtaG_FD_184101 | JGI IMG/M metagenome (GOLD analysis project Ga0208015, IMG submission 184101) | Marine viral communities from Cariaco Basin, Caribbean Sea - 26B_WHOI_OMZ_CsCl (SPAdes) (version 2) | ecosystem: Environmental > Aquatic > Marine > Oceanic | place: Caribbean Sea: Cariaco Basin...
TTGAAATCAATCCGGACGCGTTGGATATTGCTTTTGCTTTCTGTTTGCGCATAGACTGTAAGGCAGCAAAAAAAGGCCAAACATAAGTAGGTAAAATTTTTCATATCTATTAATTAATGATTAGGGGTTCGGCAAACGTAAATAATTAAGTGAATTTCACCTACGAAATACATGCTTTTTAGATAAAGTGCAATCAATTGTGAGTTAATAACTACATATCATACTAAACTTGAACATGGTTGCGTTATTTTCGCACATTTTTGGAGACGACTCGTTCAACTTGAATGCTTATGAAATCTACCAATGGATTTATTAATGCGAGATGAATCTTACTGAAAGGATAATGTTTTATACCTAATGCTTAAGCTTTATTTAAATGTTGGTCAAATGTCAGGGTGCCAGCCAAATGTCAGGGTGAGCGCAGTCGAACCCCCCTTTGTTATCTTATATTGTAATTTTGTATATCAAGCCCTTCGACTGCGCTCAGGGTGACATTCCAGTGTCAGGGTGAGCGCAGTCGACCCCCCTTTGTTATCCTATATTATATTTTTGCGTATCAAGCCCTTCGACTGCGATCAGGGTGACATTCCAGTGTCAGGGTGAGCGCAGTCGAACCCCCCTTTGTTATCCCATATTATATTTTTGCCTATCAAGCCCTTCGACTGCGATCAGGGTGCCAGCCAACTGTCAGGGTGAGCGCAGTCGAACCCCCTTTGTTATCCCATATTATATTTTTGCCTATCAAGCCCTTCGACTGCGCTCAGGGTGACATTCAAGTGTCAGGGTGAGCACAGTCGAACCCCCTTTTGTTATCCTATATTGCAATTTTGCGTATCAAGCCCTTCGACTGCGATCAGGGTGACATTCAAGTGTCAGGGTGAGCGCAGTCGAACCCCCTTTGTTATCCCACATTACATTTTTGCCTATCAAGCCCTTCGACTGCGATCAGGGTGCCAGCCAAATGTCAGGGTGAGCGCAGTCGAACCCCCTTTGTTATCCCATATTATATTTTTGCCTATCAAGCCCTTCGACTGCTATCAGGGTGACATTCCAGTGTCAGGGTGAGCGCAGTCGAACCCCCCCCTTTGTTATCCTATATTGTAATTTTGCCTATCAAGCCCTTCGACTGCGCTCAGGGTGACATTCCAGTGTCAGGGTGAGCGCAGTCGAACCCCCTTTGTTATCCCATATTATATTTTTGCTTATCAAGCCCTTCGACTGCGCTCAGGGTGACAATAAGGTAATTAATAACAATATAGAACAACAATAATTATGTACTGCCATTACTACGTTTACATATTGGAATGTTCAGATAAGTCGTACTACACGGGTATAACAAACGATTTATCAAAACGGTTGGAGGAACATCAAGCAGGCATCAAAAGAGATGCGTACACTTACAAAAGAAGGCCGGTAGAATTAAAATTCCATCAAGTGTTTATTGATGTATTGCAAGCCATATACTTTGAGAAAAAAATAAAACGTTGGACTAGGGCAAAGAAAAAAGCGTTGATCGATGGTGATTGGGATATGTTGCAGATCTTAGCCGAATGCAGGAATGCTACGCATTATAAATATAAACCCGGCAAAAAGGAAGAATAGTCCTTTGTGCGCCCTTCAACCGCCCTACATCTCCGCTCAGGACAGGCTGCTCAGGGTGACATTCCAGTGTCAGGGTGAGCGCAGTCGAACCCCTTGTCATGATCATCAGAAAAAAAATCGCCTATTCCTGTTAAGAAATAGACGATTTTGCAATGGTTGGTTGGTTAAACCTTTGGATTAAAATTTAATAATTACCTTTTTGTTATAACTGTTGGTATTGGTTTCTACTTTGAGGACATAATTGCCTTCAGAAATGTTTTTCACCGGAATCTTAAACTCTTGTGCAAAATTCATATTGGTCATGTTCCATGATCTGACGGCCTGTCCAGCGATATTGATCAAATATACTTGACGCACTTCAATACTTGCCGGAGTCTTCACATAGATTTCATCCGTTTTTTGCAGATACTTCACGCTAATATCCTTAAAGTCCTGATCAATGATATCCAAGGTGGTGTCTGGTTGGAACACGATGGAGAAACGCCCGTTATAATTGCCCTTCTCCAAGTTGGCTTGGAAACTAACCGTGTTGATTCTGGTATAGGTATCCAGTAACGCATCATGTACATAAACATCAATATCCTCGTCAAAATTCTCTAACTCTGTCAGAGCAATTGCCACATTACCGGTGACGCCCACAGTCATATCCAATGGATATTTCTTATTGATATCAAAAGCACCAACCCCTTGGATCACGAATTTTCTACCTTGAATAGCAAAAGAAAGATCACTTGGGAAGTCATCACTATTGGAAGCATCATAACCATAATCAATACCATCAGTGGCGTCATCATCAGGCGTAAATGCTAAAAGCAAATGTCTTGTTGCATTTTCTGGAGTTGTGAACGCCAAACGTACACGCTGGATGTTATCTTCAAATAAAGGTGCATCGTCTTGACTTTTGGAAACTTTGGTTGAGTCTTCAGTATTTCTAAAAAAGACTGATCCACCGCCTGCTTCCCTTGCAAATAGTCGCTGTGAATTTTTAAAGATGACATCTCCTCCCGAAGCCTTCCCTTCCACAAAGAATCCTTGGCCAACGGCCACCGCTCTAGTTGGGGTCTTAATGGCATTACCATCACCAGCGATCTCAGGTGGCGTAGTTGATGAAATACCGCCAGATATATTGTAATAAGAATAGCGACCTTGGTATGCTGCTAAATAATGGGAATTATTTGATGGTGCCTGTTCCCAGAAAACCAATGTACCATCATAAAGGGCAGACTCATTGTCATTAATAAACGCATTGGCGTCAATAGCTGAAGGGTATGGGTTACCTATTAAAGTGGTCAACAATTCTGGGGCCGCTGGACCAATCGTTACTATTATATCTCCATTATTTGGTTGTCCTCTAAACGTGTAATTCTGATCAGGAGACCCTTGGGCGCCTGTCCCTTTCATCAAAAACCCTAGCCCAACATCAACCGCAGTGTTTTGGGTGATACGTCTCCATCCATTATAGTCATCAAAATTACGGTTTTCAAAAGTGTACAACCAACGGGTGCTCAAGGTGACTGGTGAGGTGCTACCATTTAATCCACCAGTCCATTGAACAGGATCGTTGCCATCATATAAAATTCCCGCCAAAGAATAGGTTCTTTCTCCTGCTGTTTCAGCGTTGGTTACCGGGCTTCCCCAATAGTTATAGTTGAACATATTGCCCGTGCCTTGTTGGTCACGCTCTAAGTATCCTGTACCAGTGTAATCTACAATACTGCCTTCAGGTTGTAATAATTGCGATTCGCCAACAAGATCTAAAACGCCGTCTATTTTAAGGTATTTGGTCACCTCTATGCTTTGTCCATTATTAGGGTCAGAATTTTCTATAGATAGCGTATTGTCATCTACTAGCAAGCCTAAAACTTTAATGTTCTTATTGGTAGAACTTACATTATGCTCTGTTCTAACAATGTTCCATTCTATAGGTGAAGCAATAACACCATTGGTATTTGGAATCTGTTGAAAATTATCAGCAGACCATGTGCTGAGAGCGGTCCAATCACCATCGTTTTGTGAGACATAAGGTACCGGAGCTGATTCTGGTTGAGGGGCAGTCATATTACGTAACACGCCATTGACGCCTGCATTGGCTATTAAATTACCTCCTGTTATATCTGAACTACGGTTCATTCGATAGTATGCAATTAAATTTGACCAATTAAGTCCTGTAGCGACCATAGGACCAGTTATGCGACCAATAACATTACCACCGTCATTTTCAATTTCTTGGTTCATCATTAGCCTAATCTGGTCAACTGTTAATCTGGTGTTCCAAATACGCACTTCATCCATCCAACCATTATAATAATTTGTTGGAGTATTGTTTGGTCGCGACATGGCACCCAATAAGGCATTTGCTGTATTTGGCGCAGGGCTGACAGTTGTAGTCTTTGTGTTTACTAAGAGACCATCAACATAGAGCCTGTAAGCAGCACCATCAAAAGTCACGGCAATATGGTACCAACGATTGACCGTGATCCCAGTTCTAGTTACAGAAGTGTTATTGGCGTAAAATTGGATTTCATTATTATACAATCTTAAGTCATAACCTGTGGTCCAATTACCTTCATTACGTTTTGACAGAATAGTTTGAATATTGCCATTTATAGCATTTGGTTTAATCCAAGTTTCAATACTAAAATTACCAGACAGGTTATATGTATTATTAAAATTCACACTATTGTCAATCCCGTTAAAAGTCAAATTATCTTCACAATCCATGAGCGTCACAGTAAAAGTATCCGCATCTATGGCACAAGGGGCTGGGTTTGTCAAGGTCCAGGTTAATGTATATTCAGCACCACTTTCACCTGTAAACGTTGCATTAGGATTTGTGGTACTTGAAAAACTAAATACACTGCCTGGTGTTACTGGTGTTGCAGACCAGGTACCATTACCGTTCGCCGTCAACTGAAGCTTGGTATCACTACAACTTGTAATAGCAGTGGTGTTGCTCGCCGCCGCATTGACGAATGGAATAATGGTCACTATTATAGAATCTGACGCAGGTGGACATACTCCTGGTGGAACATTGGTGGTATAGGTAAGGGTTACACTACCGTTTGCAATGTCTGCTGCACTTGGGGTGTAAGTCGTTCCGGATATAGTTCCGGGAGTACCACTTGAACTCCACGTGGCTGACGTAGCACTGCCACCAAAGCTAGCCCCCGATAAGTCAAGTGTTTGAGTAGAACAAATAGTTTGGTTAGTTCCAGCATCAGCTGTTGCAGATTCATTAAAAGTGAACAACACTGTATCTACACCAGAATTACAGACACCTGCAGGATTACTAGAGGTCAATGTAAGCGTCACACTTCCAGCTGTAATATCTGCTGCACTCGGATTGTAGGTGGCATTCATTGTATTTGCATTAGGTGTAAATGTTCCACCAGTACTTGAGCTCCACGTTGCGGAAGTTGCCGTACCACTAAAACTACCATTAAGCGCAATAGGCCCCGAGTTACATACCGTAAGATCAGTACCTGCATTTGCAATTGAGGCAGAATTTACCGTGAGTGTTACGTTATCCGAATTAGGACCGCAAGGCCCTGCAGGATCATCAGTGGTTAAAGTAAGAGTAACATTACCCGAAAAACCACTATTTGGAGTAAAATATGCTTGTGGATCTCGAGCATCATTAAACGTACCACTATTAACTGGCGAAGCTGTCCAAGTCACGCCTGTCGAACTGCTACCATTTAAAGCAAACGGCGTATCACTACATATAGTTTGACTGACCACGCCAGTAGCCACAGTTGGTATTGGATTAATCGTAACCACCATTGAATCACTTACAGGTGGGCAAACGCCATCACTCGGCGTATTGGTATAGGTCAGGGTTATTGGACTGTTAATAATATCAGAAGCACTTGGTGTATATATACCGCTACTAAAATTACCTGTACCTGTAGTACTCCAACTACCCACGGCATTGGAACCTCCAATGGTTGCTGAAGCAAGATTCACAGTAGTACCAGCACAAATTGTAATGTCGTTAGGAACGGTTACCGTTGGTTGTTCATTAACGTTTACAGTAATAGATTGGTTTAATACAGTCGGACAATTATTATTGCCAGGATAGGTACTCGGAGCGTATCTTACTCTGTTAAGTGTATATGTTGTAGTTGCTGTAGGAGTTACAGATATAGTTCTAAAACCATTGTTGTCAAGCGCTAACCATGGTGAATTACCTGTCCCATCATTATACCTAATCTCGGCATTTGGCGTTCCAGAAAAAGTGATATCATAAGAACTGCCTTCACAAATGGTCACCTCAGGAGAAATGATTTCTGCATCTGTATTTTCCAGTATATGGATTTGCATGTTGCTTGATATTGGCGGACAATCACCTATGCCTATAGGCCAAGCCACTATACTTATTGTAATAATATCACCAGGTTGGGCTGTAGGAGGAAAGGTATAAATGCTCGTTTCATTTTCTCCATATACTGCACCACAGTTATATCCACATGGATATGGAATTCCAAACCAACCAGTACACCATTTAATGTAGCATTGGTCTCCTAAATAATGATTATTAGAGAAGCTTCCTCCTGCGCCATTATCGCTCCAATTCCATAATTCATATCCTCCCAATCCTAGGTCAGTTAAGATAGACCCCGAGTAACCAGCCATTTGCACACTATTAATATCGGAACAAACATAAATGTCTGGTCCAGCATTCATATCAGATACACTAAAATTAATATTTAAATTAATAGACGAACTTGATGACCCACAAGCATTCGATGTAGTTACTGTTACGGTTTCATTGTTGGTTACATCAGAATTAAAAGTAATTACAATTTCATTGGTGCCTTGACCAGAAGCAATTGATAATTGACTTGAGACTTCCCAAAAATAGTTACTAACATTAGGGTCTAATAAAACAGAATATGTTGCTTCTTGTGCCACACATAGAAAAGCTTGATTACCATTGATTGTTGGGGAAATTGGTGGTCCATCATAAACAGTAATAATCCCACTAATTGTGGCACCAGGTCCACAACCAATGGTTGTTACCGTATAATTATATATACCTGGTTGATTACTAGTGCCACTAACTGTATAAATACCTGTTGCTGAATCGAATGATCCTGTAATACTTGCAGGTAGGGAAGGAGTACTTGATAGGGAAGCTCCAGTAGCTCCAGAATTTAATTGAAACTGTAAATTTAGATTATCAGTATTATTATTACAAATACCATCATTTACAGATGGTGAGATAACATTAATGGTTGCATCGGGTCCAACAAAAATAGTTCCTGTTGCTGCTGCAGTACCACAACCAATAGGCGTAACTGTATAATTGAACGTACCTACCTGACTAGATGTACCACTTATTGTGTATACACCATTATTATAAGTCCCAGTGATGCCGGTTGGAACTCCTGTTATAGTTGCACCCGTTGCATTGGTTATATTATAGACAATATCAGCTAAATTACTACCATTACAAATGACTTGATTATTATTTCCAGTAGTTAGACTTATGGTTCTGTCTGGTGTAACCTCCATGGTTAAGCTTTGAGTAGCTGGGACTGGATTAGCACAGGCAGCACTAGAAGACACTGACACTGAAATGACATCACCATCCGCTATAGCATTTGAGCTGTAAGAATTTGAATTCGTACCAACAGGAGTACTATTTAAAAACCATTGATAAGACGGGCTTCCACCATTCGTTAAATCAGTAACGAAGAAACTTAAATTATCTCCGGTACAAGCTGGGTTTGCAGAGGCATTCAAAGTAAATGACACTGGCAATAATGGACTCACGGTCATTACAATGTTATTACTAGTGATGAGTGTATTACAAGGTCCGGCTGTGATTTCTACATAAACATCATCATTGTTATTTAGTCCCGTAGTAGTATAAGTGTTGCTATTAGTTCCTACTGGACTGCCATTTTGGTACCATTGGTAATCTGGCATTGTGATTAAGCCTAAATGGCTTGTTGTTGCCTCAAAAGTAACTGAAGTTTCACTACAAATTGGAGAAGCAACACTTGAGGTAATTGTGGCTGTTGCATTTTGAATGTAATCATTAACAGTTACGGTTGTATTACAAGTTGAAGTATTACCGTTAGCATCTGTAACAGTTAAGGTGACGTTGTTTGTACCAATATCTGCACAAGTAAAAGAAGTTTGACTTGCTGCATAGGTTAATGTGCCTCCACAGGCGTCAGAAGAACCATTATTTAGTGCCTCTGCTGTAATAGTAGCATTTCCCGTAGAACCTAAAGTCACGGTAAGAGGTTGACAAAGGGCAATTGGTGGTTGATTATCTTCTACGTTTACCACAAACGAACAGGTTGATATCAACCCATCGCCATCCTCAGCAAACACGTCCACTGTTGTTGATCCAACAGGAAAGTTATATGGAAAGCTAATTGGATTACCATCTATTTCATAACTGATGGTTGGAGATCCTGTACAATTATCTGTTGCAGTAGCTTCAAAGGATAAAGTTGAATAACATTGGTCAGGATCAGTGTCGTAAGATGCCAAAGGAGTAGGACATGTGATTACAGGTGGTGTATCGTCCACCACAGTAATGGTTTGGTCACAAGTGGCTGTTAGGCCTGCGGTGTCAGTAACGGTCCAGGTCACCGTATGAGTTCCTACAGGAAGTGGTAACTGTCCTGCTAAATTGTTGGACACAGAAGCCACTGTACAATTATCATCAGTTGTAGGTGCATCTAAAACTAAAGTTGCCACTTGACAATTGGCATCTGCACTGACAGTTACATCATCAGGACAAACAATTGTAGGCAATTCGTCATCAGAAACTGTCACGGTAAATGAACAAACACTGGTCAACCCATTGGCATCAGTAGCCGTGTACTCTATAGTAGTAATGCCAATAGGGAAAACACTTCCACTTGTTAAACCTGACGTATCGGTTTGGGCAACAACAGCCGTTCCGCAATTATCGGTAGCTGTAGGTATTGTATAATTAACAACAGCGCCACAGATGTTAAGATCATTACTTAAATTAAAATTTGAAGGACACGAGGTGAAGGTTGGGGCGGTAGTGTCCACAACGTTAACTATACGCGTTAATTCTAACGCATTATTTCCACTATTGTCCGTAACGTTATAAGTTACGGTATAAGTACCCACCACATTAAGGTCTACGGTATCACCACCGATGACCACGACACCAATGCTCAAACAACCATCGTCTGCGGTTGCGCCAGGTTCTGAATAAGACCCACAGGCTTCTAAGGTCATCGTTGCGTCACCGTTGAGTGTAATTGTAGGAATGGTTGTGTCTACGACTTCAACGGTTCTTGTTACTTCAATGGCGTCATTATTGTTGGCGTCCGTCACGTTATAAGTTACGATATAGGTACCCACCACATTCGGATTGACGGTATCACCACCGATGACCACGGCACCAATAGTCAAACAACCGTTTTGTGCGGTTGCGCCAGGTTCTGAATAAGTTCCACAGGCTTCTAAGGTCATCGTTGCATCACCGTTGAGTGTAATTGTCGGAATGGTTGTGTCTACGACTTCAACGGTTCTTGTTACTTCAATGGCGTCATTATTGTTGGCGTCCGTCACGTTATAAGTTACGATATAGGTACCCACCACATTCGGATTGACGGTATCACCACCAATGGTCACGGCACCAATAGTCAAACAACCGTCATCTGCGGTTGCGCCAGGTTCTGAATAAGACCCACAGGCTTCTAAGGTCATCGTTGCGTCACCGTTGAGTGTAATTGTCGGAATCGTCGTATCTACCACTTCAACGGTTCTTGTTACTTGAATGGCATCGTTGTTATTGGCGTCCGTCACGTTATAAGTTACGATATAGGTACCCACCACATTCGGATTGACGGTATCACCACCAATGGTCACGGCACCAATAGTCAAACAACCGTCATCTGCGGTTGCGCCAGGTTCTGAATAAGTTCCACAGGCTTCTAGGGTCATCGTTGCGTCACCGTTGAGTGTAATTGTAGGAATGGTTGTGTCTACGACTTCAACGGTTCTTGTTACTTCAATGGCGTCATTATTGTTGGCGTCCGTCACGTTATAAGTTACGATATAGGTACCCACCACATTCGGATTGACGGTATCGCCACCAATGGTCACGGCGCCAATGGCCAAACAACCGTCATCTGCGGTTGCGCCAGGTTCCGTATAAGTATCACAGGCTTCTATGGTCATCGTTGCGTCACCGTTTAGCGTAATTGTAGGAATCGACGTATCCACAACATTAACGGTTCTTGTCACTTCGGCTGCAGGGTTCCCCTCGGCATCCGTCACGTTATAGGTTACGGTATATGGACCTACCACGGCCGTGTCAACGGCTGAAGCATCAATGACAACAGAACCAGTAATGTCACCAGAACAGTTGTCGCTAGCATTGACTCCAAGTTCAATATATGTATCACAAACCTCGATATCTTGTGGTGTGTCGCCGAGAAGCGCTATTGTCGGCGGCTCATTATCATTAACAGTTACTGAAAATGTACATGTATCAATAAGAGTCCCAGAAGTATCTCTTTCTTCAAACATATTGTTTGTTAGACCCAATGGAAAAGTCGAACCAGATGCGAATCCTTGTATTTGTGTAATTATATTACCTGGATCTCCTGTGATTGTTGGCCAAGTAACCACAGCTCCACAAGTTCCGGGATCAACATCTACAGAAATATCATCTGGACAACCAACAATAGTTAAATATCTCTCATCCTTCCTCTCAAAACTCCTCTCCAAATCCTCATCAATCAAGGTCTTTATAAAAGACCATTCTAATTGATATAAGGCATTATCAGGATCTATGATCGAATGACTCGCGGCATTGGTGTGAAAAGAAGTCCCAGAAAAAAGTGCTAGCAATACCAATTGCAGAACGTAGGTGTAATGTTTTTTCATAATCATAAAATAATGTTAACACAAAAATCCATTCCAAGTGTTATATCAGTGGAATAGAGAAACGGGAAATCCTAATTTACCGCTCAGCGAGGGATGTACAAACATAAGTGGATGATGGTCTAGGAAGAAAAAAACTCGTTGAAATGCTATAATTAACTACGAGTGCAACTATAGCTGTTAACGAAAGGTTATTTAACGTTTTCACTTGTGGTAATCAGCTGACAAATAGGGTGCTGAATGTTCGGTTTAACAGCTCCATGTTCATTATTAAAATTTCAAATTCAAGCTTAGTCAGCTATCCATCCCCAAGACACACCTCCCTTATCCATAGAACTCATCCATCACATCCATATAACCCATGAGATCCTTATCTTTAAATCTTAAGCGATTCCTTTTGAATGTTTGCTAAATTTGCACCAGGGATTGTAGCGGTCTCCGTGTCATTGCCATCCTAAATAAGGTCAGCAAGCCGATTTCGCTTTGGCAAAGAAAGCAGTCGGAAGATCAATTATGGCTGAGAACAGGCCGGTTCAGTAATGCCGCGTCAGGAGCAGTTCGGCCAATTGTTTTAAACCTAGGACTTTTCTGTTTCCCAAAATAAAGGTTCACAAAAGATGAAAAAAAAGATATTAATAGCTCCTTTAAATTGGGGATTGGGTCATGCCACGCGTTGCATCCCCATCATCCATGCCTTGATACAGCACAATTATACGCCAATTATGGCCAGTGATGGTGCTGCCTTGTCCCTTCTGTCCAAGGAATTTCCAGATTTGGAAGCCTTGGAATTGCCTTCTTATCATATCAGCTATTCCAAAAAAGGGTCCTTTTTAAAACTCAAGCTTTTCAAGGAATCCCCACAGATTATAAAGGCCATACGGAAAGAACATCATGCGATCAAATCCATCATAAACACCCACCGCATTGATGGCATTATTTCCGACAACAGATTTGGGGTTTACCACAACAATCTGCCTTCCGTTTTTATCACCCATCAATTGCAGGTTTTAAGCGGAAGCACCACTTGGCTCAGTACCAAATTGCATCAAAGGATCATAATGCGATTTGACGAGTGCTGGGTTCCCGATGTGTCGGGATCGCCCAATCTGAGTGGGAAAATGGGGCATGTGGAGCATCCTAAATTCACTGTAAAACACATTGGCCCCTTAAGTCGGTTTCAGAAATCCAAAAGTGAAATCTCCTATGACATCATGGTGTTGCTCTCTGGTCCTGAGCCACAGCGGGAGATTTTAGAAAACAAATTATTGGAGGAATTTAAAAACCACAAAGGCAAAGTGCTTTTTGTAAGAGGGGTTATGGAAGCGGAACAAAGGATTCATGAATCTGGGCCTCTCACGGTTTATAATTTTATGACCTCAGCATTATTGGAAAAATCGATTAAGGCCAGCCACATCATCATCGCCCGGTCGGGCTATTCCACAATTATGGACTTGGCCGCATTGGGCAAAAAAGCCTTTTTTATTCCGACACCTGGGCAATTTGAGCAAGTCTATTTGGCCAAAAGAATGCAAGAGCATCAGTTGGCACCATTTTGTAAACAGGAGGATTTCAATTTGGAAAAACTTGAGAGCATCGATCGCTATAAAGGCTTGGAGGCTTTTGAGCAGAGCCCCAATTTTGAAGAGCTATTTCGCCTTTTCGAGGGTAAATGAGAATTCGCTGCCCACGCTCAATTCACTTTCAATATAAATACGCTCATCGTGTGCTTCAATAATATGCTTCACAATGGAGAGTCCGAGTCCAGAGCCGCCTTCCTTGCGTGAACCGCTCTTATCAATTCGGTAGAAACGCTCAAAAAGCCGCGGAATATTGGCCTTTGCAATGCCTTCGCCATTGTCCGTAACTCTGACAATGACTTTATTTTTTATCAAATTCTCGATGCTGATCTCGGTCGTTCCCTTAAAGCTTCCATATTTAATGGAATTGACCACGAGATTGGTAAGCACCTGTCTGATCCGTTCCTTATCTGCCCTGACCATAATCGGTTCGGGGTACTTCATATCAAAAGTCAAGGTGATTTTTTTCTTGGCCGATTTCATTTCCAGCAAATCGAACACGCTTTCCACCAGGGCCACAATATCAAAATCCTCCATATTCAGACTCAAATCGCCTACCTCCAATTTGGTAATCATATCCAAATCCTGCACGATATAGATCAAGCGTTCCACGCCTTTATTGGCTCTTTCAAGGTATTTTTTTCTAAGATTCTCATTGTCCATGGCACCGTCCAACAAGGTCAACACATAGCCTTGGACCGTAAACAACGGCGTTTTCAATTCGTGCGAGATATTGCCCAAAAACTCCTTTCGGTACTCTTCCCTGACTTTCAAGGTTTCTATCTCAAGTTTTTTGTCCTGGGCAAATTTCCCGATTTCCTGGGTCAAGGTGGCCATATCGGTGGTGATGGGCTGTTTGCGGAGGGTGGCAGATTCCAATAGGGTCAGATCATCGTAGATCCGCTTGACCCGTCTATAGATAAAGCGCTCCGCACGATATTGGATTATAAAAAATGAACTGATAAATGTCAGGACAGAAAAGCCCAAAATGGACCAAATATTGAAGGTTTGGCTGAGCAAAGAAAATACAGTGAGCAGGGCCGTTAAAATCAAAGTGATATACCATGTGGTCTTAACAGCAAACTTATAGGACTTTCTTATCTCTTTCTTTTGCATCAGTCAACAAACTTGTAGCCTACGCCTTTGACGGTCTTAAAACAATCGTCACCAATTTTTTCGCGCAATTTCCTTATGTGGACATCGATGGTGCGTCCGCCTACGACCACATCATTGCCCCATACTTTATTTAAAATCTCTTCGCGTTTATATACTTTATTGGGTTTGGTGGCCAACAAAAACAATAATTCAAATTCCTTTCTTGGCAGAATTATTTCCTTGCCATGATTTGAAATCTTATATTCCTCTCTATTGATGATCAATTCGCCAATCTTAAGAATTTTTTGTGATGGTCTCTCCTCATTCAATCGCCTCAGTAAAGCTTTGACTTTACTGGTCAATACTTTAGGCTTGATGGGCTTTGTAATATAGTCATCGGCTCCGGCATCAAAACCAGCCATTTGGGAATAATCCTCGCCGCGTGCAGTCAAAAAGGTAATGATGGTATTGCTGAGCTCTGGAACCTTACGAATCTGCTCGCAGGCCTCAATACCGTCCATACCAGGCATCATGACATCCATGATGATCAGCTGTGGACGTTCCTTCTTTGCTTTTTGTATGGCTTTGATACCATCCTCTGCCGTAATGATTTCATAGCCTTCTGCCGAAAGATTATAGCCGATAATTTCCAAAATGTCGGGCTCATCATCAACTAATAGAATTTTTATATCCTTATTTTTCATGAGGGGGTTATTCAAAAATTATTCTGCAAAGATAAGCTTATCTGTAGATACTTATAAAAAAGCAGGGCATTGATAACACTATCTTAACCTAAAAATTACATTTTTTTTAACCATTCGTCGAAAACTTTGATTGTTTAACATACTTTTGGTACGGGATTTGCCATAATTTTTAGTATCTTTAATAACGGATTTCAGTTGATGAAAAATTACTTTTGTATGATGAAAAACTACATGTACATTCTATTTTTAATCTTCGGGCTTGGCATGGGTGTTCCAACGACGAATGCACAAACGAATGCTTCCAAAACAACCCTGTCGCCATCAGATGGTATTAGCGATCTATCGATTTATCCAAATCCAGTAAGCAGTGGTAAAATTTATATCACCACCAAAGAAAACCTGACCAAAGAGATTGAAATCTATGATGTTTTAGGCAAAAAAATATTATCCGAATCACTTTTTGGAAAAGAATTGAACATTTCCAAATTGACCGCCGGCATTTATATCCTAAAGATCAAAGAAGGCAACAATTCGGCCACCAGGAAACTGGTTGTCAGGTAGCTGTTACTTCAAACAGACTTCTTGCTAATCGCCACAAATCGACCTTATCACATCACATTTCACATTCATAAATCACTGAACGTTGGTTTTACATTTAAAATCCGACCTAAGATCAGACAATTGCTTTTTAGGAAATCAAGAACCTCGTTGTATAATAACGGATCAAGTCAAAAAGTTGTGGGATTTTAAGATTATGCATAAATTAATAGTTAGACCACAAGGCTTTCATGTGCCTTTATCCTGCCTTTACCCTGCCTTTATCCTGCCACTATCCTAATAGCTATAATTGATTGACACGAAAGTGTGAAATTGTTGGTGTAAAATAACCTACTGGCGGGAATAAACTGTTCCAATAAGGACGCACTTGGTGGGGATGGCCTGAATATCATCAAGACCTTAGTGTTGTAAAAACCAACCTAATCGCTTGGAAAAGCTTTATCATATTTAAGTAAAGCTTTTTTTATTTTCTATATTTTTGTGATATGATTTCGATGGATACTATTTTCAACATTCAAACACAAGCCGAATTTGAATCTGCAAGCTTGGAGGTTTTCAAATTCCAATTTGAGAACAACCGGGTGTACCGTTCCTTTTGCGATTTGCTCTACATTCATCCAAGTGACATTAAACGCATAGAAGACATTCCGTTCCTTCCCATACAGTTCTTTAAATCGCATGATGTTTTGAGCAGTACGCAACCCGTGGAGCAGGTGTTTACCAGCTCCGGAACTACAGGCGATGCCACGAGCAAGCATCAGGTTACGGATCTTAATATTTACAAGGAAAGCTTTAGGCGAGCCTTTTCCCATTTTTACGGTCCCATGGAAGATTATGTCGTGTTGGCATTATTACCTTCTTATTTGGAACGCGAAGGCTCCTCATTGATTTATATGGTAGAGGATATGATCAAACGGTCGGGACA
>Ga0208015_1000691_pt1 | contig 15333 bp, 11 predicted proteins | sample 26BtaG_FD_184101 | JGI IMG/M metagenome (GOLD analysis project Ga0208015, IMG submission 184101) | Marine viral communities from Cariaco Basin, Caribbean Sea - 26B_WHOI_OMZ_CsCl (SPAdes) (version 2) | ecosystem: Environmental > Aquatic > Marine > Oceanic | place: Caribbean Sea: Cariaco Basin...
TTGACGACCTCTCAGATGTTACCGACACACCAGACTTTGAGGAATTATTCCATAACCTAATCCCCCTAAAGGTAGCCAAGCTGTACTCAATAAAGTACCCATCTAAGTTTAGCTATAAGTGGCTTAGAAGCAATGCGGAGGAGTATAAGGCATTGTATGATAGTTTCCGTAAGTATTACCGTAAACAGATAACACTCAAAAAACAAGCGATACCTTCAAGACATAATTTTAAATAATGCCCGATTATGATGAAATTGCAAAACCAAGTACAGATTATACAAAACCCTGTCCACCAAGTAAGTGGCAGAGTGATTACTGGATTCTAAGAGAAGATGGTGGATATATGCTCAGGGAGGATGGATGTAAATTTGTCAGAGAAGAAGCACCCAACATATATGGTGAAGTTGATAGACCAACTACAACCTATGACCAAGTTCTTGTCCCGCAAATACAGGATTATATGATAACAGAGGACGGGGAAACTATCCTAACAGAGGACGGAGAGCCGATAATTTTAGAGCAGGACGCAATTACCTATACAGAACCCACCAAACCAACAACACCTTATACAACAATTAATAAACCTGACTAATGCCCAAGAAGATTTCAGCCTTTACAGCCGCAGACCCCATAGTTGGAGCAGACTACTTCCCGTTTGTTCAGGTTTCTAGTGGTGAAACTAAAAGGGTTACGCTGGAAAATCTTGAGGACGCATTAGACCATACCGCAATCCTAAATATTGGAAGCAATACTCACGCCCAGATTGATACTCATATAGCAGATACTACCAAACACTTTTTAATGCTTGATGAGGACGATATGGCTACTGATTCAGCAACTAAGACCTCAACTCAACAGGCTATTAAGAAATATGTTGACGATCAAGTGGCAACTGCCAACGAACTAACCGAACTCACAGATGTTACCATAACTTCGGTGGCTGACAATGAGGTTCTGGCTTACAACAACGCAACTACAAAATGGATTAACCAAACTGCCGCTGAAGCAGGATTACAAACTACATTAACCTTTGGAATAGCCAATACTAACGCTCTACAAATAGACCACGCTACGGCTGCCGATAATGATTACGCTAAACTTACAGCTTCGGGGATTGAGGGTAGGGCTTATTCGGAAGTAATGGGAGATTTAAGTGGACAAGCTGGAGCAACCTTCTCATTTAACAGTCAAGATATAACCGCTATTGGAACAATGGGGCTTACCGCAGCTAGAATTACTAAGGGTTGGTTCACTGATATAACCTGTACCAATTCAATAGCTGGTGATATTACTGGAAACGCCGCTACTGCTACCGCCTTAGAAACTGCTAGGACAATAGGGGGTGTGAGTTTTGATGGTACGGCTAATATTTCAGTATTAACAGCTACTGGGGGATTTACGGTATCAGGAGGAGCATTGGCTACTGGAGCAAATGACATTACTCTAACGGGTGCAATAGGTAGAGATACAGATAATGAAATAGGGTGGGGAACTGACGACTCATTGGCAATAGTTATAGGTGGGGTTACTCATAATATAGTATCAATCTCAACAGGTACTGGCGATAATGACAAATTAGCAACACAGGGATATGTTGATGATGAAGTAAGTGGTGCAAACAAAGCTCTTTCTAATCTAACTGGTGTAGCTATTAATACTACATTAGTTTCAGATACAGACAATACAGATGCATTAGGAACTGCTGCCATTGGCTGGTCTGATATATTTCTAGGAAACACAAGTGTAATAACTTGGAGTACAGCTCCCTCAACTTCAGATTTAACCCTTACTCATTCGGCTAATACACTGACTTTTGCAGGTGGTACAATAGCTCTTGGAACAGCTACCGCAACGGGGGGATTGACCGGTGATGTAACGGGGAACTGCTCTGGCAGTTCAGGTTCTTGCACTGGGGAGGCAGCAACAGTAGCTACTATAGCCGGACTAGCACCAGATACAGCAACAACCCAGGCAACACAAGCAAATATTACAACTTGTGCCAACCTAGTAACGGTGGGTGCTTTAAACTCAGGCTCAATTACTAGCGGATTCGGAGCTATTGATAATGGGACTTCTAACATAACAACTGGTGGTATTATTAAAATAGATATAGACGGGACTGCAGAGAATGCAGCTGGTTCACTTACAATGGGAGCCGGTAACGATGCTGGTATATTCTTTAATGGAACTGACTTAGTGATTATTACCAACGGAGCAGGTGCATCGGGGATAATACTAGACTCGGAAGATGACACGGTTGAAATTAAAGGAAGCGGAGTATTACAAGCCACTTTTGATACTGGAGGATTAAACCTAGTATCCGGAGATGCATACGAGATAAACGGAGTGTCAGTATTAAACGCTACTACACTTGGGGGAGCAGTAGTAAATTCTTCCTTGACGTCTGTAGGCACAATAGCAACTGGAGTATGGGAAGGAACTGATATAGGTGTAGCACATGGAGGAACTGGAGTATCAACTCTAACGGATCATGGTGTTTTGGTTGGAAGCGGAGCAGCAGCAATTACAGCATTAGCAGTAGGAACTAATGGACAAGTGTTAGTAGGTTCAACTGGAGCAGACCCCGTATTTGCCACAATAACCGACGGAGAAGGTATAACCACAACTTTAGGAGCTGGAACACTACAAATAGACTGTGAAGATGCATCAACTACAAATAAAGGAGTGGTAGAACTGGCAACAACAGCAGAAACTACTACTGGAACCGATACCGGAAGGGCGGTTACTCCTGATGGATTACATGACATGACCTCACTATCTGGAGCAGCTTGGATGCTCGATGAAGATAATATGGCATCAAATTCAGCAACAAAAGTAGCTAGTCAGCAATCAATCAAGGCTTATGTAGATTCAGTGGCAGCTCAATTAACTCAAGAAGAAGTAGAAGATTATGCTGGAGAAATGGTTGCTAATGCCACTGGAACTCATACTGGTATTACAATAACCTATCAGGATGCTACGGGAGATATGGATTTTGTAGTTGATCATGATGCTGCTAGTAATTTCGTAGCAAACGAGCATATTGACCACACGGGAGTTACCCTTACTGCGGGGACTGGATTAACGGGAGGAGGAGATATATCTTCCAATAGAACCTTTAATGTAGATGTTGGAATTGCAGACGATAAAATTATGCAGGTAGACGACGCAGATGCAGCGGACAACGATTATGCAAAATTTACCCTAAATGGATTGGAGGGACGTAGTTATGCTGAGGTTAGAACGGATTTGGGCTTAGTGATTGGTACAGACGTATTAGCGGAGCAGACAATAGGTATCGCAGATAATAACCTTTTAGAAGTAGATGGTTCTCCCAACGATGACGAATATGCTAGATTTACTGCCAATGGATTAGAGGGCAGGACTGAAGCAGAGTTTAAGGAAGATTTTAACTTAGAAATAGGAACTGATGTCCAGGCTCAGGATACTGAATTAGACGCCATAGCAAGTACAACCTCCGCAGCTAATAAGCTCCCATATTATACTGGATCAGGAACAGCCACAACTACTGATATTATTTATGGTGGAACAAGCTATAATGCAACCCTAACAAATATCACAGAGGGAAACGGAACAAAGGTGTCTTATTATATGAGGGTGGCTAATAGAGTAACGGTATTCTTTTCATTTATATTTGGTTCGACCTCATCAATGGATGGAAATCCAAGTATATCGTTGCCATTCAATGCTCATGCAAGTTACACCACTCAAATACCGCTAGGAGTTTCACATTATTTGGATGCGGGTGTAGTAGTATACGGTGGTTCAATCTGTTATGGTTCGGCAACAACAGCTACTTTTAGATGCCTAGATGTGAGTGGAACTTATGGAGCGTTTAAGTCTAATGTTAGTTCATCAGTTCCAATGACTTGGGCAACAAATGATGAAATAACGTGTAGTTTTACTTATATAGCAGCTTAATTTAATATAATGGCTAACAAAAAAATATCAGAAGACAGTGAAATAACCACGCCAGCAGCTAATGATTATTTTCCTTTTTATAGAGGTAGTGATAATTATAGAATTGACTGGAGCAATTTTGGATTTCTTGAAACAGATTTTTCCAACTCTACTAATACTGAAAAACTAGACACTTTTGACGGCTGGGCAACTCCTCTAACAGAGAATAAGGATTCGTTAAGAATAGATATCGGCAGCTATGGACTCACCAATGAGTTTCATGCGGGAGCAAAAGTATTGTCTGGTGTAGTTGGAGCCATAGATGTACCAGTAACATCAGCATTATTACACCACGCACAGGGAATAGCAGGATACTGCAAGACAACAAGTACAACAACAGCAGCGGTTGGGGGATATTTTCAGGGACAAACAGAAGCGGATAGTACGATTGCTTTCGGGTGCAATGCCCTAGTAGAGGATGGTGGGTTTAATGTAAACTTATGGGGAATGGAAATAGATGTAAATGCAGATAATGCCAGTGGTACAGTAAGGGGACTTGACCTAACGGGTGGTTCAACTGTCCAGCCAGGAACTGCGGTAGGACTTATTATAAACCCAGTGGGAGTATTTGAAAGTCCCAAAATTAAATGGACAGAAGGAATTAGATTGAGCGATGGAGCTGCTGATACTGGAATAAAAATTGGACAAAGTGATGAGGGGAACGGTGCTGGAAGTATGGGAATTAACTTTTTATCTAAAACAGATGGTGGTGTCGCTAGACAGACAAGTTTAATACAAGACAAGGATGGAAATTGGAGCATAACATCCAATACAAATTCAGGAGTATATATCCTCAATGGTGCAAATGAGGGTATTAGAAGTGTTGGGGGTAAGGTTGGAATTGGAGGAGCTAATTCAGCGAGGAGATTGAACATTAATGGAGACCTTGAACTAACTGGAGCACAAACCGCAGTTTCAGCAACAGCTGGTGCGGCGAATGCCTTACCAGCGACACCAGAAGTTTATTTAGCCGTTTATATAGATGGGGATATTCGTAAAATACCTTGTTATATTTAATTAAAACTATGCCAAAATTTACAAAATTTAACACAGGAATGGGAGATAGTAAACAAGAGGGTTATGAAGAACTCACGGGCTTAGATATTCATAACGAAGTGGGAACTGTCAGTGGGGCAGAAGCGATGACTAAAGATAGTGGGGCTACTGTTACAGAAACAGTTAAATATGCAGCGGCTAATCCTGCTAATGGAGATAGTTGGTGGGTGAGTTATGATTCTGGAAAGATATGGAAGCGAACCCATGCTGGAGTGTGGAGTTTAGACCATACCAACACCAATGGAGCACACAGGGGAGCAAAATTTTTTAATCAAGACTTATACTTTTGCAGTTATGACAAGCTTGGAACTTATGATGTAGAGGGCGACTCATGGAATGATACACTTGGAACTTTTACAAATAAGGAGCCGACTTTTCACCCAATGGGAGTCCAGTCAAATAAATTATGGATTGGCGATAGACATTATATTACATCGGTAGATTCTGCTAATACTTTCACTGCTAATGCATTAGATTTGACATCGGATTATGTAACAACAGCAATTTATCCCCATGGGAATGACGTTACGATTGGAACCAAGAAAAATTACTATACTCACGATGCCGCCTCTTTTAAGTGGGATGGGTACTCGCCATCATGGTGGGATGATTGGACTTCAGCAGAATCAGTATTAGCCCTATTTGTTCCGCTTTCGGGTTCTTTAATGTGCTTTAATGGAGTAACTGGTAATGTTTATACAATGGGTTCTGGGGCAGCAATGAGCCACGAATTGTTTGTGAATGGATTAATAGGAACAGAGGTCTTAGACCATGCAGCCTGTACTTTACAGGGAAGAACTTATTTTGCCTGGGGACATAAAATATATACCATATCTCGCAAATCACCCAAACATCCCTACGCTGTCAATGCTGAATATGTATGTTCTGCTGGAAGTGATGCAACAATTCACTGTCTACTTAATACATCAGGAACATTATTTGCGTCTTGGTCAACAGCCACCACCTATGGAGTAGATAAAATTGGAACCAATCGATACTCAGGATATGTAATAACTCCAGTAATGAAAGGATACTTCAGTGAGGTTACAGTAGAATATGAATCAATGCCCGCGGGTTGTTCGCTTACAATAGCCGCCAGTGTTGATGGCGGAGCTTATTCAGACCTTACAACAGTTCATGATACGATTAACAATACTTATTTCACTACAGGGGGAATTGCCGCAGAAATGGGTTCACTACAAATCAAGGTAACGCTAAACGCTAGTACAACCCTAACCCCAACTATTAAGAAAATAATTGTAAAATAATGAAACCACTAATAACGATTTGGAAACTGGAAGCAGGAACGGGGGGGGGACAAGAAACAGCAGACCAAAAGCGTGAGAAGGGTTTGGAATATATTAAAGAGTTAAAGAAAGACCCTGAGAATAAGAAGGTTAAATATGAAGAAGAAAATAATCAATTCAAGATAAAGATATGGAAGAAAGCAACCTGAACAAGAAAGACAACCCAACCCTTATAGCCAGAAGGATTAAGAGATTTCAGGGTGGAGCGGGAGCCAACATCTTCAGGGAAACTGAGGACGGTTTTCATTGGGGAGCAGAGTTATTTGCTTCTGCCCCAGCTAGTATTGGATATGACGGGGCTGGAACATTTACTGATATAACAGCTACAGGAACAATCAATGCCTCGGGTGGAACAATAAGCGGGGATTTAACAGTAACGGGAAGCCTCACGGGAGGAACTATTCAAACAGCTTCATCAGGATATAGAATTAAATTAGATGGGGCTTCGGGTGAATTAAAGTTCTTAAACGGAGCTACCGAACTAGGTGCTATGTTTGCTTATCAAACCTCTCCTTATGGAATGGCGGTAGATACTGCTGCTGGGACTGAATTTATCATTAAAAGCAATAATGAAACACTAGGAGTTTTTGGTAAATACGGTAGTAATTATGCACTGAAATTTTACAACAACAAAACTATCTATCAAACAGCAGCACAAGCAGGAATACTTTACACAGACGCTAATTTTTATCCCACAACGGATGGTGGAGAGAGTTTGGGGGGGACTGGAGACTTGTGGGGAGCGGTTCACGCCTACAACATCAGATGCCATACCAACTTTATTTCATCAGACAACACAGGGGGAGTAACGGCAAATGTAACAGAGGGTGGAACAACCTTCCATTTTAAGAACGGGCTATTCGTAGGAACTTAATCTAAATTTATGTATATCAATTACCACAAGAAAAAAACTAGAATAAGATACGACAAGAACAACCCCCAAAGTGTTGAGGAAACTAAGCGAAAGATTAATGATTACAAGAGCAGATTCCCGGTAGATGATGTGAGATGGAAAGATGAGGCAGTAGAAGTTACTTTAAGAAATAAATTATTTTAATTAAATACAATGGAAGGACTAGAACAAATACCAGGAATTACAGCAGAACAAGCCACAGCCAAAGCTGGGGAGCTTGGTATGAACTTAGGACAAAAAATAAACCCAACAGAAGCATCAAGACTTCTTACTGCTTTTGATATTAACCCACAGGAGGTTTTATCAGCCCCCAATATACAGGGTACGCTTACCCAAAAAGCTCCAGCTATGGACGACTTGCTGGGAATAAGAAAACAGATACAAGCTGAACAGGGAATACCAGAACTCAGAGAACAGTACCAAACAGCTTACGAGAGATTATACGGAGCTGAGGGAATCCAGCAAAGAGGAGAAGAGGAACAAGTAGCCCTAGAGGGTAGATTGGCTGCAATGCCAGTAATAGCTGGTGAGCAGTACAGGGCAAGACAGCTAACAGCGCTTAAAGAATCAGCTGCAGGAAGAGGATTAGCGGCACTTGGTATGAGATTAAACTCTGCACTGCAAGAAGCTCAAATAATCTTTGGAATCCGGCAGGGAGAAGTTGAGTGGAAACGCAACCTTAAACTACAATATGCGGGAGCAGGGATAAAGTTTGGAGATTCCACCAGCACAGTTGAAAAAAAGATAGCTAAATATAACAAGAAACAAGCAGAAGAAGAAGCCTTTGAACGCCTAACGGGCAAGAGTTTAAGCTCGCGACCAAAAGGAATGAGCAAGAAACAGTTTAAGAAAAAAGAACTCAAGAAGATAAACAAGATGGAAGAATACAATATGTTGTTAAAAGAAATTCAGGTTGCTAAAGCCCAGAAGAGCTCAGGTGGCGGCGGAAAGCCCAAACTAACAGACGCTATTGCGGAAATGCACCAGCAACTACAAACAAGAAGGGGTGAAGACAGAAGGGTTGACCCATTAGATTTCAACCAAGCTAAGACAACTTGGATTGGTGGTGGATATAAGGCATCCGAATTTGATTCTAACTTTGGTTATATGGTAAATACCGATAGAGAAGAAGAATACGATATTAATTTAGAATAATACTATGGCTATATTTGGCAACTTTTTTGATGGCGAACAGCAGCAACAACCAAATGGGGAAATATTTGGTAATGTTTTTGGCGATGAATTTGAAGAACAGAAGCAAAAACATTACCAGCGAGTACAAAGAAAGGAAAAACTACAAAGACTGTCTGTAGAGCAAGAGATGTTGCAACGAGAAGCTGATAGACCACTCTATCGTTTTGCAAGACAGATACCAACAGGAGAAATGTTGGGAAAGAAGGGATTTTGGAAGGGTGTTGGAATGGGAATGAAAAAAGGGGCAGGTATGCTAGTGGAGGGAGAGAGAAAGCTGGGAAGGTGGATGGGAGAAGCCCTAGCGGGAGAGGATATAGTAAAAGCAATAGAATCTAATAATAAGTCTATCTTAGGCTGGCGGCAACTAATGAAGGAGAGCCCAGAGAGACAAGAAAACTCTGCTAAGATGATCAGAGAATTAATGGAAAGGAATGCTGAACTTGCAGAACAAGCTGGTGGAGATGTTAAAAACATAACTAATAGACAAATAGCAGGGGTAGCCGCTGAAGTAGCGATTGATTTTGCTACTGCTGGCGGAGAGGTTGTACTTGCTAAAGCTTTTAAAGGCACTAAGGCTATAAAAACAATATCTCCTCTACTTGTTGGTACTGGATTGGGTTCGGTTTATGGTATTACTGGCGAATTACAACAAAAAGAAGCTCCAACCAAAGAACAACTTGCTAAATCTGCTGCAATCGGCGGAGCATTAGGACTAGGGCTTTCTTTAGCAAGTAGGGGAGCTGGTAAGCTATTCAGGAAGATATTCCACAAACCCAAAACTAAAGAAGCAGCTAAGATTGCTAAAGCTACTACACCCCAAAAAGGAGTACCACCAAAAGGAGTTGATTTAGCTGATTGGTTTAGAGTTAAAGATGATGTAAGCGTTAATGTTCAAAAAAGATTAGGCAAAGATTTAGAAGGAAATGAAATTATATCCCGCTTAGAGTGGGACTATAAGGGCGGGAAGGGCGAATTATTAGTTACTCAAAAAGTTAAAAAAGAGAACCTAGCCCACGAAGCGGGACACTATCTAGCTAAGACAGAAGAAGGAATTGAGAAGAAATTTCTTGATGAAGTTACTGCTATTACTGGAGGAAATAAAAATATAAACGAAGATTTTGCTGATGCCGTACGAGATGTTATATTGAAACCAGAAGTTAGTGCAAAAGCTCCAGGGCTAACTAAGTTTATTCAAGAGCAAGGAATTAAGGTTAAGTCTCCGAAAGTTGTGGTTAAAGAAACTCCAGCAATTAAAAAAATTGCGAAAGAAGTTAAAGAAGCACCTGTTAAGAAAGTAGCAGAAGAAGTCAAGCCCAAAGAAATCCCCGCAAAGAAGCCGGAAAAACTAGAATCATTAGCCAAAGAAGCTAAGAAGTATAAGAGTGCTGAGGAGTTTGTGGGAGTACAAAAGCCACTTTACCATAGAACAAAAGAAAAGTTTGATAGATTTGATTTAAAGAAACAAAAGACTGGAACAGAGAAGGGAATGCATTTTTACCATGACAAGTCAGATGCTATGACATTAGAGTCCGAGATAAGATTTGGAAAAAAACTAAAAAAAGTTTATGTGAAAGGAAAAATAGCAAGACTTACTCTAAATCCACAGCCTGATGTTGTACCATTTGTGGGTAAAAGAGGAGAAGAGCTTAGGAAGGGGTTAATGAAAAGGGGATATATTGGACATCAAAGTTTTGATGAAACAGTTATATATAGACCAGAGAAAGATATATATACTAAACAACAACTAACAGACATATACAAACAAGCAGTAAAAGAAGCTAAACCAATAGTTAAACCGCCAGCCAAGTCAGCAGTTGAAATAGTCCAGAAAGTCAAGAAAGCTCCAACTGTCGTACAACAAGAAGTCAAGAAAACCCATAAAGCGGGATTAGATAAGGGACTCTCTGAACCACAAGCAAAAGCAGAAGCAGTCAAGAAGGTAATTGTTTATGAAAAGAAGGTAGATAAACTAGCTTCTAAAAACGCTGTTATTAACAGTCTAATCAGAGAACGCCGAGGAACAACACCTCGTAAGAGAGTAGAAACAACGGGAATAAACTGGAGTAAGGTCAACACTTCAGAAGGTACAGAGAAGATACTAGATAAAGTATTCCATGACAATAAGCAGTTCAAGGGCGCAAGACCATCTAGGACGAACAAGGATATAGTAGAGGGGGCTAGAATGGTCAATATAGACCCCAACGACAAGGTAGGATTGGACAATCTCTTAAAGACTATGCCAAACGCCAACACAGCCCACAAACTAAAACAAATGATGGTAGATAGTGCTGCCGACTTGAAAAACTACATAGATACAATAGGAGACTTTGGTTTGGCTTCTAGGGGACAGTTAAAGACATTAAAAGCCAAGTTTATGAGAACACAGTCTATATCTAAAGCCTTTTCGGGTATGAGAACAGAATCATCTCACCTACTTAGAAGTATGGGCATTGAAGTAGTTGAAGGAGAAAATGATATTTTAGCGGAACTCGGCAAAGGACTACAAAGGGCTAGCAGAGAATCGGGGAAAGAAATGAACATTGACACTCTATCTAAATTTATGAGTAAGGGAAATAAGATGGTTGAAGCCACTCTTGCAGACAAAGCACTGGCAATCTGGTACAACTCTATCCTTTCTGGTTGGAAAACCTGGACTCGCAACATAATGGATACTGGACTATCTTTATTTGCCGAAACCATTTCTAAAGTAGCCAATCCCGCTGCTTGGAAAGAAGCTCCAGAATTTGTAGCTGGATTGATTAAGAATTTGAGATACTCAATCCCCGATGCTTATGCTGTTTTGAAGGGCAAGAGGGTTGTACAAAAATACACCACTAGGGGAGCTACTTCTCAAAATATATTCAAGAACAAGTGGGTTAATACTTTCTTTGAACTATCGGGGAGAGTCTTAGATGCACAAGATGTGGTTTATTCAGGTTCAATTAAAAGAGTGGACAATGGAACAACTAAGTTCTTAAAAAAATACGGAATTAGTGGTGGTACAGCCGAAGAGCTGAACAAGGCAATCAAAGAACAATTTGCCGAAAGGGTAACTTATAGAAATAAACCCCTGGGGCCAATAGGTAAGGTATCTGGTAGTTTGGGAGAATTAACTAATAAGGTAAAGGTTTTAAAACTGTTTGCTCCTTTTACTAAGGTGGTTGCTAATGTACTAGACAGAAAGGTGGATTATATGCCGTTTTTGAATCTAATGAGAACTTTTAATACCACATTGACCAAGAATCAGCGAGGGGGGTATAGGGGATATTTAGCTCAAGAGGCTGAAGTTATTCTTAGAAAAACTGAAATCCCCAGACATAAATGGGACGACTTAATGCCAGTTCTAGTGAAAAGACTTAAACATCAACAACTAGGAAGATTATATCTGGGTACAATGGTTACTATTGGAGCACAAGGATTGGCTCAAAAAGGACTAATTTCTGGGGACGGGCCTTCTAACTTAAATCAAAAACGCCAATTACAAGCAGCTGGATGGCGACCATTCTCTATAAAGGTGGGTGGATATTGGATACCCTATAAATATTTTGGGCCACTGTCGGGTATCCTGGCTGCTAATGGAAGTATCGCCGATGAGATGAAATACAATAAAAGGGATACCCGAACATGGGAAAAGATTGTAGATGGATTACATGGATTTGCTGGGGCTACACTAGACCAATCTTTTATGTCTGGTATATCAGGATTCTTTGAATTAATGACTGGTAAGATCAACAAAGACAGGTGGGCTAGGAATTTCTTTACTGGAATCATCCCATATCCCGCACTGCTTCAACAAACCCAATCAGCTATTGACGGCAAGAGTTATGATGTACAAACAATGACCGAAGCTATTGCATATAAGTTTGGATTCTATAAAAACCTTACTCCCAGACTCACAGCGTTAGGAGAAGAGATAAGAAGTGATTTAATTTATGGAATAACACCTTCAGAGATTCAAGACAATCTGCAATCTGAATTTGAAAAACGAGGTGTTAAAGTAAGTCTACCAGCCAAGACGACTAAACTTGGTGACAATTCAATGACCAGGGAGCAGTTGTGGGAATACACCAAACTGCGAGGTGAAAAGATAAAGAGAAATTCAGATAAGATATTCAAGGCGATGGATAAAGAAGAAACACAAGAACTCAAAGAGAAAGAATTTCAATCATGGATAGATAAGGCTGGTGAAGAGGTGAAGACGGACATGAAAGAGAAGTATGATATAAAGACGGAGAAGAAACGGAGAAAGCCTAAAAAAAGAGTATTAAAGTAATAAATAACAATGAAACTATACAACCCCCCAACAGGAAAAGACATCAGTTTAGAAGATTTTACTTTTGTGGTTGATACCTACAAAATGGTTAAAAAGGAAGATGCGAAATATTTAATGGAACAGTTCCCGTTCTTGATTAATATGAGCAGTCATAAACGAAAGCCAAGTTATTGCGAAGTAGTTTCGGTCAAACCTAAAAGACATAGAAAACTTAGAAGATTATTTTTAAAACTACGAAGATGGGTTACTGGAGAAGCCAAAGGGTAGATACAATAATAGACACTAATACATTAACCAACAGTTATGACGACAACACCGCCACAGCTGAGGTTGCGGGTTTTACAATGGCAAGTCTTTACATAGAATACACTCCCGCAGAGGACGCTTCAGACTGCTATATACAGCTTGAAAGCGGTTATGATGACGCCAACCTATTCCCAGAGTCAGCCTTTTTGGAGGAGGATTTAACTGGAGTAAGTACAGCTAAACAACATATTCTGAAACTGGAAGCTGTTACTGGCGGGGTTGCGGTTAAAAGAACAGATAAATTTCCCATAGCGGATTTAAGACTTAGGATTTCAGCCAAAGAAACAACTGCTGGGGGCTATGGAACAATTAAAATAACATTAATTAGAAATGAGGAAGGATAATGTAAGGTACACAATCAAAGTCGCCACCGGAGTTCCCATCTTAGATGCGGGAGCTTACTATACTGGTACGAATGTAGAAACAGCCCTCCAAGAAATAGGAGCTGGTACTGCTCTTGATGATAGATATGTAAATGTTACTGGTGATACTATGACTGGAGATTTAATAATCCGGACAAACTTAGATGACAACCCATTCCTCTACTTGGATGAGTATTCCAGCGATCACGATAGATATGGAAGGTTATATTTTAGGAAATCCCATAGTAACGTACTTGGTACGATACTTGAAACTGAAACTGACGACTATTTGGGGAATATGAAGTATATGGGAGTAAACGATTCAAACCAATTCGCCGGAGGAGCGTATATGTCAGTTCAGCAAACGGGTGCTTCGGGTGATTATGTTCCAACAAGTTTAGAATGGGCTACTTATTCCTCAACCGGAGTGAATGACAACCAATTTAAAATGTTTAGTGATGGCAGTGTCTATGTTGGTACGGGGTTTGACTTTGGAATAGGTACTACAAGCTGGAATAGTGGGGACAACATTGATGGAGGAGTAATAGCAAATGACACTATAACAGACCTTTCAATAGATTGGGGAACTGGTGCTAATCAAGTAAGTGCAGTTGATTTGCCAATAGCTGATGCTGGTGGATATTTTGCTACCGACAACACAGAAGCAGCTTTACAAGAAATTGGTAGTGATTATAGAAAAAAATGTAGCAAGACTCTGGTTATTGATCCAACAGGATGTGGAGATTATACAACTATTCAGGCTGCTTTAGATGATAATACCTCTGGTGGAGAATTATTTTTAGTTAATCCAAATACTTATACCAATGACACAATAAATTTTACTGCTAATAATCAACAAGTTAGAGCTTTGGGCAGACCAAATACAACCACAATTACTAATTCTAGTCAGATAGTAGAAGTAGGAGATTTTACCAATTGTGCAATTTCAGAATTGAATATTCAGTTTAATCCAACTACCGCTATTAATGGAATAGAAGTAAATGATGGCTCTTTGATTATTCAAAGTTGCAAATTAACTCTGACTACCTCTACTAATATAGTAGCTGCTACCCAGCCACACTTACTAGCAACAACAGGAACAGGAACTTTAAGAACTAAACTTGGAGAACAATATTATTATCATACAGGAGCCTGTGGGGGTACGGCTCTTAAAGCAATGATTAGTGGAGCTAATGGCAGCTCTATTATGATTTTAAGGTCTTGCAAACTTTGGTTGGTTAATAGTGGTACAGCCTTAGCTAGCACAGTATATGTAGATACTGGAACTGCGGATATTGATATAGAGGAAGCCTGTGATATTAAGGTTGAAGATGATACTGCTACTATAGTGGCTGGCTTTGGATATATTGGTGGTTCAGGAGATGATTTGGTTACTCATTCTAGCTTAATTGTAATAGGTGGAGGATCTAATAATTGCTATGCTGTTTATCACGCTGGTACGGGTACATTTAGATCATCTCATAACAATGTAAATATAACTGGTGGGGCTAATAATTATGGATTCTTTTTAGGAGCTAGTGCAACTTTAAATGGTCACATGGATGATGTTAGGGCTGCTGATGGCAATCAAATATCTGGAACAGTAAATATAGCAAGCTCAGAAGCAGATGGAACTTTTACTACTACTGGAACAATTACTGCTGGAACTTTAACAGATGGCACGGCTTCTATTACTGGTGGTGCTGCTGGAACTTTAACTTTTGATTTGAGTAGTAATACTTTAACTGGAACCAAGGCAGAGTTTGATACAGCTTGTAGTGATGGTACTTTTGCTTATTCAGGTGGTGCTTTCCATGATGGGTTTAGTGATTTTGTAGCTAATGAACACATAGACCATACGGGGGTAACTCTTACTGCGGGAACTGGTCTGACTGGGGGCGGAACAATAGCAGCTAACAGAACTTTCAATGTTGATGTTGG
>Ga0208015_1000692_pt1 | contig 15332 bp, 12 predicted proteins | sample 26BtaG_FD_184101 | JGI IMG/M metagenome (GOLD analysis project Ga0208015, IMG submission 184101) | Marine viral communities from Cariaco Basin, Caribbean Sea - 26B_WHOI_OMZ_CsCl (SPAdes) (version 2) | ecosystem: Environmental > Aquatic > Marine > Oceanic | place: Caribbean Sea: Cariaco Basin...
AGTTGTTGTCTGCAATCGTCAAGAGGTCTATTGTCAAAGAAGCCCCAATGCAATTCAAAATCGAGCGATATTACAAACTTTCCATTATTTATCATAGTTTATTATTTAGAAAAGAAATTAGTTTCATCCTTAACTTTAAGAAAGCTATTGTATGATTACTAATCCATAATCTGACTTCATGTGTCAGCTACTTCACATTTTAGGATCAGAGTTAGACAAACTCATATTTGTTTATATAATCAATGTGTACAGTGTATAATAGTAAAAGGAGGTAATTGAAGACTATATATAACTCTTATTTAGTTGTTTTTCCTGTAAACATTGGCATATCTACGGTATCTGAACTGTTGATATCACTTTTTTTAATGACCTTATAAATAGTTAGCCATAAGATCTTCACATCTAACAAAAAAGATTGGTTATTCACATAATAAATATCATATTCAAACTTTTGTTCCCAAGTAATAGCGTTACGACCATTTATTTGAGCCCAACCTGTAATACCTGGCATCACTTCATGCCTCCTATGTTGTTCTTCATTATAATGCTCCAAATATTCAGGTAAAAGTGGGCGAGGGCCAATTAAGCTCATGTCTCCTATTAAAATGTTTAACAATTGGGGAATTTCATCTAATGAATACTTTCTACAAATATTTCCTGTTTTAGTAACTCTTTCTAAAGCGGGCAATAGCTCTCCATTGGCATCTCTTTTATCATTCATGGTTTTTAACTTAATAATGGTGAAAAGCTTGCCGTTCTTTCCAGCTCTTAGCTGGTAGAAAAATGGTTTGCCATTATTAGAAATGCCCAATATAATGATTAATACCAAAAATATTGGGAAAATCAATATTATACCGGCTAAGGCAGATACGAAATCAATTAAGCGTTTAAAAAAGATAGAATACATAATTAGGTTTCTAAAGATTTATACAGGTTTAATAATTCTTTCCAAATAACCTCTCTTTTATAATTTTCTAAAATGTTTGGTCGAGCAAATAAAGCAAATTCACTTGTTTTATTAGGATTTTCTAAAAGGTATTTCATTGCATTTTGCAATTCCTCTTTGTTTTTTGGTTGAATTATAAGTCCATTCTTATTATTTGATATTATTTCGTTACAGCCATTTATATCGGTGACAATACAAGCCAATTCCATGGCACAAGCCTGCATGACAACATTAGGAAAGCCTTCACGATAACTTGGGAAAACTAATGCATTTGAAATCGCAAGGTACGGTCTTACATCTGTTTGCCATCCTACAGTGATAATGTTTTTGTTAGATTCTATTTTCGATAGTGTTTTGTCACTTAGTGGATCGAGCTCGGTTTCTAATGGGCCGACTAATAGAAGCTTAATTTTATTATACGTCTTAGAAATTGTATCGAAAGAACTAACTAATTCATTAATTCCCTTATCTGAAACTAATCTTCCCACAAAAATAAATATAAAATCACCATCAAAAATCCCTAATTGTTGCATTAATTCACTTCTTTGGCTTTGTCCAATCATGGATTTATTAAAATAGTCTGTATTAATCCCATTGGAGCTACCCTTACCAATAACTTTTAACTTCTTATCTGTTGTGAAATTATGGTTTTTTATGATCTTTTTCAAGCCATAAGAATTGGGCAAAACCAAAGTGGCGTTAGCGTAAGTTATTTTTTCTACTATATTTAAAAGCTGGCGTTTAGCACCGGTAGTTTCTAATAAAGGCAAGCCAGCTACTGTGTGTATTCGATTTGGAACTCCAGCCAAACGAGCAGCTAACATACCCAGAGTTCCAGCTTTTGGAGTATGGGTATGAACGATAAATGGTTTTTCCTTTTTTAGGAATTTAAACAGTTTATATGCTGATATTAAATCTTTTAGTGGTGAAATCTGACGTGTCATTTCTATGACATGGGTTTCAATATTTTCCTGATCTTCTACTAAAGCAATTTCCCTACCAAAACTTGAAACACCAATGACTTCATAATGATTACTCATATATTTAAGTTGACCTTTCAGGAGTACAGCCAATGATATGGGCACTGTTGTTATTCTAATGATTTTTTTCTTCATTTCGAAACCTTAAAGGACTGAATAGGTGTTTAAATACCACTTTTGAAACGTATAAAAACTCCAAACGCGCAAACTATTATCTTCTTTACCCGAAATATGGTCTTTAACCAATTCAATTATATAATTGGAATTAAAAATACCTTGAGATTCTATGAATTTCGGTTCAATATAAGATTCTAATTCCGATTTTAAACTTGCTCTAAGCCAATCGCCAACAGGTACACCAAAACCTTGCTTAGATTTATCTAAAAAGCCAGGTGCAAATTTATCGGCAAAAGCTTCTTTCAATATGTATTTCTTGTTCCAGCCTTTTAATAAATAATTTTCTGGTAGAGAGTTGGTTAAGTTCCAAATGGCTTTGTTCAAAAATGGTGCTCTACATTCTAAAGAACTTAACATGCTTGTTCTATCTACTTTAACAAGCATATCACCTTCGAGACTTACATTTTTGTCAACCATTCTAAAATCGGTAAGATTTTTTGGATTATGTTGATTATATCTTGTTTTCAATTCAGCGAAAGTATCTTCAATTAAGCTATTACTTTTTAATAATTTCGATTTTTCTTGGTCGGTAAAGGCTAAAGATATGATATTCCAATATTGGTTACCGTCGTAATTAAAAGCTTTTAATAATCGATTAAGTTTAAAACGTTTTCCTCTATTATCGTCCTTGGTGTTTAACAATTTAGAAGATAACTTAACAATTTGATTATGAAAAGTTTTTGGTACTACAGAAGTGTATTTGTTGTTAAGTTTACCCATGTAGTATTTATTGTAACCGCCAAACATTTCATCTCCACCATCTCCAGTTAAGGCCACTTTAACATAATCGCTTGCATGTTTTGATACCAAGTAAGTTGGGAGCGCGGATGAATCTGCAAAAGGTTCATCAAAATTCAAAAGAATTTCATCAATCACATCTCTAAAATCCGATTCCTTAACAATAAATTCATGATGATTACTATTGACTAGTTTTGCCACAACCTGAGACTTATCTGTTTCGTCATAAGTTTTCTTTTCAAAACCAATAGAAAAGGTTTCAATTCTTTCGTTTGAAATTTGTGCTAAGCAATGTGTAACGATAGAAGAATCTACACCTCCAGATAAAAACGTACCTAATGACACATCAGCAATAGACCTACTTTCGACACTTTTTACAACTTCACTATAAACCTCTTTCTTTGCATCATCAAATGTAATATTTCGTTTTACAATAGGTTTTTGTTTTTCAATTTCATGAATTGTAAAACTGTCCGACGTGAGATCATAATCGATATAATGATTGGAAGGCAATTTTCGAATATCTTCATAAATAGAATATGGTGCGGGTATATAGGTTAGTCTAAAGTAAAGGTTTAAGCCTTCTTTGCAAATATTCGGTTTATGAGGTAGGTAGTTGATTATTGATTTTAATTCTGAACCAAATATAAATTCTGCTTTTGTCTTAGTATAATACAATGGTTTTTCACCAAAGAAATCTCTTGCAATGAAAACTTTATTTTTTGTTTTGTCGTGAATACTGAAGGCAAACATGCCGTCTAGCTCCTTAAAAGCTTCAACACCTTTTTGTTCATACAACTTTAGGATAACTTCAGTATCACTTGCAGTATTAAATGTTACTCCGGAGCTTTCTAATTGTTGCTTTAAAATTCTATAGTTATATATTTCTCCATTAAAAACTATTGCAATTTTTTTGTCATTAGTATATATTGGTTGTTTTCCAGTATTTAAATCTATAATAGATAAGCGACGCATTGCCATAGCAACAGATGACGATTCTGAGGTTGCAGTATAAAATCCATCATCATCTGGTCCTCGATGAAAAATCAAATGATTCATTTCAGTTAAATGTTTTCGTAGTAGAGCTTCATCTTTGTTGGTGTTGCTTATTATTCCATTAATTCCACACATATTGTTTAGCCTTCTAAAAGTTCTTTTACTTGATTATAAATACTTGGCAAATCGTTTTGTTTTGCTCGTTCAAAACCAAGTTTACTATATTTTCGTCTTGCTTCAGGGTGGTCTTTGAAGTAGTTGAGTGCTTTGGATAGTGCTTTGTTATCGTCTACATTCACTAAGATTCCGTATTTACACTCTACAAATTCACCTTCTTTTATATCAACAGGTTCATTATCATTTAATAATTCTAAGGGACCAGACATACAGTTAGTTGATATTACTGGTAAGCCCACTGACATGGCTTCTAATACGACATTAGGAAACCCTTCGGTTTTGGATGATAAGACAAAGCAATCGTTATTAATTAGCACTTCTTTTACATTGTTTATTTTGCCTAAGAACGTTACTTGATTCTCTAATCCCAATTTAGTCACATATGCTTTTACTTCATTTTCCATAACACCAACACCTGCATGTACAAAGTGAAAATCATTTTTGTCTAAAAGTGGAAGTGTGTCTATAATCATCATTTGGTTTTTTGCATCGTATATACTGCCTACATTAATAAATTTAAAAGTTGATTTTACTGTTATTTCTTCCGGTAATTTTCTTTCGTTTTCATCAGTATCAATAGGATTGTAAATAACAGACATTGGCATATTTACTTTAAAGGTTTCTTTTAAATCGTTATTAATATAAATTGAGTTTGAAAACAAATGATCATTCTTTGTATAAAAGAAGGGAAACATATACTTTGCTAAGAACCGGGACGAAATGTTAGCTTGGTACATAATGGATGGAAAGCAACGTTCACTAATAACTGTTCTTAAATCTTTATTCCACATTGCCATAATGCCATTGATAATGTTCGGTAACGCTAAAAAGGTCATTGAAATGTCAATGTTTTTTCTTTTGATTAAGCGATGGTATTTCCATGCAACGAGTAAGGTGTCTTTTGCTTTTCTATAAATCGTGTTATCTCTACTCATAGAAGAGGAGAGCACTATTAATTCTACTCCTTTTGGTATCTCGTAATCTATGTATTTATAAAAAAGAACCAAAGTGACGTTATAATCTTTTATCAAATACTTCAACAATAGGCTAATTACACGTTCTGCACCTCCGGCACCATAATCTATGGTTAATACGCTTATGTTTTTTTTATTATTCATTACTGTTTGGCAAGATTTAGAAAAAGTGTTTCGTACTTATTAAGAATAAATTCACCACTATATCTAGTGTTTACAGAGTTACTAACCAATTTAGGTGTAAAACTATAATTAGCATTGATTTGTTCTAAAGCTTGTGTAAATTCTTCTACGTTGCTTACAATTTTACCATTTATGTTAGAATAAATAATTTCATTAATTCCACCAGGCGCGTCAATAGCAAGAATAGGTGTACCAACCATACAACTTTCTATTACTGCATTTGGGAACCCTTCTACAAAGGACCCTTGAAGGTATAAATCACTTTCAGCTAAATATCTTGGGACTTCTTTTGTAAAAGGAATGTGTGTGATTTTATTTGTAAGGTTATAAGTTTCTATTAAATCAAAGATATTCATTTCTTCAGCTCCTCTTCCAATTATGGTGTAATGAAACGGAAAACTAACTTTTGATAATGCTTCAAGAATTCTTGGATGCCCTTTTTCTTTATCGAACCTTGCAACAGTTATAAATTGGATTGGTTTATTTATTGAAATTCGTTTTTTAACCTTAAAATCATCGGTTATCGGATTGTTTATAACAACTAGTTTGTCTTTTTTTATATTATAGTTTTTATTAAAATCATCAAGCATATCTTGAGATTGACATATCACTTTGCTAAAAAAATTGAACCGCTTATCTTCAATATATCCCATCAAATTACACTTCTTTGGCTTATCAAAAGTCGCTAAAACACTTAGTACATTGACTTCTCTGGCTACGAACTTCGTTTTTGGAAAAAGCAATGACATATATGCGGTAACTGTATTGAGATGGCCAATAGCGCTTAACATAATATCTGGTTTGGTTCTTTTAATATATTTATATAGATCGACAATACCATTGAGAACTCGTTCTTTTTCTAAATAAACAACTTCTATCCCTTTTATATCATAAGATGCATCCTTAGAATAACCAACAATTAATAATGTTGAATTAAACTTTTTAGAGTCTATGTTTTGAGCGATATAAGATACCACGCGTTCTGCACCACCAGGTAGAAGGTTTGGAAGTGCAAACGTTATGTTTATTTTATTTGATGACATAGCCTTCTCCATTGTGGTTTAACCATTGTTTAATAACCAATAGTTTCCATATTAATGGGTAATTATTCCAACTACCATCCATGTGTTGTTTTATTTTTAATGAAACTTTATTGATATTTATACTTGGTATTTGTTTTAAACCTTCTGGACTCAGTTCTTCCAGTACATATTCTTTTAAATCCTCTCTAAACCATTTTTCAAATGGCATCGTAAACCCTGCTTTTGGCCTATCAAATAATTCTTTAGGGGCATAATTATAGAGTATATCTTTTAATATACGTTTCTTGTTTTTACCCTTAAACTTATATTCAGTAGGTAGCGAACGCGCAAACTCTACAACCCTATAATCCATTAGAGGGGCACGAGCTTCAAGAGAGTACGCCATAGTAGCTCTATCTACTTTAGTATTAATATCCCAATTTAAATAGGTTTTGATGTCAAAATCTGAAACTCTTTCTAATAAGTTTTTATTGTTATGCATTAAGTATTTTAATTCATCTACTTCTTTAGAGTTATAAGTTGAATTTATCCAAGTAAAATCATGTCCAGCTGAGTCTAAATATGCCGTATTAGCGTTTTTAGATTTCATTAATTCTGAAATAATTTTAAATTTGTAATGTGGTGCTAAGTGCGTAATTCTAGATAATATTAGTCTTATTGGGTAGGGTATTTTTAAAAAGTATGAACCTTTATTAATCCAGTCGTAGCGATGGTAGCCTAAGAAGCTCTCATCGCCAGCATCGCCAGAAAGTGCAACTGTGACTTGTTTTTTAGTATGTTTTGCTAATAACATTGATGGTATTGCAGAGGAATCTGCAAATGGCTCGTCATAATAATGATGAAAGTTTTTTATTAGATCTAAACCTTCATTATAGTTACACTCTATAATATTATGTTCTGTTTGTAAATGGTCTGCAACCTGCTTAGCATATATACTTTCATCAAATCCTTTTTCATTGAATTTAACTGAAAATGTTTTTACCTTGGTAGAAGATGCTTTAGTTGCTAGTGCTGTGACAAGTGATGAGTCTATTCCTCCAGACAAAAACACACCAACAGGAACATCTGCAAAGAGCCTTATTTTTACAGCATCGGACAATATACTTGTTAATTCTGTTTTTGCTTCTTCATATGTACCATTAAATTTTTTAGTTCCATGGTAATCTATATCCCAATATGTCTTGGTTGTAAATTCGCCAGATTTCAAATTAAAACGAAAAATTTTACCAGGTAACAATTTTTTTACCTCATTAAATATTGACAATGGATCTGGGATAGTTTCCCAAGTTAAGTAAGCTTCAATCGCTTTTTTTGAGATGCTTAAATTTTTATGATGGAGTTGAATAGATGAAACTTGACTTGCAAATTCAAAATTAGTTCCGTTATGGTAATAATAAAATGGCTTTTGACCTAAACGATCTCTAGCTCCAAAAAATTCTTGTTTGTTTTTATCAAAAATCACAAAGGCAAACATGCCATTAAAGTGACTTACACAGTTTTCGCCATATTCCAAATATGCAGCACAAATTACTTCTGTATCACTTGTAGTTCTGAAAGTATAACCCTTTTTATGCAATACGTCTTTAATAGCTTGAAAATTAAATATTTCACCATTAAAAACAATTTCAATTTCATTTTGATAAGAAAATGGCTGATTGGATCTTGCGTCTAAATCAATAATAGAAAGTCTGTTATGACCAAAAGTAACAGAATAACTATCTGCTTTATAGGTTTCCAAACCCATTTGGTCTGGACCTCTAAAGTCAGTACGAGCAAGTTTGTCTTTAACTTGAGTCTCGCTATATTGTAGAGTAGTACCGTAAATTCCGCACATTTGTTTTTAGTTTAGATTTTAAATCTTTTATTAATAAGTTGCCTCCGATAATATCTAATTATCACTTTAGTATTGCTATTAATTTGTCACTTACTTGTTGTGCTGTTCTTTCATGACCATAACACGTCCAATGGCTATCATGCTCAAAAGTCCAAGTTTTATCGTTACTGGAATCTAATGCAATAACATTAAACCCAATACTTTTACATCTATTAATAATTTCTTTACTAGAGTTTGGATGAAATACTAATGTTTTGTTAGTCACAGTATAGTTTTTCTTAGTATAATTTATAAGTTGAAATACTTTTTCTCTGTTTTTTAGTTCATAAGCTTTCAACTCTTTGTCAATTTCTTCTTTAAGCATTTTATTTGGTTTTGGTTGTTGAAGAGGAAATCTGTTGTAGAAGTAATATAGTAATTTCCATTTATAGAGTATTTTTTTTAACGCAGGTGATTTTAATTCACCGTAATTAATTTTGTTAGTTTTAAGATCTACCTGTGTAATATCCGAATGCGGTTCTATGTTGTAAGCACTTTCATAAAAATCCTTGTCATTGAGATATATTAAGGTTTGTATTGGGTTTAACGTGTCTAATTGCTTACTCATTTCCATGGCTTCAATAAAAGATACTCCAGATCTTGCAGCTTCCATAAAGTTATAATTTGTCATTTTTTTCTTCAGAAGTACAGATTGATGACATTCATTAGGATTCATAAAGTTTTCTATGAAAGAATCTCCAATTATAATAATGAGACTGTCATAACTTTTGGGTAACTCTCCAACCCAACCAGAATTATTAACTGTCCATTTATGGGCTCCACCTTTCCAATACCCTTCTTGGTTCGGAAAGTATTTTTGAATACCATGCTCATCAATAGTTCTTTGGGGAATATCGGCCACAGCATGCGTTAACCTAACAACAATTTCACCTACAACAATGGCTATTAGTAATAATAGAATTATATTTTTAAAGAAATTTTTCATAGTTAAAACTGAAAATATATAAATTGTTGCTTTTCGCCTGTATAACTAAACATCAGTACAATAAGCAGTATATAGAAGCCCCAGCGCACAGGTTTACTCATAAAATCAACTTTTTCAATCGCATATTCACCACTCCTTCCCAGCCATTCTGTGACTATGAAAAGTAATACTAATACTAAAATCGTAGTTGGAAATATTTCAATTTCTGAAAACAAAGAAGATGAAAATGTATTTTGCAAATACGACATGGCGTGCGACACAGAATCTGCCCTAAAAAACACCCAAGCAATAATAGTTAGAAAAAACGTAAATGACATTTGGCCAAGTTCTTTAAGGTTAGGGAAATACTTACCTTGCGCAACCAAATCAGTATTTACTCTGTTTTTGTTTGCTAATAATAATGGTAAAAAGTACAAGGCGTTTAATGCGCCCCAAATTATAAAAGTCCAATTAGCACCATGCCAAAAACCACTCACAACAAAAATGATGAAAGTGTTTCTAATCTTCATTTTAAGACCACCTCTACTTCCGCCTAATGGAATATACAAATAATCTCTAAACCATGTAGAAAGCGATATGTGCCAACGTCTCCAGAATTCTGCTATATCCCTTGAGAAATAAGGGAATGCAAAGTTTCTTTTTAAGTCAAATCCAAATAATCTAGAAATTCCGATTGCAATATCCGAATATCCGGAAAAATCACCATAAATCTGAAAAGCAAAGAATACGGCTCCAAGTAGAAGTGTACTACCATTATATTCGGTGTGATTATTAAAAATGATATTGGCATACTTAGCACAGTTATCTGCAATAACAATTTTTTTAAATAATCCCCATAGTGCTTGACGCAGCCCATCAACCGCATTACTGTAATTAAATGTTCGTTCTTTAGAAAATTGAGGTAATAAGTTTGTGGCTCGTTCAATGGGTCCTGCAACTAATTGAGGGAAAAAGCTGACAAAAGCCATGAAGCCGACGATATCTTTAGTTGGTTCTAGTTTTTTATTATAAACATCTATAGTATAACTTAAGGTCTGGAACGTATAAAAACTAATACCAACAGGTAATATAATGTTAAGTGTGTTGATACTTAATTCGGAGCCAAAAAAGGTAAATGATTCTATTAAGCTTTCAACGAAGAAGTTGTAATATTTAAAAAATCCAAGAAACCCAAGGTTAACACAAATACTGACCCATAATAATAACTTTCTTTTCGATGGTTTTTCTGTTTTCCCCAGCGCAAGCCCTATTGTATAATCAATCAACGAACTAAACAGAATTAATGAAAGGAATCGCCAATCCCACCAGCCATAAAACACATAGCTAGATACCGTAATCAATAGATTTTGAGACTTGATATGTTTCCCACCTATAAGCCAGTATAATCCAAATACAATTGGAAGAAATAGAAAAAATTCAATGGAATTAAATAGCATGTAATTACATGATTTAGTTGGTTAATGGTTGATCTTGTTCTGTTAATTGTTTTTTTCTTGTATTCGTTTTATTGCTTCCACAAGTTGCATACTTGCTTTTTGGGCACCTTTGTAATTAGGGTGGTGATAATCCGCAAAATCCTGATCTGAATAAATAGTATGATCATCAATAAAATTATTTAGATCAAAGTAAGGAATGTTTTCTTTTGCCATATACGTTTTAAAATAAGCACCCTCATCATCTGTTTTGTTTAATTTTAATCTCGAAGGAGGGTAGGCTGTTCTTACACAAACTAACTTTGCATTATTGGATTTGACAAGTCCCTCTATTTTTTTAAAATACATATCAAAACGCTCTTCGTTGAATGTTGTATTTTCAAAATTAGAAATGGGTTCAAAATTAGACACTTGAGATTTACTGACTGTTAGAGTATCATACAAATAGCCCTTTATCCAATGATCTTCTGTTCTAAGTGATTTATTATTTGAAAACAACCCAATGATGTCTTGTTTTATATAATTTTTAAATTTGACTACTGGAATAATAAAGTTTAGAACCCCAGCAGTACCGTAACCTTTGGTTATTAGGTTATATCTTCTTTGATTGGAATTAAAGAAAGAAGAATTAGAAAAGGTTTGGTAGTAATCATAGATATCATCTGAGGCGTCAAAAAACAAATCTAAAACGACATATTTTGGTTTTTGGTATTCAAAAATTTCTTCTAAACTGTAATAGGTCTCAGCAATATCTTGGGCTGATGTGGCCATATTATATGAATTTGTATTTAGAGTTGAGTCTATAATATTAGGATTAAATGAGGCATAAGCTCTGCTGGTACCAACAATGATAAAGTCATAAGAGTTTTTATTATGATGGATAGCTTCCCATTTAAGGTAATTTCTATTCGTTTTGTTTTGAACAGATTTATAGGTAGGATATTCATATATAACCGCAATAACGGCATTTACCGAAATAAATACCAACAAACCTAAGGCAACTTGTTTTAAGAATTTTTTCATTTATTATATTAAAACTGAAAATAAATAAATGCCTGCTCTTCTCCAGTAAAGAGAAACATAAGCATAATGAGCAATAAATAGAAAGACCAGCGCATTGGTTTTTTCATGAAATCTATTCGTTCCAAGGCGTATTGGTCATGTCTTCCCAACCATTCAATACCGATAAAAACCAAAACTAAAAACAGTACAGTATAGGGAAGGATTACAGGTTTTGAAAATAGTGAGCTATTGAACATGTCCAATAAGTATTTGAATGCATGGGAAACAGAATCGGCCCTAAAAAACACCCAGGCCACAATTGTGATGAAAAAAGTAAAGGCCATTTGAATAATTTCCCTAAAATTGGGTAACAGTTTGTTTTGTGCCACTACATCTGTGTTCACCCTATTTTTTTTAGCGATCAGTAAGGGCAAAAAGTACAATGCGTTCAATCCACCCCAAACAATAAAGGTCCAATTGGCGCCATGCCAAAACCCACTAACGAGAAATATGATAAAAACATTTCTTATTTTTTTATTTAAACTTCCTCGGCTTCCTCCTAAAGGAATGTAGATATAATCTCTAAACCAGGTAGATAATGAGATGTGCCATCTTCTCCAAAATTCCGCAATATCCCTGGAGAAGTATGGGAACGCAAAATTTTGTTTGAGGTCAAAACCAAAAAACCTAGAAATACCAATTGCAATGTCCGAATAGCCCGAAAAATCACCATAAATTTGAAATGCAAATAAAAGTGCTCCTAAAAACAGTGTGCTGCCAGAATAGTCATCTGAGTTGTTGAATATAATATTTGCATATTTTGCACAATTATCTGCAATAACTACTTTTTTGAACAAGCCCCAAATTACCTGTCGCATTCCATCAACGGCTTGAGTGTAATGGAACTCTCTTTTCTTATAAAATTGAGGCAATAGATTTGTAGCCCGTTCTATGGGGCCAGCAACTAGCTGTGGAAAGAAGCTTACAAAAGCGAAAAAAGAAATTATATCTCTGGTGGGCTCCAAACGTTTATTATAAACATCAATGGTATAACTTAAGGTTTGGAACGTATAAAAACTAATACCAACAGGAAGAATGATATTAAGGGTGCCGGCACTTATTGTGGAGCCAAAAAATGAAAATGAGGCTATAAAACTTTCAACAAAAAAGTTGTAATACTTAAAGAATCCCAAAAAACCAATATTAACGCAAATACTTATCCATAATAATATTCTGCGTCTTTTAGGTCTGTTTTCGCTACTTAGAAACACTCCAATGCCATAATCCAAAACCGAACTAAATATAATGAGTGATAGAAATCTCCAATCCCACCAGCCATAAAAAACATAACTGGCAAAAACAATAAAAAAGTTTTGAAGCTTCAAGTTTTTGCCAAAAACAAACCAATAGAGTAAAAAGACAATCGGTAAAAATATAAAAAATTCTAACGAATTAAATAGCATATATGGTTAAATTTGGGTATGTTTCATGATAGGTCCGAAGTTATGGAGAGTAAATATGCTGTATCTTATCGAAATCATCAAAATTATTCTTTGAATTGATAGTTAAATACTTTCAACTGCATTATAAACTGAAACACGTAAATCTAATTACTAACATAGACAAGGGTTAATACTATCTGATAATAAAGTAGTTAAGGTTTTTTTTCCATCAGGCTCATTAAAAAATAGAGATGTTTTCTATTAATTGATAATATGATCTTAAGATATACTGTCTGAATGCTTTTTGGCCTAAACAAATAGTCACCTTCTGTTATAAAAATCCCTTTTTCTTAAACGTCATCGACTATTTTATTAAGGAAATACCTTTCAACATCTCTTTTTAACACTCTACAACTCATTATCCAGATATCACTAAAGTAGCTGATATCACTGTTTATTCGATTATAATTATTGGTATAACACCATAGACTCCAAACTTATCTTTTAATTTAATGGCATAATAAAGATGGTTTTTAGAATTCATGAATTCTTTAATTTCCTTTTCAGTATATCGTTTAGTCTTAAGGCTAAATTGGTTAGACCCTTGAGTTAATTGTGCTATTATAGAAACGTCATCAATATTAGATGGTTTTATTATGCCATTCATTTCCAGAGATCTTAGGTACTCCTCCATATTAGTGACCGAAGAAATCAATTGATACCTTCTGGCTTCTTCTTGTTGGTACTGAGTTGTTCTTTCTTTGTGGTTTTTAGAGTATGAAACAAAAGTTTCAAAAAGATTTAAACTATCAATATACGGTCTATTAATAGACAGGGGCTTCGGGAAATTACGGCATAGTAACACTTGGCAAACTTTGTCTAACAATTTCTCTTTCTGCCGGATTGTCATCTAAGATTACCATAGAATCAAAACCGATTTTTTAAACTTATTGAATGTACCTAAAATAATTAGTTTTGTTTTTCCAATTAGCTACAAATATTGAAATGTCGTCAAGTTTTAAAGCCATTTCACTATGCTTCTCAAAAGGGGGCCTTCGCAATTTCTTTATTATTTTTAGAACAGATAACCAATATTACTCCTCTTTCTTTTAGATGTTTTGTCCATTGTTGAAGTTTGGTAAATGCCTTTCCAATACCTATTGAGCCTATTTGAATATTTTCCAAACCATCGTCGCCAATTATTCCTCCCCAAGTTGTAAACTTCCCCAGTTGAGAAGTGTTTGTTAATCCAAATATATATTTTTTAAAATGACCTTTAAAAGGCATTTATAAACTGTCCCAAGAAATGGCTGAGTTTTGCAAAAGTATCTATGGAATAATGTAAAATCTAATTTGATATACGCAGTCCAGTCTCGATAATCAGAAACACCTTTTAAATACGTATTGATGTCAAAAATATGAAATCTGGCTCATTAAGGGAGAAACTTAATAGCTCATTATTTAGCTACCATAAATTATTATGAAAGCTATGTGATATTTTAGAAAAGAGATATCCATAAAGTTCATCGCCTTGCAATTCATATGAGAGGTAAACTATTTTTGCAGCAGAACAATTGGTCCTTATATTTGAAACTCTATTCTGAATTACACGTATTTCTGCTTTGTAGGACTCTGCCCGACTTTCATTTTCTTTAATAGAATAGAATTTGTCTTTTAGTTTTAAAACAGATTCAAAAACAATAATAATTTCTGGATTGAACTGATATAGTTGTGACTCACTATTAATTTATAGTCATGTCTATTTGATTAATTTATAGTCATGTCTATTTGATCGTAATCAGACTCAAATAATGAAGGATCAAAGGCTGCTATCATTAATTTGGTATTCAATGTTTTTTATAAAAAAAATGGTAGTATGATTCTCTAAAACCGCAACTTTTATGTCAGTTGAATTATTTATAGTACTTCTTGCTTTCTTTGAAGCTCTCTAAAGCTGAAAACTGGATCCATTTTAATTATTTTATTTAGTAATATAATTTTAAATTAAGCCATAGCGATTCTTTGATCATTTTAGACTGCTAATATAAATAATGATTGACTAAACAAAGGTAATTGACTGAATTAAATTTTTTAGATATAAAGTAAAGCCTATCAGGGGAATAATATAACATCTAACGAGTTAAATGCATATATGGTTAAATTTAGGTTTTTGTTTAGGGTTATCGCAATTTTGAAACATAAATATGTTATTTAATATTTGAAATCATTACTGTCCCATTAAAACTTAAAATTGTTCTTTGAAATATTTGAAATTTAGTTGGTTATAGAGGTTTATCAGCCGAACGGACTTGAAAACATAGCTTTGTTGCCAGATGAATCTGCCAACCTATGTTCCAAGATAAATATGTTTTCGCTCAATTGGTCTCCTTTCTCAACCGGAGCAAGTTCAATCGGATTGTAT
>Ga0208015_1000693_pt1 | contig 15311 bp, 12 predicted proteins | sample 26BtaG_FD_184101 | JGI IMG/M metagenome (GOLD analysis project Ga0208015, IMG submission 184101) | Marine viral communities from Cariaco Basin, Caribbean Sea - 26B_WHOI_OMZ_CsCl (SPAdes) (version 2) | ecosystem: Environmental > Aquatic > Marine > Oceanic | place: Caribbean Sea: Cariaco Basin...
GGGCGGTGTGGAAGAATATATGCAGCAGCCTAGCAAGTTGGGCGGTTTTCTAAGTCACCTGGGCGGTGTGGAAGCGGTTAATTAAGAGAGCGCAAGATGGGTTAGATTTCTAAGTCACCTGGGCGGTGTGGAAGGTTTAAAGCCTAGTTCTGCTCTTGCTTCATTATTTCTAAGTCACCTGGGCGGTGTGGAAGAAATGAAGCTACAGTAGGCGGTAGAAGCTACTTTTCTAAGTCACCTGGGCGGTGTGGAAGACGGCATCGGCTAGCTGAGCGTCAAACGCTCGTTTCTAAGTCACCTGGGCGGTGTGGAAGTTGCATAGATTCATCTTGTAGCCAAATAGGGCTTTCTAAGTCACCTGGGCGGTGTGGAAGAGACAGGGTAGGGCATATAAGTACCATTAGAATTTCTAAGTCACCTGGGCGGTGTGGAAGAAACTCTCCATCATAAAAAGTTGTTCTTGAGATTTCTAAGTCACCTGGGCGGTGTGGAAGCTAATCAAAGTGATGCAATAGTTAATACTAAATTTCTAAGTCACCTGGGCGGTGTGGAAGGTTCATCTTCTACAGTATTAGCTTCATCATTATTTCTAAGTCACCTGGGCGGTGTGGAAGAGGAATTATAGACCCTAAAAAGTAGTTATAACAAGGCTTGGAGAGCAAAAACCTTATTTTACCCTCCATTTTTCACCTTGTTATAACTTATTGATTTAATAGTAAGTTTCTAAATAGCTCAAAAAAAGGGTTTTTACGCCCAATTTTTGGGTAATTCGTCATTACCATTTATAAATTTTAGAGCGAGCATTACCAATGAGGTACGGTTACGTCGGTAGTCATGGTATTGAGACCATAGGTATTAAACGACCCTTTAACAGGGCTATCTACCACTTCTTGAAGGATAGACAGCCTATAAGACACGTCATTAGTTTCACTCTTTAAGTTAATAAATGGCACTTTCATCTCTGGTTTGCGTTTTTTCACAGTAACCATAGCTTCTTCATAGCTAACCCCTAGCTTTTCAGCAAGAGTCTGCGCCTGAGTCTCCCTTGGCTTAAAGCGATAGCGTTTTACCACTATATGGCTCGTTGCTTTATTGCCAACCTCACTGATACTTTTTACATGCACGTAGTCACTAAGGCGAGACAACCACTTGTTCAAATCCAGTGTTTCTAGATCCGCTTGGCTTGGGGCAAAGACACGAAGTTTATGCCCAAGTTTAGATGATTGTTCCTTTTTATCATCGTAATGATAGTCAGGGAAGCTCACCCCGATACTGTCGATACCGTGTTTATTCTTAATTTCGGCAAGGGCTATATGCAGCTGTGTATATAGCTTTTGCCAGATAAAGTAGGGCGAGATATCGGGGTCGGGTATTAGGGTGATCTCTTGGTAGTGAGTAAGCTGACTCATAGATTACTCCTTACCACTGGCACCAAATACGCCACCACGAATCAATATGCCCATGACATAATGTTGTTGCTCGACTTCAGGAGCATCGCCTTTGAGTACCCAGTTATCAAATAGGCTATAAAAGTCCATCTTTGCTTTAGGTTGGCGGAAGGCCGTACCAAGTGTGGTCACTGCGCCGTAGGGTTCGATAGCGATAGGAAAGCCATTTTCCTCATATGTAGGATACCAAGTATCGATTGTGCGAATGGCATTACCAATCTTTTGTGAGTGTATTCCAGCTTTACCATTAATTTGATAAAGCTCTTTGCTCTTAGTTTTACCAGTATCGAGTACCAGCTCTTGTGAGGGGTAGACCTCTTGACCATAGCCCATTTTAGCGAAAGCCTTGATGTATAAAATAACAAAGGCATCACCTTTTAAGCCTTGCTCAATCAAAGTCGCGAGTTTAGTAATATTGTCTTGGGTTGCTTTATCACTGACTGAGTCAAAGTCTTTAAGGGAAATGCTTTTGGCATCAAATGCCAAATCAATTTTATTACCGTCCACCTCACTGGTTACTTCAACCTTGATACTTTCAGAACCGACACGGTTGCGCCATAGCCAACGAGCATTAGCAATATTAGTCGCATAACGACGAGCTAATTCAGTCACGCCTTGATCATTCAAATAACCCTGAACAGTGGCTTCTAATGCTTTTTGATAATCTTGGTCATTACAGACATTAGGCTTACCTGTGAATGGTAATACCTTACAGCTCCAAGTGACTACTAATGTGTCGCTATCTTCATCTAACGCAGCAGCATCTACGCGCTGTAAGTTAGCCTTTTCAATTTCAGCATCTAGCTTAGCGGGGTCATTGGTAATAGTGTTTTTTAGGCGATTACTGATAGTGCCGCGTACTGACTTTTCCTTAACAGTGACCGGGAAGGCTTTTGGGGTTAAGTTTTTACTGTCCATTTGCGCAAAGAAACCATCAGAGGCATCTAGGTTACGTTCAAAGGCTAATACAGAGGCTGTTTTTAAATTACTCATTGTAGTGCTCCATTTTTGTCAAAGTAGGGGTTAATTAAAAGTTTGGATTATTTAAAATTGTATTCTTAGTATAAAAATAGTTTTAAAGGTCTCGGTTCTGAGTGACCAGATATAAGTTTTGCGTTGCATCGTAGTGATAGCGCCAAAAGGCATTGGCAATGTCGTTGTCACTGTCGATACCACCTAGTCGCTGTGGATAGACCCACTTGCCAAGACTATAAATGGCTTCGACATAGTGACTGGGATATTCAGGATTACGCACATGTTGCATGACCCCGGCTTCGTATTGCTCAGAAATGCCTTGATAGCCAATCGGTATAGGCACGAGCCAACCATGACCTGTCTTACATGAGGTGGTCAGCCACTTAGTCTCCCCATTTTTTTGCGTCTCAGGCACATGATGCAGGGCACATATGTCAATGAGAGCATCAAGTGGAGTCACCTCTGGGTTCTCAAGTTGTAGGTTTTCAATAATCTGCTCAAAGTCTGTCTGAGCATCCATTAAGACAAAGGCGGGTAACAACTGCGGAATCACAGCATCAATAGCTTCAGTCTCAAAGAATTGCACAGGCGCAAACTTATCTATCCCTTGGACACTGCCACCTGCCATACGCTGTTGCCAGATCCATTGCTTGGTTTGTTGCATCAAGGATGCTTTTTGCTCATCCTCTAGCGTCTCTTCTGCCAATACCTCGACGACGAAAGACATAACCAGTCGGCATTTTCCCTCTTCGATAATGGACGCTGTTTTACCGTCTTTTTTGATAGGGTTACGAGTCTGATTAAAGGTATAGTTGTTATAGCTTTTGTCACGATACATCTGCGGTTGGCAGTCATGACAGGCGATTAAGACGCCCCCTAGAGTTAGCTTATCTAATTCACCGTTAGATAGCCCATTACCCTCTGCTAGCTTTCGAGACATGGCATGAAAGCTGCCTAAAAACCCAGTAATGGCAGGAACACCATAAGTTAATGGGCTTGAGATAGTATTAGCCCCTTCGATGACGACTTTTTTGAACAACAGATAGCCGATGACTGACTTACTCGAGTCTTCATTTGATAGACGACTGCTAGCTATGCGGCTCATAAAAATACTCCTTTACCTGAACGCTCGTACTGCTTTTTCATTGCTTCAATTTCCCGTTCCCAATCTAAGTGTTCAGGGTCAGCAAACTCGCGCTCAATGTCCTTAAACTCTTCTTGTAGTAACGTGTTAAGCCAACGAGCAAAGCGGTGGATAATCTCTTGATGCCAGCTGTCACTCTGCTCTCTTTTAACCTTAAAGCCTTCCTCTCCTTCAAGATCTGCTCGCTTAGGATCAAGCCAAAGCTTTTCACAGTCATCAAGCTCATAGTCTTTTGACCAGCCTGCGGGTAGGGTGGTACGCATACTCTCTGCTGAGGTAAATATAAAATGAAGGATTTCATCAATAGCAAGCTTGCGAATACCTCGGACATTGACGTTATTACGTTGCTCTCTAACCACATCAAACACTTTATCAATAGCGGGTTTTGACTGGCGAGCTAGACTAGTGGAAAAGATGGTATCGGCAAATTTAGAAGGCTTAAAGGCATCATCTCGAGCTTTAATCATCGGTGGCATTGATGGCAATAGGTAATTACGGCCGCCTTGTTTGCTCATTAGTAAGCTGACGTTTTGGGGTTTGGTTCCGCCAAGCTGAACAGTGGCCAAATTATTCAAGCTAACATAGGGCATTTGCTCGGCTGTTTTTTTAAATCGGTTATCTCGCGCCATTTTATTATCATCAGAGAACTTAAGATGATTGATTCGCTGATAAACTTCATGGGTCAGTACCGATGGATAAAGAGGGATGACCGTCGTATAGTCAAAATCTTCAACTTCTGAAGTGCTGTAAGCATTTATAGGCCATAAGGTTTGCTTGTTACGCTCATGAGTTGCAGGATTAGCAATTAAGTTTTGAATAGCTTTTTTGAAATCATGGTGGTAGCCACTAGCGATAGTTTTATCATCTGCGAGCGAGCGAATAAAGTCGGCATTGTCCGACAGGATAAGGTCGCGAATCTTAGTGGTCTCGTTAATTTCAAAGTCAAAGAAGGCCGCAAGAGGTAGGGCGGCAGCATTGCCATTGGCGTCAATATAACCGCTATCAATAGAATGAGTACCCACTAGCGTCTCTGGTAAGTCGTTACTGGTAACGAAACTGACGTTATCGCCTTTGGCGTCAGGGTGAACGCCTTTAGAGATATGCGTACCAAAGTTCAGCTGTTTTGCCATGCGAGTAGCGGCATCTGGTATCCATTCTTTAACGCTGTATTTAGCTTTGGCGTCTGTTAAGATTTCATTAAGTTCACTAATATTATTAACATCATTATCTTCAACGGCCTTGATTAGCTGTTTTTGTTCTTTTTCAGTTTTTTTGTCGTAGAGACTGTTTAGGAATGCTTGAACAGCGTTCCTTGCCAGCTCGGGGGGTATATTTTCCATGACTTACGTCCTAAATGTTATTAGTTGAATATTTATAGATTTATGTTGGTAGTCAGTGAATTTAGCGTATTAATCTAAAGTAGTCAACGCCTATTTAATACCCTATGTATTTACTTTAAAAAACCTCTTAAGATTCCATAAGAATTGTCCTGTATAATTTGAATGACAATATCAATTAAGACTAATTAAAATTGGATGAAATCATGATTTTTGAGTGGGACGACCATAAAAACCGTTCAAATATTCAAAAGCATCATTTGTCCTTTGACGATGTTACTGGGTTTTTCTTTGATCCTTTTTGTCTTAGAAAGTTAGATTACAGATTTGATGCAGAAGAGCGCTGGCAAGCCCTAGGTACTAGCAACGGTATAACTATAGTGTTAGTAGCGTATTCTCATCGTGATGACGAAAATAATGAAATAATTCGTCTAATAAGTGCACGAAAAGCCAATAGCCAAGAGAGGCGGACTTATGAATATGGTAAGAAAAGTCATTAATCACTCCCCACAGCTTTCCTCCGAGCAGCTAGACAGGTTGGCAAAATTAGAGGAGATGCCCGACAGTCAAATAAATTATTCAGATATTCCGCCGACCCCTAATTGGCAGGAGGCTATCCAAGGGCCTGTAGTTCTACCCTCCAATTTACTTGATGGAGACATCGTCGCTTGGCTGGCCATTCAGGATAGCGATACCAAACGCCATGTCAGTGAGGTCATTCGTCATATCATGGCATTGCAGCAAGCTAATTTATCTTAATTTGATTCGTGCTATTCAAAACTAAGGTATCAATGGCAAATTAACTGTCAAGTAAGGAGGTTGTAATGCAAGCCTCCACATCACCGCAAAGGTAGCTTAGAAATATTTCATACCGTTTGTATTGTTCACCACCGCATAGGTGGCCTAGCTCAGTTAAAGAGGCACGGTTAACGCCGTGCTTTTTTATGCCTTAAATTTAACCGCGAATAAACCCAAAAAACTCATGAAACTGCCAGCCCCGGTTATTACTTAACTTAATGCTATCAAGTGACACTGAGGCATAAGTAATAGCCAAAGATTTTAAATGCTTGTCAGGCTGCTTACGTTGCAGAGCTAATAGCTCATGATTAAGGGTAGTCTCTAGCCACGGCTTTATAGTAGGGTGGTTAAATTCAAATTTTAAAGGGCTTAAAGCTTTATTGTTTGAGCTAGCAATGAACAACCCCTTCTCAAAGACTTCCTCAGCGTAATACGCATCAAATCCCTCAGTTGGGATATCAGTATCCTCATCGTCATTGACCATTTTAGGTATTAATAGCCAATCCTCTTGCGGCGTGCCAGCTCGAAAGGGGCTAATCTGCTGCAAGTGAGTATGGGCACGATTGGCATCGGCATGACTGTCCCAATAGGCATTGACGTAGTTCAGCTTGGGATTATTAAGCAAGTCCTTCATGACTGTGTGTTCAAGCTCACTTAAAGTTTCAATTTTGGATTTCGTGCTGGTCTTACTATCTCCTGATTGAACAATCCTAGGTCTTGCATCAATATGACTGAGCTGGTCTTGAGTCATCAGCTCGTTCAAGTCATAGCTTTTCGGCTTAATAGTCACTGTCTCAAAGCCAGGGTGCGTGAAGATAGGCTGCTTAGCGCCTTTTTGCTTAAAGTAGCGGATGTTGTATTGCAGTAATAGCAGGTTAGCAGTAGTGGCAACTTTATCAGAGCGATGTCGCCATACTCGACCAGCCAGCTGAATGATAGAGCGCATGGAGGAGGGTTCGACGATAGCCCAATCATAATCATGATCGCGGCCGACCTCAGCGACTGGAGTAGCCAGTACCATAAAAATATGGTTCTTAGTAGGATTATTAGCGAGTGCTTGTTGTATTTCTGGCTGGTTAAAGAGAGACACTTCATCGTTGCCTCTAGCCAAAATACGGTCCAGCTTATTCTCTAGGCTGTTCCTAAGTAATAGCAGCTGTTTGGCGTGATAACAGACCACATGTAGCATCGTATTTTCAGGCAGATTCACGTTCTCAGGCTGAAATAGCTGTTGAGCAATATCAATAATATTATTGACGTTAGCAATACGCACTAAGCCAATGCTGATTTGCTGCTTGGTTTCAGAATGAGTGACATGATGGTGGCTGTGTAATTGCAGAGCGCCGTTGACGATAGACTGAGCCAGTTCGCTAAAAAAAAGCTCCTTGGTGTCTTTAGTGTAAGACAGAGAAAGAGGCAAAATTTCTGCTTGACGACGAATAGGCTGCTTGGCTAAATAAGCGGCTCGCTTATTACTAAAATCATTGTGGGCATCGTAAAAGTCGCTAACATCGCCGCATTGTTGTGAGACAGAGGATTTGTCTTGTTCATCAAACCAAGCGCAAACGATATTAGGGTTTGGTTTGTTTTGACTTTGATTGAACAGCTTGCGACCCTCAAGATAGGCCTCGAACAATCCTGTGACTAAATCTGGTGTGAGCGTGGCCGAGGATAGCAGGACCCTCGTGCCCATCAAGCCTGCCAAATGTACCAACCGAGATAGAGCAGGCAAGTCTGCTTGGTCGAAGTCATCCGGCTCATCCAGTATCAAGTCACTGCTTAGCAGCCGCAGCATCGGTGCAATATATTTGCCTCCGCGCTTACATTCGCTAGCTTGGATAATATGGTCAACAGTACAGGTGACTACTGGGGCGAACAATAAATCGCGTGCCTTCGGGCTGGCAATGACCGTACCTAGGTTTAATTCGTCAAAGTCATGGTAGTCAATATCACTATCAATTATTTCATCTATTAGGTCTTCGCTAGACTCACTGCCAAAAGTGTTGAGGTCATAGTGGGGTATAGTCTCGTTTGTAATCTCACTAACTTGTTGTTGTTTAGGATCATAAGCCATCTCAAACAGCTTCTTATGAGCAGAGCCACCGACTAGTATTGCCAACTGGTCGCCTGTTAGTTTCAAATCCTTGCGGAAGCTCAGGCCGGTTTGTAGCGTCAATACCCGTAGACCTAAGGCAATAGTAAAGCGAGCCCCTTTTTTTGGGTCTGCTAGGCCATACATAATACGAGCATTGCCAATGGTCTTACCTGCGCCAGTAGACGCCATGTTGATACCAAAGAACCCATGCTCACGAGACGACTCTTGCAGTCCACGAGCTAATTTAAAAGCTTTGTTCTGCCATTTGAATCGGTCTATTCCTGTTGGTTTTGCCAATGGATCATGGTTTTTGAGTCTTGGCATCTCACTGGCGATAACTGGCATAGCACGGGCAAATTCAGCGGTAAAGGCGCCAACGCCCAATAAATGCTCTTCTAGTGTTTGTTTGATAGGCGAATTTGCTTGCGTACGATCGGTATTAGCAGCGAGATGGGTAAAGCTACTGTTAATTTTGAGGCAGCGAGCATCGTCTACTTTTAGGCTAGAATAATTATGGTCACCGACCATGAGACACAGGCGCGATAAATGTAATAGGACAGGGTCACTGATTGCACTATCTTGTTTGCCAAGCTGCATTAACGTCGGATCGTTTAAGGCTTTTTTTGCCCAGCGCTTAATGGATTTTTGCCACACAGGGCTATGAATGACAAGGTTGTTAAATTGCCAAAAGTCTTTGAGCTGCTTTTGGGTCATCTCAGCAAACGACTTAGGATTTTTTACCCAGTAATCTATTGGCTTTAATTTTGCATAGTATTGGTTCAGATTTCTTTTATAGTCCAAGTCCTTTTGTTGCAGACGTTGTATAGACTTATAAGGGTAAAACACAGCTTCTACAGGCGGTAGACGATGGTGAGTGACGATGAGCCAAGCCACCCATTGAGCAAGGGGCGGCATTGCTTGAATATTAATATTGTCCGCGTTGCTGGCAAGCAGTAGTTTCTCTATAGGTTGAGCGCTTAGCCAACTGTCCAAATGCAGGAATCGTGTCAGCCAGTCTTCATCGGTGGGGCAGTCGGCTACCATTAGCTCAAATAGCTTTAATGATATCCACTCATGGCGATACGGGTCACCTTGTCTACTACTTCCTAGGAGCTTGATTTGAAATCCAATCGAAGATTTTCCAATATCATGCAGTAGAGCAGCGATAGTAGCGATAATTTGAATACTGCTAGCATACGTCCAATCATTCTCCCATTCCGCGTGCAGTAAGTTCCTCCGCGTAGAATTCACCGGCACAATCCCAATCTCATTAAACTTACGCTTATTACCCACAATCCAGACCAGCTCAGACTGCTTACGAGTCTTGATGCGATGGCAACTTACCGCCGTAGATTTGGTAGCGGATTTACGAAGTAGTTGCTTGACCGTATTGAGCCCTTCCTCAGTAATAGCCGTCTGCCAAACATTGCTACCGATACGATTAGCAAAGGCATCTAATATGCGCCGAGTACGTTTAAGCGAGTTCTTTTCGCATTGTGAGACGAAGGTGACGATCATTATTTGATTTCCATAATTTGCTTACTGCTCATGCCAAACGCCAGTCTTAAAGTGGTGCTATAATAAAATACGTCAATGCCACTCAATGCAGGAGGCAAGTCATGCAGCAAGTTACTAACCAAGAGTTTAGGCAGAGTCCTGATAAGGTATTACAGCAGGCAGACAATGAGCCTGTTCTAATCACCCAACATGGCATGCCTGAACGAGTAATAATGAGCTTTGAGCAATATCAAGCTATTCACACGGTCAAAAAAGATACTAAACCATTTATCAGTGCAGCAGATGCCCTTAGTGGCTCACGTGAAGTTGCTGATATTGATTTTGATCCGCCACGCGTTGAAATAGGCTTTCGACCTGTCGAGTTTTAATATGTATTTACTTGACACTAATGTGATTTCCGAAATTCGTAAGGTAAATTTAGGCAAAGCAAATGTCGGTGTCGCTGAATGGACGAGGCAAGCCTCTCAATCCTTAATGTATGTTAGTGTCATCTCTTTAATGGAAATAGAGCAGGGTATTTTAAGACTGGAGCGTAGAGATACAGTTCAAGCCTCCCTGTTAAAAAACTGGTTCCATAATACGGTTCTGCCTTCCTTCGATGATAACGTGGTTAACATTGATCAAAATGTAGCGTTAGCTTGCGCTGCCTTGCATGTCCCTGACAAACAGCCGGCTAACGACTCTCTTATTGCTGCTACCGCCTTGGTTCATGACTTAACCTTAGTGACTCGTAATACCAAAGACTTTGAACACATTGGGGTCAGGTTGTTTAATCCTTTTACCTAAAATACTAGCTTCCTCTATTGGTTTGTTTTTATTCATCCCAATCCTTCTTAATAGCCAAAGTCTTCACAGCCTCAAACATATAATCCAAAGCTTTATGCCGAGTGAACATATTCAAGCACTCTTGGCGAAATTCCTGTTCGCTTAAGTTTTCGCTAGCGCAAATAAAGGCCAAGGGCAGTACTAAAGCATCTTTGACAATATCGGCAATATCAAACACCAATGCTCCGCGCCGGGTCTTACCATGCATGACAGCGAAACCATGCGGGATACCAAGCACCCAAGCCGTAGTAGCGCCAAGGCCGTAAGCCAGATAGTTGCCATGATTGAGGAAGCCATTGGCTTTATCTATCCCTTCATGGTCACGACTAAAGCCAGAGTAGCCGGTATTCTCCGCTGCTAAGCGATAGAGCTTTTTCGTCAAACGTGCTTCTAACTGCAACAAGTGCATGGTTTCTTGCTGTTCATTGATTTGGCGGATATTGTCAGTCAGTAATGATTGTATAGCTTCGTTCCGACTGTCAAAGCCGTGTTGTCTGAGGTCAGGGTCTTTGCTCCAGACCGCTTGCAGATAGTCGAGGCGGGCATGTTGAATAAGCTTGGCAGCGGCTAAGCGCTTATCGTCATCCCACCACCACTGCATCCAGCCCTGCATATACTCCGTAGGGCGGTACTCAGACTGCGGTGTCATCCATTCCACATAAACTTCGCGCTCTGACCCCATAAATAGAGGCGTGCCGCCACCACCGCAAAACCCGACCAATACACCGGCTTGCGAGAGCAATCGCATAGCTGCTTGGGTAATCGAAGTCCCCGTACCTAGGAGTAGGCAGGTGGTATTGGCTATCGGAATGTTGTAGTAGAGGTTGGCCTTGTCGTCTTCGGTTAGATATAAGACGCGACCGTCCTTCTGCATAAGGCGACAATGTGACAGATAATAAATATTGGCACGTTTGGAGTGCAAAATGGTTTTAAGGTCAGATGAGGCAAAACTATTATCGGTGTAAGGATTGCTGGGTTTAGACATGTCAGCCTCATTAGATGTTGTTATAATTAATATTTTTATTATTTAAGACTCGTTTAAATAATACTGGCTGTTATGTTAATTGACAATAGTCAGTTAAATCCTAAGCGACAATAGATGTCGCGCGACTGGCTTATTCTGGCAATTACCTTACAGCTATCTAGTAGTTAACTGATCGTATCCAACAAAGATTAAGCAGCTGTCTCTCCTATAGCACTGCAAAGTTTTTTGCACAAAGTGGGCCAAAAGTTATACACAGCGTAAATTGCCTACAAACTCTTAAGTCATTATCTGTCCTTCCTATGCTATTATTCCAACCCTATTGAGCAGCGTATCTCTAAGCGATTATTGGCGCAAACTCACCCTTTATCTCTTTGATAATTCGCAAAAGCGCTGCTTTCACTACCCTTACTTTCTTCCTTTATCCCTATTGACTCCCAGAGTCAGGTTCGGTCATTGATGTCCTCTTCTTTAAGTTCAGCCCAGCACACTCCAGATGCCTCAGCATCCGTATCACATCCAGACAAGCCGGCCCCGTTTCAGCCGCCAACGCTCATTATTAAAATCACCTTTATGCTGATAGGGATGTTTGCGTTTTTGCAGGTCTATTCGGTGCAATCCATTCTGCCTGTATTGATGGTGGACTTAATGGCGACCGAGGTGCAAGTGGGTATGGTGGTTGGGGCTACCGTCTTTGCTGTTGCCTTGATGTCGCCATTTTTAGGGATGCTGTCTGATGCGGTAGGGCGCAAAAAGATTATCGTTGGTGCTATCTTATTTTTAGCGGTACCCACGGCGCTGATTGCGACCAGCACCAGTATTGAAGGGATGGCAATTTGGCGCTTTTTGCAGGGGCTGTCGGTGCCGGGTATCACGGTTGTGACCATTGCCTATATTGGCGAAGAGTATGAAGGCAACGCTTTAGCCGAGCTGATGTCCTATTATGTGGCAGGCTCAGTGCTTGGCGGCTTTATGGGGCGCTTCATTTTAGGGCATCTGCACGAGTGGATAGGCTGGCGTAGTGCTTATTACGTGATGGCGGGTCTCACTTTAATAGGGGCGTTATGGGTAGCCAAATCGCTACCTGCCTCGCAGCATTTTGTGCCCAGTCCTAAATTTCGCACGGCGCTAGCGACCTTAGGTCGGCATCTGACCAACCGCTATGTCTTATCTGCCTGTTTATTAGGGTTTTGCGTACTGTTCTCTTTAGTCGGTTGTTTTACCTTTATTAACCTACATTTGTCAGCAGCGCCTTACGAATTAAGCACGGGGCAGTTGGCCAATATTTTTGCCGTCTATTTAATTGGCGTGGTCATTACCCCGTTATCGACCAAAATTGTGCGCCGATTTGGTTCAGCGCGCACCGTGATAGCCGCTGTCATCATCTCTATGGTCGGGGTATTGTTAACCTTATCTGCCCCTTTATGGCTCATTATCGTAGGCCTGACCATTATGTCCTCGGGCGTATTTATCACCCAGTCGGCGACCATTAGCTATATCGCTTCCAATGTTACAGAAGGGCGCTCATTGGCCTCGGGGTTATATTATATGGCTTACTATGCGGGCGGGACGCTCGGGGCATGGGTATGCGGTTTGGCCTATGCGCAGGGGGATTGGCTTTGGACGGTATGGGTGTTGCTCGGCTTGCAAGTGTTGGCACTACTGATTGCGAATATTGGTATGGTAAAAACGCCGCGAAAAGTAGTCGCATAACGTTCAAGTCGCGTTGGTTGAGCAAGGTTGTTGTTGAGCTAGAGATAAGCTCACCAACACCTGAGTCATGATGGGTCTTGCAACAGGTAAAAAATTTATGGCTAGCGCAATGATAGGTAAATAATAGGTAAATAATAGGTAAAGAGAAGCCCATAGCGGCCACCTTTACAAAGCTGTCTTTTTTACCTACTATCATGGGGTGGGTTAAATACTACTATATTCTATGTTTAACTATTCACTTTAATGGTGAGTGAAAGTTTAATCCCTAAACAAACCTATTATTCTTCATAATGGTCTATTTTCTGAGCCTAATTATTTAAGTAATGCGTTATTTTAATAATTATAACGCTCAACCAACTGGCAATAAGGTCACCCTCTCTATGTCTAATCATTACAGCAGCGCGCCTTCCGCTTACGCTTATCCTTTAATTATCAAACAGCTTTTAAACCGCGCTAAGACGGTCTCGACCGAGCAAGAAATCGTTTATGCCGATAAAAAACGCATGACTTATGCAGACTTCTTTCAGCGTATCGGTCAGTTTGCCAATGTTTTAGACGGCCTTAATTTGGATAAAGGGGATGTGGTCGCGGTGATGGATTGGGATAGTCATCGCTATCTTGAGTCGTATTTTGCCGTACCGATGTCCGAGTACGTGATTCAGACAGTCAATATTCGTCTGTCACCAGAAAAAGTACTTTTCACGATTAACCATGCCAAGCCCAAAGTCTTATTGGTCAACTCTGAGTTTGCACCTTTGGTCAAAGACTATCCCTTCGAGGAGTCTTCTATCGAGCATATTATCTGGTTAGATGATAATGGTGTGTCTTACGAGGGGGTGTTTGGTCGCAACGAAAACCGTGTGGTCGGTGAGTACGAAGCGTTAGTAGCTGCGGCTAGTCCTGACTTTGACTTCCCCGACTTTGCTGAAGACACCATTGCTAGCACCTTTTACACTTCAGGTACTACGGGTGATCCAAAAGGGGTGTTCTTTACCCACCGCCAGTTGGTATTACACACTTTGACAGAAGCCGCCTCACTGGGTGTATTGCCCCAAAAGCAAGGCGTGAGCTTTGGTGATGTCTATATGCCGATGACGCCGATGTTCCACGTGCATGCTTGGGGTTTCCCATTCACCGCGACGATGATTGGTCTTAAGCAAGTTTATCCTGGTCGTTATGCGCCGGATACGTTGCTGGATCTTATTATCAACGAAAAGGTCAGCATTACCCATTGCGTCCCGACTATCTTGCAGATGATTTTGGGCGAGGCGCAACAGCGTGGTGTTGGTTTCAATGGTCTGAAGATGATTATTGGGGGTTCACGCTTGACGGAAGGGGTAGCAAAAGCAGCACTTGAGAGCGATATCGAAGTTTATACGGGTTATGGCATGTCTGAAACGGCACCGCTCATTAGCCTAAGCTCGTTCAGTATCAATGAGCCGGAGATGAGTTTAGAGCAAGATATCGAGCGCCGTTGTATGACGGGCAATCCGGTCATGATGGTCGATGCCCAAATTTGGGATCAAGATCAGCAGTCGCTGGCCCATGATGGTGAGCAAACCGGTGAATTGGTGCTACGTGCGCCTTGGCTGACGCAGAGCTACTTCAAAAATGATGATGCGGGTCGTGAGCTATGGGCAGGCGGTTATATGCACACGGCGGATATTGCTTATATGACGGCGAGTGGCACAATTAAGATCACTGACCGCCTAAAAGACGTGATTAAGTCAGGTGGGGAGTGGATATCCTCCTTACAGATCGAGACTATTTTATCGCTGCATCCTTCAGTTGCAGACGTCGCTGTCATTGGGGTGCGTGATGAGCAGTGGGGCGAGCGTCCTTTAGCGGCTATCGTCTTAAAACCAAATTGCAAAGATACGACGGTAGAAGATATCAAGGCTGTCGCTGAGCAGGCGGTAGAAAAAGGCATGATTCCTAAATATGGCGTACCGAGTCAATTCTTATTAGTAGATGATTTGCCGAAGACTTCAGTGGGTAAACACGATAAGAAAGTCATGCGTGAAATCTATGCCAATCAGACCGGTATCTAATATTAGGCCAGCTCTTTATTAGCAGGGCATAGTGGCATTAGAAAGTCAGTGCTATTAGAAAGTTAATGCAAAAGCCATGAGTTCGCTCGTGGCTTTTTTATGGGCGCTCCCTATTTATGGACATTCCCTAATTACCTCATTGTAGGTTGTGTTTAAGGGGGTACTTAGCAAACTAGCAGGGTTCTCTCGTTAATGACTTAAAGCTAATGCAGGCTAATCAACAATTAATTCATTAACTAACTAACTAGCTAGCCGTTAAGCGCAATACCGGATTAACCCACATTTTAATTAAGGGAAATCATTGACCTTTAATAATGACTCTGCTAAATTTGAGATATAATTTAAATGAGACAATATGTATCATTTATATAAATTACAGTTAGTATATAAACTATCACTAGAGATAGATGGTAACGCACCTTTTA
>Ga0208015_1000695_pt1 | contig 15287 bp, 20 predicted proteins | sample 26BtaG_FD_184101 | JGI IMG/M metagenome (GOLD analysis project Ga0208015, IMG submission 184101) | Marine viral communities from Cariaco Basin, Caribbean Sea - 26B_WHOI_OMZ_CsCl (SPAdes) (version 2) | ecosystem: Environmental > Aquatic > Marine > Oceanic | place: Caribbean Sea: Cariaco Basin...
TTCACCTCTTTGGAATTACGTGAATATAACTTATCTATACGATTGTTGTACTTACGGTTAAGCTCATAACATTTCATAGCTTTTTCTGTGTTCTTGTCTATCAATTCTCTTAATCTAGCTATTTTATCTCTCTTTCTCATTTTCGTTATTTGATGAATCAACCTCTTCTAAATCATCATATATATTTTCTAAACCTTTAAGATTACATTTCTTTTTATTGTCTGTATTCTTGGTATTAAGATGCTTTTCTTTTAACCTAAAGTAATTCTTAAGTAGTGCATCAGTAAGAGACTTATATATCTCATAATTTTCATCTCTTATATTTATTCTCATCTCTTGAAGCTGTGCGTCAATAATAGTGAATCTTTCAATTAATTTGAATATGTCGTCAAACATTTCTTTCTTTGCTTCTTTGATTGCTATGTCTAGGGCTTTCCCTATATCTTTTTCAGTATTAAAACTAAGCTTCTGTGGACTGCTAAGGTAGTTTTCTTCTTTCTTATCTTTTAAGAATACAAGAGCTTTATTCTTTGCGTTCATTTGCTTATGCCTCCAATCATAAACTAAACACCCAATAAGCTACTCCAGCTAAAAACATAGCAATAACAATTATCCAAAGGAAACCCATAAAAGTTTTACCCCATTCTTCATCACCTTGCGGGTGTGGGTGTTTTTGGTTCATTCTAGTACGAGCCAAAGCCAAGCAGCTCTTTGTGTCCTAGTTTTACGAAAACTAACTTGGCTATTGGCATTTCGTTTAACCTCATTTTAAGCCCTTCTGAGCAGACTTTGCTCCATAACAGTCCCTGCATATCGGTTTTCCGTTATCTGCCCAGTAATGGCTTTCATTTGCGTTACAAATACTACAGCGATGGTGTATTGTTTGTTCTATTTGCTCTGTTTGTTGCGTGTTTTGCTCCTTTTGACCTATTTCCCACTTCAACTCTTCTATAGTAGGGAGTGGAGTGGGATTATTAGCAAAAGGAGCAAAAGAGTCTAACACCCTACCTTTCCAATCTGAAACTAGTATTATTCCATCAATCCAATAGGTAACTTTATTCTTTGCATACCCTTCATCAGTTATCCCTACCTTTTTACTAGTCTTATCCGCCCAAAACCCCTCATCTTCCAAAGCAACCTTAAATTCCTTGTTTTTAACTCTTCTCTTCTTATGTTTCTTTAAATAATATATATAAGCGGTATAAAGTTCTGCTGAAGAAATAAAGGTATCTTCTTCATCATTTAGTATGCAACACTGCTTTAAGAACAAAGGTAGGGGATTAGAAGCATAAATATACTTTTTTCTCCTTTCTTCTATTTCTCCTTGGTTAGTGAAACTCCCCCTTTCTATTAATTTTGGGAGAATATTAATCACTTTCCTAGCTAGATTATTATATTCAATCTCTGGGATTATCCTTGTAATATCTTTCCCTTCTGGAAACTCATTTGGAAAGTCTATGATTAACCATCTTCTAAAGAACCCATCTGAGGTATCTTGGGTTGTTGGTAGGCTATTGGAAGCTATTATTATCTTGGCATAGTTATATCCTGTAAATGGGTCTTTCCCTTTCTTTTCAAAACCAATCTTATCTCCCCCTGTTAACTGCTTTAATAATGAAGTATTGGTTAGTAATCCAAAGTTAGTTTCTCCCATCAATGCCACTAGCTTTTTATATAATCTAAAGCTCTCAAACCTACTTTTATTATTCCCACTTATTAAATCCAAGCTAGTACTAGTTACATTTATATCCCCACCTAGAAAATTATCTAGTATCTTTAAGAAGCATCCTTTACCATTCCTTCCAGAACCAACCAAGCAGAATAGAAGTTGTATGGGGTAATCTGTATAGCAACAGTAAGCTACCAACTCATGCAGTTTAGTAATATTTTTCTCTCCAACCCATTCTTTAAATAATTTATCCATTATTGGGGTATCTTCTTTCTTCCCTATCTCCCAAGGGATGGGATTGCAAAAGAAGTAGTTTGGTTCTACAGTATATATCTTCTTGCTGGTTATACTATAAGCTAATTTATTGAATTGAATCCATTTACTTGGTGCATCCTTTGGCTTGTGTTTCCTACCTACGCGCTTGAACGCTTCTAGGTAATGGCTCTTTAACTTAGAATTGACTGTCTGCCCTCCAAACTCTAATGTGTCATCAAGCATATTCATAACATCAGTATCATCAACCTGCTCGTATTTGTTATCCTTCCAAAACCAAAAGATTCCTGAGTTGTCATAGAAGAATGGCTGGTGTTTCCAAAATAGTTCTGTGTTATCAATGTAGTTGGTTATCTTTAATATTTTTTTTTTATCTTCTTCTACATTAATTTTCTTTTTAAAATATTCTTTCATAACTTTATTTTGATATTTTAAGAATTCTTCTTTAGTAGCTTTCTTTTCATTCTCTTCAAGAACGTAATCTTCACTAACCTGCCTAACTTCTGTTATCTTGCCTTCCTTTGAGGTTGTCTTTATGAATGGCAGCTTGTCGTCGTATTCTAATTCTAAGATGTCTTCTCTCTTTCTAAGTTGTTTTGCGGCTTTATCGAAAGCATCAACAAGTTTTCCCATATTTATCCTCTTTTACTTTATTAAACAAATTTCTTGATAGAGAACAAAAATGTGTTTTACTTTTTCTAACTACTAGATTAAATGGTAACCCTTTATCCTTCCCTTCTGAGTACACACACTCATTACAACTTTCTTGTTCTAATTTAAATGTTCTTTTACATTTGTGGCAATATTTTGTTGCTAATTTATCCCAATTCATATGGGTGCATGATTCTCCATCAACCTTTTCAAACATTTCATATTTTCCTTTTATTTTACCTTCACTATCTTTCTCTACTATCGTTTCTTTCTTACATTCCCCCATGCATATAGCTAGATTAGAAATTTCTCTAAGTTCAATACCATACTCTCCATCTTCTTTTTCCTTAGATATTGTCCATTTTTTCTCAACAGGGAACTCTATTAGTTTATCAAATCGTTCTTCAAAAGCGTGAGCATCTTCTTTATTTCTAACACACACTCCTTTCAACCTTAAAGCCATATTCCTTAACTTCCCATGAGCATAACTTATTGGAACCCCTTTTGGGCAATTAAGTCTATCTGGTGCTTGAATGCTATTATAGATATGTTCAATTTTCTTCCTCTCTCCAAACCCCTTAGTTTCTTCAATTAAATTAGGAATCTTACAATCCTTACTACAAACATCACAACTTGGACAAACAAAGAAATGGCATACTGCACACTCGCTAGTTTCGCCAGTTATATCTATCTTACAATTCCAACAAGAATAAGGGGGATTCCCGCAACTGGGGCAATTCTTTTCACCTTCTTTTAACGTTACTTCTTTCCCACAATGTTTACAGTTTCCCACTTTACTCCTCCTCTTTTTTTATCATAACTTTAACTTTATCCCCTTGTTTAAAACCAGCAAATTGTACTAGCTTATCAGGGATGGTTAATCTTAGAACACCATTAACATCTTTCACAGTGTCATAGAAAGTCTCAAATTCCATTTTTTATACCTCCATTGTATATTCATAGTATAAGGAAAACATAACTTATATATAAACCTTTATTATAATTCTTCAGTAACAATCTTATCACAATTTAGTATCTCGACTGGAGCTACCTTATAATTGCAGGGCTTCTTGCATTCCTCGCATAGTTTCCCTACCATCTTAACATTCCCTCAGTTCAGCAATCTTGGTTAAGAAGTTATTATACCACCATAACTTCCTGCTTAGTGTTAAACTCTTGAAATGCTGCACAATCATATCCTTCTTCTGTGTTGGTAATAAACTTGGGTTCTTCTGCAGTGTAAAGTACAGCAAAGACATAATACCCTCAAATATCATATTCAAGCCGAAATCCAGCTTTTTTTTGTTTTCTTCAGTAGCTTTGCCACTAATGTATTTTTGTATTAATTGGTCTAGGTTCATTCTAACTCAACCCCATATACTTTTGCCTGTACCTCCCTAACCTGTACCTCCAACAAATTTACTTTCACAAGCTTATTTTCTAACAGCCTAACTCTCTCAGTTAAGTCATGTATTAAGTCTCCTAATGTGTCAACCCTTTCAATCAACTTTAACATTTCCATTCTTTTCTGTGCCTCCCTACATGTGTTGTGAACTGGCAAGATTTCCATAAGCTACAATCCCTCCCATATTTGCAATAGATAGTTCCATCGTGGTTATCGCAGCAAGGGGGGATGTGTCTGCTGTCTATGTAACTTCCCGTTCTTGTTTGTGGCATCATAACCTATTCAGTTCCCTAACTGTACCAATAGGATTGTTACAGTACAAAGAAACCAACCAGCCATCATTTGTTAAAAGCACTTCCTGCTCCTTCTCAATCGGCAGGTTTGGCTTTGCTCTTATCATATTCATCTGTATCACCTTTTTTGTTTATAACTTTCTGTAAACAGCTTGGGCAACTTACATATTTTAGTATGCTCTTAGTCTCCCATTCATGTCCGCATTTGTTGCATTTAATCATTCTCATGTATCTACTACTTATACTAACTTATATATAAACCTTTCGCCTCGAGTTGCCGCAATAGTGCGGGTTATTTCTTTTCAATAGAGAAAACAATATAGTTTTAAAGTATGTATAGAATTATATATAATTAAAATAAACTACCCCCCCAATAAGTAAGGGTATTTGTTTATTGATTATCAAAATAAATAAACAGTAGTTTATTTACTATTAACCCACCTATTAATATACCCACTAGTTCTCCTCCTCTTTTTATCCTTACTACCCATAGGTCTACCCATTACCTTACCTTCTTTCTTTCTCCTAGCCAGCCCTAGCAATATCCTCTCTCTTATTAGCTGCCTTTCGAACTCGGCAATAGCTCCAAAGATATGAAACACAAGCCTACCACTTGGGGTGGTTGTATCTATATTCTGCGTCTTACAAATGAAGTTAACTCCCTTGTTCTGCCACTCTTGTATAATCTGAATCAGATGTTGCAAGCTTCTACCTAACCGATCTAACTTCCATATCAATACAGCATCAAAACATTTATCCCTGGCATCTCGCATCAAATCATTTAGTGCAGGTCTGCTTTCCTTTGCCCCACTTATCTGGTCAGTGTACTCTTTATAAACCACCCAGCCCTGTTGCTTTGCATACTCCCTTAACTCTATTAATTGGTTCTCTGGGTGTTGGTCTAGTTTACTTGTTCTGACATAGATGGCAACTTTCATGTATCTATCTTAGCCCCACACTTAGTACACTTCCACTTGCCGTTCTTATACCACATCTTATTATTATCGCAGGCCGTACAAAGCTTCTTTATTATATCTATGTTCTTTCTGCGTCTATTATATACATTAAAGCTCTCTACTTTCCTAGTTTCCTTTCTATTCATTAACCAACGCTCCAATCCTCCGATGTACTTGTTCCATAGTCCCATTTTCCCTAAGTCGAAATCAAATCGTCCCCCGCTACAGCGCCCAAAATCCTAGGTTTTGGGGTCTTATACCTCTCTAAATAGCTAGTTATCGTTCCAGTTGAACTAAATTCACATATTTTACATATCTTTTTGTGTGTATAACCCAATTCCTTTAAGTTATGAATGATTGTTGCAATCCGTTTGCCTAATTTAGCGTTCTTAGTGTCTGCTTCTAACTGTATCATGGCCTCATCCTTCTTAGCCTCATATTTGGGTGTATCAAAGAAGTATCCATAAGTATTAGTGAATGAACCAGGGAAATCAGAGGAACAACCGAAGTAATCCCAGAACTTTACCCCCTTTATGTACAACCTTCGCTTACTAGGCTTTGAATAGTATCTAAACGAACCCCGATCTAAATTATTAGGGCTATAAACATGAATCAAACACCTAGGTCTAGCAATTGCAAAGTATTTACTCAACATAAACATATAAGGTACTAGTAAATGCACTACTAGCCTTTTCTTTCTCATTAAAGTCATTCTTTTGATTAATGTTATCTGTATTCTCTTTAAAGCGTCCAAAGACATGCCTGCAAGCACAAATTCATCCCATACAATGTTGGTGTATGGTTCGCTTGTTCTTAATAGGTTCTCAAACTCTTTTATTGTATATATAATGTGGTTGTTGTTCTCTCTGTCATCATTGAACACACTCCCCCTAGCATTGGCCATATAATAAGCATTAGCACAGGCCAAGGTGGTTTTAGCAGACCCTTCTTCACCATCATACAACATTACACAGTCCCAATTCTTATCAACTCGCTTTAACTCATAGTCTATATTGTCCTTTAGCTTGCCATCCATATAGAAACCCTTCTTTCCATTAGGTCTAGTTATAGAATCTTCACATACAATTACCATCTTATATCTTCTCTGCTGCTAACCTTGTATCCTGCATCTTCATATAAAGTTTATACTTTAACATATGGAATCTTAGCTTTCTATCCCATTCTCTTAATCTATTATCCAATTCTGGTGAAGCACTAAACAACATCTTACCATCTTTTTGTGATAAACAACAACCCGCCATCATCTTTTCTATCTCTGTTTCCTCCTCCTTTTCTTCATCATATTTTTTTTGAGAATCTTTCATAAGGAAAGGAGAAATTTCAGAAAAGATTGTTTGTAGAGACTTGAAAGCATTTATGTAATCTGTTTGTTGGAGATAAATATTAATCTTATTTAGTTCTCCATTAATCCTCATCACTGTTCCAGCAGCTAAGTTAAATTCTGCTTCTTCAAAATCTTTTTTGAATGGTGGTTCACCCACTTTCAATCCCCTCAGTAAACTCAACAGCACTAATAATATATTTTACAGCTCGTTCTTTGCTAGAAATATCGTTTAGAAACATACATTGTCTAACCTTTCTATCTTCTATCTTGGTTAGCTCGATTTGTAACATGACCATATAATTTATGGTAAATTATAATTACTATATAAATTTTGTTATATTTTGTTACAATTTACCATAATCTATCACAAAAAGTTTAAATAATAACTGTTTGTTGTACTAATAAAAGTACCCAAAATGACCCACCCCACTGAGAATTCTATAATCTCTTACAAATTCTTTCAGGGTCATTTTTTCTGGAGGTATTATGATGGCTGATGGTCCTGGAGGTGGAGAACCAGATGTAGCCAAACGATATGTTAAACTTATTAGAGAGCCTGGTGCTGTTACTCCTGCAGGCATAGCTCAAAGAGCAGCAACTAGGAAAAGGGGAGCTTGGGGTAAAAGAGAATTAGCAGCAAGAAGAGAAGCAGAGAAAGAACAAAGAAGAAAGGCAGCAGAAGAAGAAGCAAAGGCAAGGGCTTCAGAAGTTAAGTATTACTTTGACCCTAAAACTAAAACATATACTTATAGAGTTGGTGCAGATACTCCAACACCAACAGGAGCAAAAGAAGTTTCTCAGAGTGCTTATCAATCTTCACGAATAGGTAGAGAAGCACAACAGAAGTTTGGTAAGATAGATGAGCAGGCTTTAAAGTGGATTGAAAGAGAAGAAGCTAAGAGGGGAGTTGGTAGGGGGGAAGGGAGATATTACCAAACACCAGAGGGAAGTATAACTTATCATGTTGGGGAAGGAGCAAGAAAAGAATTAAGGGAAATTTCTACAGGGGAAGCAAGAAGGCAGTTACAACAAAAAGCAATAGAAAGGCAGCAGGAACACGCACTTAGAAGAGAGGGTATAAAAACAGATACTGTTTATTTCTCACCTAAAGCTTATGGTTTAGCCGAAAGAAAGCTAGGTGTTGGTGCTAAAGAAGAGATGGAACGGGAAAAGCTAGCTAAAGTTATTAAGATAAAACCAACTAAGGATGAAGAGAGGTTTAAGTATCCTTCTGTTTCTGTAGGTATTCAAAAACCAGCTCCAGAGAAGTTAATAACAAAAACAGAAGCGACAAGGCAGTGGTACACTAAAGGAGAGATGCCTTTGTATGGAGGGTATGGGGTTACGATAGTAAAAAAACCACCAGAACCAGAAAAAAAGATGTTTGGTGGTTTGACTTATGAAGCAGAAGAAAAAGTTCTTACGCAAAGAGGATTAATGGATAAAGATAAATCGCCAGTTACTGGAGTTTCTCCAAGTGTAGCTAGATTATCAGAATATAAGTTCAAAAAGTTATTAGGGAAACAAGAACAAGTTTATGAAGAGAAAAAAGGAGGATTTGGAAAGATAGCTTTGGGGTTGGGTTTAGGAGCTACAAGTTATGGTATTGGTTTTGTAAAAGGAGTTACTTTTCCTTTTAGAAAAGGTTTTTGGGATGAAGAATTACCTTCTTTGATTCATACTCTTAAACATCCAAGCGAATTACAAACATTAGGTGGAGAAATAAGAAGAAAACCATATATTTTAGCTGAGATGGTTGGATATGGAAAAGGAGCAAAGAAATTAGGAAGAACAGTAACTAAAAGATTGATTGAAACCAAAGTAAAAACTCCTGCTCAACTAAAAGCAGAGAGATTAAAGGCACAAGCACAAGCAAAGAGATTATTAGAAAGAACTAAGATTAAAGGTAAAACTCCAGAAGAGATTGCAGATAGTTACACTGAGAAAGTTAAACTGATAAGGAAATTAAAGAAGAAAGGAAAGTACCAAGACCCCAAACTTCAAAAATATTTAGATGAAATTGGTAAAGCAGAACCAGAAGAAGTAGAAATCATTACTAGAAAGTTAACTTGGAAAGATATTATCAAAGGAAAACATAAAGAAACACCTCAAATGGAGGCTATAAGTGAATACAAACCTCCAAGACCCAAAGGATATGGTACTCAATTAGCAGAAAAACCACCAGAGTTTAAATTAGGAAAATTTAGATTAAGATTACCTAGATTCAAAAAAGCTGGCACTAAAAAAACTATTTATCCAGTAGAAGAATATACTCAACCAAAACCTAAACCACCTGTAAAACCACCTGCTCCAAAACCACCAAGAAAAGGAAAGCCATCTAAACCAGCTGCTTCTGATAAAGTAGTTAGAAGTTTTGCTGAAGATGTGGATTTAGGTAAAGGGAGATTTGGTAGGGTAAGAGATATGTTTTCAGGACAGCAGCAAAGACAAATACTTATACTGGAAGAAGAAGTAATTATGAGGCCAACTCCACCAAAAGTAGAAATGATTTATCCTACTATGGGTAAGTTAAGAACGGCTGCGATTGTTAGGGGAATAACTCCTTTGTTTGGTGTTGCTTCAATAAGAACAACAAAGCCAATAGTTAAACAAACATCCATTCAAAGAAAAGCAGCAGCACAAATCAGAAGGCAACTTACATCTCAATTACAAAGTCAAACCCAAGTTCAAATACAGAGGCAGATACAATCACAAGTCCAAGCTCAACAACAAAGACAATCTCAAGTACAAAGGCAAATCCAAAGTCAAACTTCTTTACAAACCCAAGTTCAAGCTCAAACTCAATTACAAGCACAAGCACAAATACAAAGGCAGCTTCAAAGGACAATACAAAAACAAGTTGAAATAAAAACTGTTACACCAACTATGACATTATATCCTTTTGAAGATAAGAAAAAGAAAAAGAAAAAAAAGAAATTCAAAACATTTATTCCAAAAATACGTTACGGTGGTTATTCTCCTACTCTTATTGGTATGATTGAAGTTCCAACTATTCCTGCGACTAAAGAACTAGCTAGTAGAGTTTACTCAGGAATTGGTATAAGGCCTCAAGTTAGAAAACCTAGAAAAAGAAGATGAAAACAAATAAATGGAAAACAATTGCAATAGTATTCATCTGTTTGTTTTTAATTACCTTTTTTGGGTCTTTGGCTTTATACAAGGCAGGGATTGACTCAATAGAAAGGGAAACAGAATGTACAACTATATGTTTCAACAAAGGAGAATCATACTATTTTGATTACTTTGATAATATATGTTATTGTTATCAAGACGAGGAAATAATATACCAAAAGGTGATAAAATGAAAAAACTAACAAAAGATACCGTAAGATTTGGAGTAGGGAGTATGGTTTTAGGTGGGTCGGCAGCAGCAGTTGGCAGTGCATTCCCAGGTTACGCTGGTGGTTTGTCAACAATGGGTAGTATGATGCCAGCTATTGGAACTATTGTAATCGCAGGTCATGGAGTTAGGATGGCAACTAAAGTTATGCCAGAGGAACTAAAACCAAAAAAGAAGTTAAGGAGGCTGATATAAAATGGAAGATTCAACAACAAAACCATTTCAAAAGCCCTTTATAACAAAGGAACAAAGGGAAAGATGTGTTTCTTTTGATGATGTTAGGGGATATATGAAGAAGAAAATTAAGTATAAGTACTAAGGAGGTGTAAAGAATGAATTTGAAGGTAAGAAAGCTACCGAGTTTGATAAAGTCGGGCCCTTTTCCAATTAAAAGGAATATGAGGTTTGACTTCGGTAGGCCAGAACGGGAAAGGGTTATGACGGATACAGATAAGGATGGGTTTCCAGGCCCAATAGATTGTAAGCCATGGAATCCTAATAAGCAGGGATTAAGAGATTGGTGGGCTAAAATGAAGGAAAGGAGAGCTATGAAAAAAGCAGGAATGGAAGAGGTTGAAGTAGAGAAACCAGAGTATGAACAAACTTCTGATACGAAGTATGAATACAAAGTTCAAGCTCCAGCAAAGAAGAAGGCGTCTGAAAGATTAAGGGAAGCAGGAGAAAAATATAGAAGTTGGAGAGGACAACAAAGAGAAAGGCAACTAGAAAAATTACAGTATCAAAGTAAAAAGGCAGAGATGCAATCTAAGATACAACAAAGTAAATCTCAAGTTGCCCAAAGCAGGTTAAAACTACAAAGAGAAAGGGTAAGCTTGATGGCACAAAGGCAAAAAGCAACGCCTAGCATAACTTCTATGTCGCCTATGGGTTCATCCAAAGGAGCATTGAAAGCAAGTGTTTGGACACCATCACCAACTTTAGCGAATATGGAAAGAGTGAGAAAACCAGTTAAGATTCATAAACCTAAGAAGAAAAGAAGAAAGAAGAGGTATTACTACAAATGAGTTTATTAGCACAACCAGAGCAGGAACAACAGCAACAACCTAGATTAGCTTCTCCTCTTATTCAACCACAATCACCTATGCCCTCCCAAGATTTTTTTTGGTATAGGCTAGACCCTTCTGATATTATAGATGAAGTTGAACATAAACTAAAGGGAGAAGTGTTTGTAAAGGATGCACAAGGGAGAGGTAGTTGGCAACAAAAGTTTGACCAAGAACTTGGTGATGATATAATAAATGATATTCTAAAGATGATTTATTCTTTTGGTGTAAATAAGAATACAATCTTAGGATGTTTAAAACACGAAGAGATTTATCAAAGATGTTATTCTATTTGGATTGAACTATCAAAATTCTTTTTTATTAATAGTCTACGTGGAAAGATTAATGTTAATAGAAGCAAACGTAGCATCATAATTAAAGAGATAGTCTATTTGATTCATAGTGGATTAAGTAGAAGTGAGATGGGGAGAGAGTCAGGTCAGTTAAGTACTGCTTCTCAAAGAATTGAGCATCTGCTTAAAGAGGATAAACAAAAGCAAAATGCAATCAATCCATTGAATTGGTTGCCAGGTAGGAAAGGAGGATGAAGAAGAAACTAGACAAAAGTAGGAGAAAGAAAACTAAATGTGATAATTGTTATGAGACAATAATAAAGTACCCCTGCCCTTGCTGCGGGCATGATGGTACACACGAGACACTAAATGGAGGTATAGAAAATGGCAAACATATTCGCTGGGTTCAGTGGCTTTGGACAATGGGGAGTTTTATTCAAATATGTGATGTATGGTGGTTTATTTTTAATTGTAAGCTTGGCAATTACAGCTATGGTTCTTATGCTGTTAATCAAGCTAAAAGAAAATCCAGTCTATGAGTTAGATTTGGTTACAAGGAGGTTTAAAAAGCTAAGGTCAAGGGAGAAGAAGGGAAGGTCAGGTAAAAAGTATCTTTACCTTATCAAGTTGAAGAAGTTTCTCCCAAAGATTCAGCAAGAAGATAAATACATCGAAGGCAAAAAAGACGTTTCGCTTTTATTGAAGGACAACAATGGCTTACACCATACTTTAAGATTGCCTAAACTCGAAGAATTAAAGGAATGGTACAAAAACGCACATGGTATTGACTTGGACAAACCAGAAGAAGAAGCGGAAACAGAGTCTGGAGAAATTTATCTGACTGCCAAAGACCAACTAAAGAAACAAAGAACGAAAGTACACGCACTAAAAGTGTTAAGGGATGTTTATCTGTTGCCAAGCCCAGCAGAAGATGTTGAGTGGCTAGCAGATGACACAACCCAAGCCAAAAGAGAGTTTGCAACTGAATGGTGGAAGTCTCCTATGGCTGTATGGGGTGTGACCCTTGCATTATGTGCTTTTACTTTCATCATAACTATAATCATAACCAAGAAATTATAAAATGAAAAAATGGCTAACAACAATTTTTATTTTTTTAATTATAATCCAAGTAGCTTCAGCTACTTCTGTTTGGGATTATTTAACGAGGGGATTGGCAGATACCTTGTACTGCAGGATAATAGGCTGCGATATGGAGGGGGACATTGACATGCAAGGCAACAGAATCCTTAACGCAACCTTTGTAAACGCAACCTTTAATGACACAACAGTTATTAACGCAACTCAAGTGGAAGGGCTACCAGCTAATTGTAATGAAACAGGAAGTTGCCAACCTAATGTAGCCTATACTTCTTGGTTTTACTCCAACATATCAAACAACACTCAATCAATCCTTAACCTAGCTCCTCTTAACTACACAGCAATAGGGGAGAATTTGACTACTTTGAACCAAAGTATTGTAGCTGCTGCTGGAACTGCTAATTGTAATGGTAGCGGAGCTTGTAGTGCTGGTGGAGTTGTATATGAAGGAGATAATACAAGTGTCTGGAACAGAAGCGGAACTAATGTTTTCTTGCATAATCCTACGGATAGCGTAGGAATAGGAACAATAAGCCCAACCTCAAGGCTACACGTCAACGATAGTAGCGTTACTGGCATACTATCTCCTATGGCAACTTTTAACGGAGTTAATGGAGATATAATATTATTCAATGATGACAGAGGAGGTACTCTAGATAGAGTTATTTTATCTGTAGGATTAGACTCTACCACTACTCAATCTGTAATGGGTATGTCAATAGCAGGGGATACATTTTCTAGATTTGGTTTTACTGGAGATGCTAAATTGGCATGGTCAGATGGCACTAATGCTCCAGACACTTATCTTTATAGAGGTGCAGAAAATATGTTACAAACTGATGATGCACTTCAGGTAGGTGTGAGGTTAGCTGTTGGTACGTCAGCTGCTAGTGGTGAAAAGTTTAGTATAGAAGGGAATATGCACATATTCGATGACTATAACCATTACTTTGGTACTGGAAGAGATACTGAGTTATATTATGACGGAACAAACTTTTACATAGACACACAAAACGTTGGTAGTGGTAACTTGATTATACCTCAAGGGAACGTTGGTATAAATGATTCCTCACCAGACGCTAACTTGGAGGTAGTGGATGATTTTATGGTAAGTTCTAGTGCAGGTGGAGATGGAGACTTGTTTAAAGTGCAGAGTGATGGGAAGGTGGGGATAGGAATAACAACTCCAAACAATGCTCTAGACGTAATCGGGGCAATAAACGGAACTTATGTTAATGCTTCAACAGACGTTTGTATAACTGGAGGGAATTGTTTAAGCGATTCTAGTATAGGAGAAGCTAACTGTAATGCTTCTGGTTCTTGTAATGATGTTGTTTATAGCAAAGAAATGAATGATACAATAGACATAAGGAGAAAGTTTGAGAAGATAGCTGCAAATGAATATCTCTTTGATAATATTGTTTATGATTACGAAACTGCTGCTACTGGTGCAGTAGTCCTAGAAATGCCAATAATAGGTAACACAGTATATGTTACAGGTAGCTTGGCAGGTTATTATTATACTGGTGGTGGTAATTTTGACGTAAGGTTCTCTGGAATGTGGTATGCTACTACTGGTATAGCTGGGCAGAACGTAAATATGATGGGTATATCTCCATTTGATGAGGTTAGTTTTGGATATAGTCCAGAAGGGAAAGGAGTCGTAATATTCGGAGATGAAAACACAAGTGTTGGCGCTCAAAGAAGGATGTATATAAAAGATTTATACATATCTAAAATGATGGGAGGCAGTAATTATAGTAACGTAACAATCTATACAGAAGAAGATAACCTCACAGACTACACCATATCTGCAACAGTGGACTCAGAAATGGTAATGGACAAGATAAAGGTTAGCGAAAGATTAAGTGTATTCCCAAATGGGGGTAACGATAAAACACTTATTTCTCCAAGCAAGTTATCAGATCCTTCAGGAGCAGTAAACAAAACACTAGTGTTAAACATACCTAATGCAAACAGTGTTGAAAACATAATCGAAGTTTCAAGTTACGGCTATAACGGAAACTATAAATGGAAAGCGTACTTATCAGGATTATCTTATTCTACAACCTTATGGGCTGGATGTCACTCTCACTTCGAAGGAAACCCTCCTTTTGATTACATAAGATTTGGAAATGATGGGACTAATACTGTTATAATGTTTGGAAACTTAACAACAAATTGGAATAATAATGCACAGTTCTCTGTTGATTTCGTTAACATTCCAAAAGGAACAAGTTATAATTATTCTCTACAACTAATAAGTAATGAATCTGGATATGGAACATCCTTTACACACTATGTAAAACATAGAGTACCTAAGCTAAGCGTTGATACAACATCTACAGATAGAATGTTAGAGATTAATACAGGAGCTAAAACTGATGGGTTAAGGATAAGTTATAATGATGCAGACGGAAGTGCAGCTACCTATGCTGATTTGTTAGTAGATTCCAATGGGGACTTGCTTGTTCAACCAACAGGTGTTACAAAGTTCAGTGATGACGGAACTACAAGTGCAGACTTTACAGCAAGAGTCGGAATAAATGATACCTCACCAGATTACTTATTAGATGTGGAAGGTTCAGTGTATGCAGTAGAATATATAGGAGACGGTTCACAATTAACAAATTTACCAACACAAACAGGTATAGGTAATAGCACAGCTTGGAACTGGACTGGAACAGACACTATTCAAGCTCAAGGTGGTAACGTAGGAATAGGAACAACTTCACCAAATAACAAGTTAGATGTAATGGGAGCTATTAACGGAACATATGTTAATGCAAGTACAGACGTTTGTATAACTGGAGGGAATTGTTTAAGTAGTGCAGTCACAACTGACATTAGTAGTAACACAAGCAACAATACATTCTTCC
>Ga0208015_1000696_pt1 | contig 15282 bp, 13 predicted proteins | sample 26BtaG_FD_184101 | JGI IMG/M metagenome (GOLD analysis project Ga0208015, IMG submission 184101) | Marine viral communities from Cariaco Basin, Caribbean Sea - 26B_WHOI_OMZ_CsCl (SPAdes) (version 2) | ecosystem: Environmental > Aquatic > Marine > Oceanic | place: Caribbean Sea: Cariaco Basin...
GCCCTTGCAATATACATAATTTTGCGTAAAATAGTCAGTCACTCGGGGCGTAGCGCAGTCTGGTAGCGCACTACACTGGGGGTGTAGTGGTCGCAGGTTCAAATCCTGCCGTTCCGACCAAACATAGATACAGGGCAGACCGTCATTGACCGTCTGCCCTTTATTTTGCCCGCTTGTAGGCTAAACACCTTCCATAGCACTCCATCATAAAACATAGTAATCCATGTAAAATTGCGGTATATTTTACGGTATATTTTATACCGTCATGGAAATATACCGTCATGCCATTAACTGATAGCCAAATCAAACGCCTTAAGCCATCCGACACTTGCACACCTAGCCGACCTGACAAATATAGCGACGGTAATAACCTACGCTTATGGGTTCGTAGCACTGGCAGTAAGGTATGGGTATGTGACTACAAGTATGCTAATAAACGTCAAAGCCTGACCATTGGGAAATATCCAGCGATGAGTCTTGCTGATGCTCGCCAGCGTAACCAACAGATAAAAGATTTGATAGACCAAGGTATCAACCCTAAGCAAGAAAAAAAGCGCTTGCAGTCTGATACTGATGGTACAAAGACATTCGATGCCATAGCGCAACGCTGGCATGACGACCGAAAATCTCACATTGCCCCTACTACCTATAGCCGTGACTACTCACAGTACCAACGCGATATTAAGCCATTCATTGGTGAAATGAACGTGGGTGACATCACTGCACCTAACATTCTTGCCATTGGTAAAGCGGTTGAAGCAAGAGGCGCTACCGATATGGCACGTAGAGCGATACGTCAAGCAGGACAAATATTTAAACAAGCCATACGTGAGGGCTTAATAACTCATAACCCAGCCAACGACTTAACCGAAGCATTAAAGCCGCATAAAGTGAAACACTACCCACGTATAACCAGCCAACAATTACCTAAACTATTACAAGATATTGATGCTTACGGCGGTCATCTATTGGTGAAGCTAGGCTTTTGGGTAATGTGTTATACGTTTGTGCGGACACAAGAGCTACGTATGATGGAATGGGCGGAGATAGACTACAAAGCCAATATATGGCGCATACCAGCTGACAAGATGAAAATGGATAGACCACACCTAGTACCGCTTGCTCCTCAAGTAATGGCTATCTTAGAACAGATTAAACAGCTAGGTCTTTCAGACAAGTATGTCTTTTTTAATATCGAGAGGCATCAACCCTATAGTGAAAATGCGTTTAGCAATGCGTTGAAGCGTATGGGCTATAAAGACAAGATGACTGGTCACGGCTTCCGTGGACTTGCCAGTACTACCCTACACGAACAGGAATTCATGCACGAAGCGATAGAGCTACAACTGGCACACGAGAAAGAGAACAAAGTAAGCAAGGCATATAACGGAGCGCAGCATCTACCCTATAGAACAGAAATGATGCACCAGTGGGCAAACTTCATTGATGATGCATACGCTGGCAAGATTGATAACGTTATACACGGAAACTTCAAACAGCAAGCTCAACAGCTAGGTTAAGGCTTAGCACCATCCATGCAAGGCTAGGATTAATTACCCGAAAGACAGCCATTTACACCCTTAAGCTGTCACTGCCTTGCACCTACTTTCATTTAAGGGTGAAAAGGGTGTGGTATGACATTGCTTGAAAGATTAAAGGAAAAGAATGACAAAAAGTATATTTCTTTTTGGGGGTTAATTTCTCATATGATAGACCTTGATGAATCAAGAGACGATGAAAGTTACGTCAGCGAAGAAAACTATATTTCTATAGCCGAAGCGTTATTAAGATTAAAAATCCATGAAAAAATTCGCTACTTTATTTATGATCCTGAAAATTTCATATTTGAGCAAATTGAAGAACCTGAGGCTAATCAAGCGAAAATATACTTGAATGCATTGCTTCCTAGCAGTGGTAAAAAACTTACACCTACCGAAGTGACAACCATTCAACGCAAGTTTAAAAATTATTTTTGGCTTAAAGAATCGGTAGAGCAAATACTGCCCGACGGTGTTGTCAATTTCATTAACCCAAACTTTTTTCATACAGGAGAGCATCAGCATTTGGACGTAAAGCTATCTTCTATTGATAATGAAGAACTCATCGATTTGCAGCAACAAAACCAAAGCTTACGAGAAAGGATAAGTGAGTTAGAAGCGAAGCAAGGGTATCTTGATAGAAGTAATGAGTACTTTAGTATAGAAATGAAGCTATGCCATGACACATGGAATAATTGTTATAACAATGGCAAAGTATTAGGTTCATCCAATTCAAAACGAGTAGAAAAATACTTAAGCACTTATCCTGATTTCAAGGTTGGCAGTAATGCGGCAGAACGGATAGGAACTATTGTAAATCCTAAGAAAACATTGGCTGAAGGCAAATAAATTTTTTATTTAGCTCCCTCCAACCCTCTAAGGGGGTGAACTATTTTTCATTCACCCCCTAGCGACCCCCTCTGCACCATAACCTACCATAGCTCATGTAATAAACAGCAGCCATAGCAAACCGTTATCGCTCAATATAATACATGGAGCTATAAAAATGAATAATTCTAACACTACACAAAATGTACCAGTGACCATCTCTACTGGTGATACCTCAAGCAACATTGAACAAATAGCCGAAAGACTAAATGTTAAGTACTTACCACCGCAAGGAATGAGCCGTGCCAGCCAACTTATACCATTCTTACCGTTTGGTAGCAGTACCTTATGGGCATGGTCACGTGATGGACGCTTCCCTGCACCAGTCAAACTATCCCCTACCATGACTGCATGGCGTAACGCTGACGTTATCGAATGGCTGAATAATCAAATTATTTCTAACGATGGTGAGGTGTAAGTCATGAAAACACCACAGCTAAAAAAACGAACTTATTGCCAAATTATTCTTGATCATATGCTGACAGGTCAAACTATCTCAGATATGCAAGCCTACGAATTATATAAAATGACTAGCTGTATAAGACGTATCAGCGAGTTGCGCGCCGCAGGAGTACCTATCAAAGATGAATTTGTTAAAGGTAACGGTAAACGCTTTAAGAAGTATTGGATATCTAAATCTGATATGCCTAAAGCTTATGAGGTAAAAAAATGAGTCTACATAATGGATTTATGAATCATTTGAATCCGCGTAAGTCTAGCTCGAAGTTACTGGCGGCGTTACCCATATCCTTAGCAAGTCTTTGCGTTGTTTTAGTTATTCCAAATTGTCAGCAAACCCCACCGCAATTAATAGCTAAAAAATTCGACTCTGGTGATTTAAAACAGCAAGAGGAGGAAACATGAAAAATAGGCCAAGACAATCTAAAACCAATGAAAAAGCCCACCTGATCGGGGTGGGCTTATCTAATATCTTGATCAACTATGTACTGGCAGATGCGATTCAACCAACTAAGTTAGCTGCTAATGGTGATAATAGCATATCTGACGCCAGCAATGTTACAGGGGTCACATGATGCACTACTATAGCTTCCATATAGCAGACTATAAAAAAGACACCGACTACCTAAAGCCTATAGAGCATTATGTTTATCGTTCATTGATTGACCGCTACTATCTAGATGAAATACCTATACCAAAAGAAACCCAATCGCTTTTGCGTAGGTTAAAACTGGAGTCCGAAATAGAGGTTGAAGCTTTAGATTTTGTACTGAGTGAATTCTTTATGCTAAAAGACGACGGTTATCACCATCGTCGCATTGACAATGACATTAAAAAATATCAGGCAAATGCTGAAAAAAATCGTAAGAATGGTAAAAAAGGAGGTAGGCCACCTAAGAATAAACCTAAAACAATCCAGTCGGTTATTAATGGGTTGCCAGTTAATAGCCAAAACAACCCTAACCAAGAACCACTAACCATCAACCAAGAACTATTAACTAGCTTACCTTTTGATGATTTTTGGAATAGTTATGATTATAAGAAAGGAGGTTTAGCAAAACCAAAGGCTAAGTGGCAATCACTTACTACCGAGCAGCAAAAGTTAATCATGGCTCATGTCCCAAGCTATGTTAAGTCAACGCCTAACAAGAGTTATCGCAAGTACCCTATGACTTACTTGAATAACGAAGGCTGGCTTGATGAAATCACAGAGCCAGATAGCACCAACACAGAGCAGAGCAGTAGTGCTCGCCCCCACAGTAACCGTAGTGACTCGTTCGACTCACAGCCACAGACTAAGAGCTTAAGCCGTGAGGAGCAGATAGCAGCAAACAAAAAGATCATGGAAAAAGCAGGGTTGAAAGTATGAACTTTTATAATATGGACATAGAAAAGGCACTATTAGCTTCACTCATGAGCATAGAAAAGTCTTTGGGGCATGTTATCAGTAAGATTGATGCTAATGACTTTGCAGCAAGCAAGCATGAGTTAATATTTACAGCGATCAAGACGTTAGATAAAGATGGTCAGCCGTATGATGCTGTTATGGTTCACGATTGGTTGGTAGCTAATGAGTATGGTGATGACGTCTCTGATGGTTATCTTGCCGAGATATTGAGCACAAGCCCAGCTACATTGTTTAACCTTGTGGCCTACGCTGATCGCATACTTGAACTATCAAAGTATCGAGCTGTTAATCGTGTGCTTCTACAAGCGCAGGACGAACTAAAGCAAGCTGATACTCGTCTCGACGATAAGGTGAACGGTATTACAGAGCAGCTAACGGCTGTTATCGACACTAATAAAAGCGGTAGCGGTGCACAGTCAGTTGGCTCAATGATGGGTGACTTCTTCACTAGCCTGCAAGCAGTAAGCAAAGGAGAATTAATGCCGTTTTCGCCTACTGGCTTTATTGATCTTGATAACCGATCACCAATACAGAACGGTGACTTAGTGGTAGTGGGAGCGCGTCCCTCAATGGGTAAGACTACGTTCGGGCAGAACATTGTACAGAATATGGTTAAAGACAGCTTTTATACAGATGGCAAAGGTAATTACAAGCGCAAGGCTGGCGTGTTCTTTAGTTTGGAAATGACAGACTCATCTGTTATGCAACGCTTCATGTCGTCAATGGCAGGAGTAGATTTAGGGGTCGTTAGAAGTGGCATGAATGTTAGTACTGACGATTGGGCTAATCTGAACAACACAGTCAGAGACTATGGCAAAGAATATCCTATGTTCATCGAGTCGGGTTCATTAATCACTTATCATCAGATGCGAACGACTTTGAATAGAATACGTAATCAACATGGTGAGATTGGGGTCATCATGATCGATTACTTGCAGATTATGGGCGGTATTGATGGTAAGGATCGAGTGAATGCACTTGGCGAAGTCACAAGGCATCTAAAAGCGTTCGGTAAAGAATTTAACTGCCCTGTCATACTTTTATCACAGTTGAACCGCAGTCTAGAGAGCCGACCCAACAAGCGGCCTATTATGAGCGACTTAAGGGAGTCAGGCGCAATCGAACAAGAAGCCGATGTAATTATGTTCTTATATCGTGATGAAGTGTACAACGATAAGTCAAAAGATGTGGGGGTAGCGGAGGTGATTATAGCTAAGAATCGCCAAGGCCAAGTTGGTACCGTGCGACTAGGTTTTGAAGGCAGATACTCGCGTTTTACGAACTATATGCCGATGATGCGCGACTTTGATGCAGTTCCTGATTTTGGCAGTAACTCTTAGCTGGCAAGTAAGTATTGTTATGATAACGAACTCTATTAATATTCAATAGATGTATGTTAGGGCGTGTCCTCAATTCAAGCGCTTGTATCTAAATGAGCTAAAAATGGCTAAATTTTGTCAAACATCGTCAAATAGCTGATTAATATCTCGATATTATTTGCGCTATTTTCCTCGTTTGACGGCAATTTATCTCATTTTTATCACCATTTTTAAAATGAGGACACGCCCTAGACATACGCCGTTTTTAGATTACCCCTACTAACCGCCGTAATTTACTATTTTTGACACTATAAATTAGGAAGCAAAACCATGGAATCAAGGAAGTCAGGAAGCAAAAGTTACCTTTTCTGAAGTATTAGAATCTCAGTAATCGCATATTGTGCAATAGGTACAGCGGAATTAAGGAAGGAAACAGGAAGCAGAACAAGGTATTTATCCATCTGGGTAAATACCCCTCATAAACGACTGTCTTTCCTATACCTGCTCACCTAACTTCGTATCAAGCATCAATCTAATGAACTTCTTAAACTGACTAGGATTAGACAATAAGTGCATGGTCATACCTTCATAAGCTTCTTGGCTCTCAAACAGCGCGTCCATTGCGGCATCAGGATAACCACCTAACATAATCTGATCGGTACTGTTATTACTAAACTGCTTCACCACAATCTCGTTTTCTGTGACCTTATCCCAAATAGTATTTTGGAAATTAACCATATCATTCTCGGTAAAGTCCTCGCCAGCAAACACTTCATTCAAGCGCTCAATAACCTGTGATAAAAAGGCTTCTTTTATATCCTTAGGTTTTGCTGTCCCAGCGCCGCCGCTAGCTTCTAGCTCACCACTACCCTCTTGTAGCTTTAGGTCTTGCTGGTATAGCTTTGAGACGCGGTAATGACTCATGACGATATTACTAAGATCAACGTCATCTTCATTATCCACGCTTTCGCGCAGTAGCGGCTGTAGATTACGCGCGTATAGGCTCAGCTTCTCCAGCTCTTTATCGTCATAGTCCACGATTTGCGACATAAACTCATACTGGCGGGTGAATGTCCCTAAGTCCTTTTTAAAGATCTCCAGCGCATCTTGATCGGCTTTAAAGCCTTTGTAATCATTCTCGGCATTGGTCATCAGCACCACATCGCCCGTGGCTTTGGTGCGTTCAAGCATTACCTTGGCATGTTGTGCTTGTTCACGTGCCAGCTTATAACGCTTCTGCCAACGCTCGACCGCGGGCTTACAGATATTACTAATGGCGGCGTTAGATTTGTTCTTGCTGTAGAAGGCTTCAACAAACTGCTCCACCTCATTCCATAAAAAGATACCGCTGGCACGTAGTTTCTCATAGAGGTCATATACTTGATCAGGGTCAGATACATCCGCTAAAGTGGCGGTCTCATAGTATGGCTGGAAGGCCTCTAAAATATCTTGCGGGTCATTAAAGAAGTCGAGCACAAACGTGCCGCTCTCCGCCTTGCCTTTATAGGTACGGTTAAGACGTGACAGGGTCTGCACGCAGTCCACGCCTGTCAGCTTCTTATCGACGTACATGGCGCAGAGTTTCGGCTGATCAAAGCCTGTTTGGAACTTATTGGCCACCAGCATCACTTGATAGTCGTCACTATCAAAGGCTTTACGCATATCGCGGCCTTTGAGGCCGATGTTCATATTGTGCTCGGTGAACTTCTCGCCAAGTAATGCGCCGCTGTCAGGGTCATTATCATTGAACGTAACTTCCCCTGAGAACGCGACCATGGCATTAATATTTCTATAACCGTACTCAGCGATATAGTTATCAAACGCGAGCTTATAGCGTACCGCTTCTTTACGCGAGCCTGTTACTACCATCGCCTTGGCTTGTCCGCCGAGTAAACCTTTAATATTGTCGTTAAAATGCTCAATGATGATTTTTACTTTCTGCGCGATGTTGTGCTCATGCAGTCGCACCCAGTTATTAAGCTTAATCTTGGCGCGGCGGGCATCGACTTCATCATCTTCGGCGGCCAGCTTCTGCTTAAGCTGATAGACCACTTTATAGTTGGTGTAGTTTTTTAGCACGTCTAGGATGAAACCTTCTTCAATCGCTTGGCGCATGGAATAGACATGATAAGCGGCGGGCAAGTTATCACTCGCAGCTGGCAAGTCAGGGTTAGGTAGACGGCCAAATAGCTCGATGGTTTTTGGCTTAGGCGTGGCGGTAAAGGCATAGTAGCTTAAATTAGGACTGCTACGGCGCGCGGCAAGCGTGGCGTCCATCGCCTGATTGATGACATCTTCACTAGATAGCGGCGCGTCATCATCTGCATTACTCTCTATATCACCAGAGATTAGCACTTCTTTAAGCTGGCGAGCCGTAGAGCCTGTCTGTGATGAGTGCGCTTCATCAGCAATGATGGCATAACGGCGCGACTTTAGAACGCTTGAATCTTCAATGGCTTTGAGTACGAACGGGAAGGTTTGAATGGTGACGATAATAATCGGCTGCGACTTCACCAATGCGGCCGCAAGCTGCTCAGACTTTGAGCCGTCACCCTCTTTTCTATTGATCTTACCCACCACACCATCAGCATGTTCAAACTGATAGATAGTATCTTGTAGCTGGTCATCGAGCACGGTACGGTCAGTAATGACGATAACTGAATGAAACTGTTTATCGCCGTCGCTGTTGTATAACGTCGATAGCTGATGCGCCGTCCATGCGATAGAGTTGGACTTGCCCGAGCCAGCACTGTGCTGAATCAGGTACTTTTGCCCCGCGCCCTCATCAATGGCCGCATTAACCAGCTTAGTCACCACATCCCACTGATGGTAGCGCGGGAACATCATGGTTTCTTTTTTAGACTTACGCCCAATCGCGTCTTCTTCTTCCTCTATCTGCAAGTGCATAAAGTGGCCGAGAATCGCTAATAGATTGTCTGGGGTGAGTACTTCATTCCATAGATAATCAGTGGCATAGCGGCTGCTATCCGCTGGCACGTCATTACCCGCACCGCCATCACTAGTGCCTTTGTTAAAGGGCAAGAAGTAAGTACTGTCACCTGCCAGCCTTGTGGTCATATAAACTTCATATTGACTGACGGCAAAGTGCACCAATGCGCCGCGCTTAAACGTCAGCAGCGGCTCGGGTTTTTTAGTATCAGGGTCTTTTGGCAGGCGTGTCTTCTTGTACTGAGTAATGGCATTTTGTACCGCTTGCTTGAACTCAGATTTTAGCTCCATCGTTACCACTGGCAAGCCATTGACGAATAACACGACATCAATACGGTTACGCTTAGCAACCTTGCCGTCAGCGCTATCCTTTAGGCTGGCATGCGGGCTATACACCACCTCAGGGACAACACGGCAGATATTGGCCTCATAGCGTGCCATGATCTCAGGGTTGAGACTGTGTTCAGGTTTGAACTGGCACAAACTAAAACGCGCGTTACGAATCTTTAGGCCATGACGCAATACGCCAAGCGTGCCATAGGTGCGTGAGGCTCTATCAGTAGAATGCTCATCAGCTTTGTTCAGCTGCTTGACCAACGCAGTGATAAAGTGGCGTTCAGAGTCGATAGGATAATTACGGCAGAACTTTTCCCACTCCTGCGGCTGGGTGGTCTGCACAAAGTTGAGCACGTCTTGCTCATATAGCGCGGTCTCAGCCGTATAGCCGCTAGGATTACCCAACTGCCAGCCTTGCGCTTGCATTTGGCTGACGATATCGGCTTGGAAGACAGATTCGTAGGTGACGTTGTGCGCGTTAGTCATGTTAAGTCCGTTTATTATTTTAGTTCAACTGCGTGATTCAGAATGTGGGATACCATAGAGTTTTTTAGGATCAAGATCAGGGAATAACTGCTGTGCTTTCACACACCATATCACCTCAAAGTTCGACACAGTATTTTTAAAAATCTCACATCTTTCAATTGAGTACAATGTCGTAAAATCATTCTGTAATCTTGGTTTGGAAATAAATTTATCTGCTAATATCTCTAAACCTTTTAGCTCTCTGGTTTCAGCATAATCAAGACTCTTTGAATGAACAACAAGGTTTCGAAAATCCACCATAATATCGACATTCACTAGAAGGTCTTCAACAATCTTTTTATTTTCTTCACTCTCTGACTCATTTTCGTAAGCTCCCAATCTTCTTAAAAACCAACGAACCTTCTTTTTTAAGTGAGATGACTCTGTAAATTTTTTATAATCTTGAGAAAATAAAACTTTGCCATAGGTATTTAGTCTGGACTCTAAAGCTAAACAATAGAAAAGCATTGCTGGTATAGTCTTTTTGAAGATATAACCAGGTTTTTCATTTTTTGCCTCTTCGAAGAGAGTATGGGCTATTGAAATTATAAAAATATCATTATTTAAATAGCTTTCAACAGTTGGCATATATATTCCTAACACAATGTATATTAAATTAATTTTTTTCTATTTTTTCAAAAGCACTATTGATCATTCTAAATATAAAACTTGAATCACCGCTACTCTTATCAGGATGAAAAACACCTCTAATCTTATTCACTCTTATCTTGATTACACTAATATCATCTTCTTTATTTACACCTAGTATTTCGTAAGGATCAATCTCACTAAGAATGAACTTGTCTATAGTTGTCTTATCATAACCCCGATATTTAAGCTGATTATTTTCTTTCTTCAATTTCTCATTTTCAACTACCAACTTATTTAGCTCAAATTTTAGATATTCTTTAGCAGCCTCAATAGCTTCCGTAATATTAACCTCAAAAAACCTACCTATTAAAAAATATCCTTGTCTACGAAGGTTGGGGATTAGGACATTCTCATTTACATCATATGGGTTATATTGATCGCCATCGTTGTTCTGTATCGCTAGATACTCTTCATCTCTTAAGAACACTAAATAATTGTTTTCCATCATTTCCAAACCTTATGACTATAAATCAAAGATACTTTCTACCAACTGAGTACATTTTACTCAGGCGCAACCCAGCCCCGCACATCAATCTTACCTGTAACCGCAGCAGAAATTAAAGCGGTACGGCGTTCTTGCATCAGTTGGATTTGCTCATTTGCTTTCACTTCAATTGCTCTGTAACGCTCTAGCATGTTATCTAAATAAATCACGATTTTCTCTTGCTCATAATGCGAAGGAAAAGCTCCTTTGACTGTACCGATCCTATCAACATTCAAGTTTGCCTGAGTGCTTTGAGTTGATGTTTGCTCAAAGGCAGGTAAAGCCGCTAAAAAACTATACCTTAAAAACTCAACATCAATCCCTTTGTACGGTTTAAATCCAACTACACTATCGGGTGCATATGCTTCAAAACCTAAAATTGCAGTATCACCAATGTTTGCCGCAATCGCCATCATTAAAGTACCTGCTGGGAATAGCTGGCTTACACTTTTACCTTTTTCATTAAGAGTTTGTGAATAAGAAGTTATAATCTTTCCTGCACGAGCTACATCGCCAGTTTGAATGAATGGATAATCACCATCATAAAAAGCAGGGTCATTACGCGGTCTATGACCAAACTTACCACGATAAATTTTAGACGCATGTCTATAACTCTTGACGCTCCAATGCTCAGGCACTTCCCCCAACCACTCAACACCTGAATCTTTCATCGGCGCGTCAGGGTTTAAGCCTTTAGTCACTGCATGACTGATCACTGCTTGGCGCTTTTCTTTTAACAGTTGGATAAGGGTTTGCTGTTTTTCGATTAGGGTATCGATTTGGGCAGTTTCATAGTCGAGGAAATTGGCAATTTGGGTTTGTTCATCTATAGGTATATTAGGTATTAATATATTTTTCATTTCAGATGAATTTGTACTCCATAAATCAGCAACGATACCTTTTCCATAACGATAGAACTCTTCTTGAAATGGATAACTCCTAAGTAAATGATGTACAAAGCTAGGCGAGATATCTCTAGGCTCTAAAACAATACTAATTAACGATACAGAACCATCGAACGGCGATGTACCAGACGAACCTTTTCTATCTGAACGACTATTTATAACGAAGTCATTTTTTAGAACTAATTTTCGATTATCTCCAGCATCACTTTTTGCAGCATTTTCTAATTGAGGAACAATTCCTTTCATAGTAACTGACAGCGCCGCATAGTCTTTATCACTAACTTTTTCACGACGTTCTTTGAAGAATTGCCCCAGTCTCTTAGCTTCCCAATGGCTAGGAATTTCCCCCAACCACTCAACCCCAGAATCTTTATATTCTGCATACTGCTGATACTTCGCCATCACGAATGCACCTCACCCAATAACTGCATAATCTCAGTACTGACCGCATCCAAGTCCGCATCGATATCAGCTAGCGGACGTGGTGGCTCATACACATAGAAATGACGGTTAAACGGTATCTCAAAGCCCACGATACCAATCTCTTCATCGATCGCATCTACTTTATCGGCATTGATCCACGCATCAGGCACATGCGGCTGTACTTCACGGGCGAAGTAACTTTCGATCAGCTCCGTGGTGGTCACCTCAGGATTAAGTGGCACGTTTTCATAATCACGTAAATCGCTGTCGGTTTGGAACTCGACAATTTTGGCTGACTTGTTCGAGTTGGCAGGCTTATAGCTAAATGCACCATAAAGCGGATTGGCAACCTTAAGCGCTTTTTTGATGACAGGTTGTGCTTCAGGATTTTTCCAAGTGATGGCATCCATCAGCTGTTTTTTCTCTTTGGTGTCTAAGTTGACCTCAGCGTCTTTTAACGCTTGCTTGAATACCTTTTCAAACTCATTAAAGTCATCGAATTGGTTTTCACCGATAGCCGATTGTAGAGCTTTGGCTTTATTCATGATCTCAAGCTGATCTCGCCATACTTTAGAGTCAAGCACGTCTTTGATTTGCTTTTCTTTTAGCTCGGAGAAGTCCGCCTTAATCATCGCACGCGCCTCAGTCGTGACCGCTGATAAGTCGCCGTAGCTTTTATCACTACCATTACTGTCGCTGTCAGTCGTCCAATGACCACCAAATGCCTCATATAACGCTGGCATGACCATATCAAATGGTTTAGGCGCATAGCGTAGGGTTTCTATCGCTTCATCAGATAACTGGGCAGATAGACGTAGCGGCCGCTCAATGGTGATACGGCGATAGCCAAACTCATGGGTGGCAAATATCTTACTGGCAAAGGTCTTGGCAGGCTCACTCTTAGGATTAGTAGATTGACGGCCACGGTTAGACTTCACCTCATCAGGTTTATCGAGCACACGCGCATCAACCACTTCAAAGTCACCAAAGCTTTTGATAATGGTTTTGATATCGTCATCGCTCATCTCATTACGCTTTGAGCCAAGCGATTTACGCATCTTGCTGTATAGGTTACTACCATCAATCAGCTGTACCTTGCCGCGACGCTCAGGCGCTTTCTTATTGCTTAATATCCAGATGTAGGTAGCAATGCCGGTGTTATAGAACATATCGTTTGGTAAGGCGATGATGGCCTCAAGCAAATCGGCTTCTAAGATATAACGGCGAATCTCACTCTCACCACTACCCGCGCCGCCCGTGAATAGCGGCGAACCATTTAAGATGATACCGATACGGCTGCCTTGGTTGCTGCTTTGAGTGCTACTGCTATCTGTCGCTTTATCATCACCAGTAATCGGACGCATCTTGCTTAGCAAGTGCATCAGGAATAACAGCGACCCATCAGACACGCGCGGCAAGCCCGCCCCAAAGCGACCGTCAAAGCCCTTTTGCGTATGCTCATCATTGATCTCACCTGATATCTTTTTCCAGTCCACGCCAAATGGCGGGTTAGATAGCATGTAGTCAAACTTCTCAGCGACCAGCTGATCATTGGATAACGTATTGCCCAGCTTAATATTATTAACTTCTTGCCCTTTGATCAGCATATCGGCTTTACAGATCGCATAAGACTCAGGGTTTAACTCTTGACCATAGGTACGCATAACCGCATCAGGATTAAGCTCTAGCACGTATTCCATGCCAGAGGATAAGAAACCGCCTGTCCCTGCTGTCGGGTCATATATGGTGCGAATAATACCGTCTTTGGTCAATGCGTCATCATCTTCCATAAATACCAGTGAGGTGGTCAGGCGGACGATATCGCGCGGGGTGAAATGCTCCCCAGCGGTTTCGTTCGAGCTTTCAGCAAAGCGGCGGATCAGCTCTTCAAACACAAAGCCCATTTCATGGTTAGAGATAGTCTCAGGGCTCAGATCGGTATTGGCGAACATCTGCACCACTTTATAAAGTAGGTTGGCATCCGCTAACTGGCCAACAAACTCTTCAAATTTGAAATGCTCAAATATCTCACGCGCGTCTTTTGAGAATGATTGTACGTAAGTATTGAGGTTATCTTTGATATCGCTTTGACCCATCTTGCTTAGATCCATCGGCGAGATATTGTAGAACGGTCGCTTGCTGGCACGAATGATGAACTTCTCTTGTGCTTCCTCTGGCAAACCCATCTCAGCGATACGCTGACTCTCTGCGACGACAGCGGCTTTAGTATCTTCTAATACACACTCTAGGCGGCGCAATAGTGTGAATGGCAGAATGATGCGGCCGTATTGAGATTGCTTAAAGTCACCGCGTAATAAATCAGCGACAGACCAGATGAAAGCCGCTGTTTGAGAAAAGTTTTTGGTCATGGAGTTGTCTTATTGTTTGTTGAGCAAGGATAAATACTCGGGATTGTATAGCAGCCGTAAAAAATGGCTAACACGTACTGCGATGGTGTACATCGACTTATGACGGTTTATAGAAATCATTATATGATTGTATGATAGTAGAGGATATAAACGCTAGCATGAAAGCGGAATTAAGAGTCTTATTTAATAAAAGCATTCTTATTTAAATAAAAGAGTTCTTATTAATAATAAGCGGTAGTATTGGAAGCAAAATGGATAAAAATAGGAATAATAGGAATAAAAAATCACTATTTTAGAGCTTTATCTCAAAATAAAAAACCACCTCTAAGCCAATGAAATAGGTAGCTGGCATTGGAATAAAAAAATTTCTTAGGAAGCAGAAAATGGAAAAATCACTACTTTTTTAGTAGTCGTCTTACATAGTGAATGGCACACTCAAAATACATGCGAATTTATCCGTTTATCTATTGCTAAGCACTAAGAAATATTTCAAAGGAACCGATAAATATAAGAAAACTTGTAAATAAAAGTAACAATAAGCAATCTTAGTTATTTATACCGGCTAACAGATCTTCGTTATTTTTATATACTGATGGCCGCTAAGTCCAAAGTGACTTTTACAAATTGCGGTATATTTTGCGGTATATTTATATTTTATAAAAATACAGTCCCTTAACACCAAAGGCCACAGCCAATGATTTACTTCCTGCCGTTCCGACCAAACATAGCAGTAAAGAGAAAAGCCAATCATTGTTTTCAATGGTTGGCTTTTTTTGTGCTAAATTTGGCTGATGATTGTATGATGTTTTGATTGAGCAAATAATAATAAAAATCTTGCAAGGCATGATGAATAATCTAGAGCCAGTCGTTCATATAGCTTTAGGCTAGCTTGTCTTATATCTATAGTCAATCCCACCTAAAAGTGTTATAAACTAATTATCAAACCCAATTGCTACCATAAACACTATGACTTACTCACTAGATTTTCGTAAACAAGTTCTCAGAAGTATAGATGACGGTATGACTTT
>Ga0208015_1000701_pt1 | contig 15195 bp, 15 predicted proteins | sample 26BtaG_FD_184101 | JGI IMG/M metagenome (GOLD analysis project Ga0208015, IMG submission 184101) | Marine viral communities from Cariaco Basin, Caribbean Sea - 26B_WHOI_OMZ_CsCl (SPAdes) (version 2) | ecosystem: Environmental > Aquatic > Marine > Oceanic | place: Caribbean Sea: Cariaco Basin...
TTCCGTTACAATCAGGACATCACTATTGCCTATTGTTCATGGAAGATACGCTCAATGCCCGCCTTTACCTTCAAAAATAAATACGCTGTCAACGTGCAGATTCATAAACCTGATGCTGCCAATGACCAACAAAAGAGCTTGGTGTTTATGGCGGCAACTGGGGTACGCCTAGAGAAGTACACCACGCTATTTGCTGCGTTAACGGCTAAGGGCTTTACCGTAGTTTCCGCAGATTATCCTTGCTGCGGGGAGAATACCCCTCATGTTAGCCGCCGTATCACGTATAACTATCAAGACCTGATGGACGACTTTATGCCGCAGTTGGTCAGCTTTGCGCCGCATAAGGACATTTATTTGATTGGTCATAGTTTGGGCGGACAGATGGCTACCCTCTATAGCACGCTAACCGGTATCCCAGCCATTGGCGTTGCTACGGGTAATATCCATTTTAAAAACTGGCGCGGCTTAGAGCGCCTCAAGATGCTGCAAGTCTTAACGGTGTTTAAACCATTGACCATGCTTTATGGCTACTTTCCCGGCTATAAGGTGGGCTTTGGCGATAAAGAAGCGCGCGGGTTAATGAACAACTGGTGCCATATTATTAAGACCGGAGAGTTTGATTTTATCAAAGGGGATATGGACAAGGGTCGCGGGTTCTTCATTCATATTAAAGGCGACAACTACTCCCCTTATCCTGCCGTCAAGCACTTGGCTTCGCTTTGTAGGGAGTCTGAACTCATCTCAGTCAAGCTACCTCAGCATTTAAAAGGCAACCCGCATGGGGTCTGGATTAAAGACCCTGACTTTATCGTCGAGTATATTGACCAACACTTACGTAAATTGGCGTCTTAACCCCCAGTCTTTAAAAGTAACTAGGCTCTAAGAATAAGTGGGATTTTTTAAATAAACAGCTATCTTAAATAATTAACTCACGTCTTAAAGAACCACAATAACGGTCACGATAACAACCATCATCATGGAGGATGAGTACAATGACGACTTTCAAATTTAAAGGCCAATATACGGTAAATGTGCACACTCATAAGCCCTTACCGGCAGATGACCAACAGACTACCTTAGTCTTTTTGACCGCTATTGGGGTGCCACTGCGTAAATACAGTAAGTTGTTTGCAGAATTAACCGCTAAGGGTTATACGGTAATCGCAGCTGACTATCCTTGCTGCGGTGAGAATACCCCGCAAGTTAATAAAAGCGTTGACTATAACTATCAAGATATTATCGATGACTTTATTCCGCAATTGCTAGCACTATCGGAACATGATAAGACTTATCTGTTTGGGCATAGCTTAGGTGGTCATATGGCGACGATTTATAGTGTGCTGCACGACGTGCCGGTAATTGGAGTCGCGACGGGCAACCTGCATTATAAAAACTGGTCAGGGGCTGGCAAGTTAAACATCCTGCGTGCCGTAGCAGTGTTTAAGCCTATGATAGCGCTCTATGGTTACTTCCCAGGTTATAAGATTAAATTTGGTGATCGCGAGACCAAAGGCATGATGACGGACTGGTGCCATACGGCTTTGACGGGTCGCTATGATTTTATTCAAGCCGATTTGCAGGCGAGTAAACAAGCGGGCAAAGGTCAGGGTATTTACTTCTACATCCAGGGCGATGACTATGCCCCTTACAAATCTACGCAAAATCTTGCCAAACTGTGTGCCGACTCGACCTTGATTTCTGTCAAACTACCCGAACATATAAAAGGCAATCCACATGGAGCGTGGATCAAAGACCCTGACATTATTGTCCAACACCTTGATGAGCAACTAAGAAAACGTGACTAATCCAACCGCTACTACTGCCCCCTCTCTACTCTCTCCAATCCAAGCGAAATACTTGCCCTACGTGCTGGCCGTCGCTCTGTTTATGCAGATTTTGGACGCCACCATTCTCAACACAGCGCTGCCACAGATGGCCATTGCCTTGGGTGAATCACCACTCAAGATGCAATGGGCAGTGATTAGTTATGCGTTAACTCTAGCTATATTTATCCCCATAAGTGGTTTTTTAGCCGATAAATACGGGACGCGTAAGACCTTCCTCTCCGCTATTGTCATCTTCTGTATTGGCTCCGTGTTATGCGCAGCCTCACCCAATCTACAATTTCTGATTGGCGCTCGTATCATTCAAGCCTTGGGTGGCGCGATGATGACCCCAGTGGCGCGGCTAATCTTAGTTAAGTCGTATCCACGCAATCAACTGCTTACTGTGATGAATTTTGCGGTGATTCCCGCCCTAGTAGCCCCGTTAATCGGTCCATTATTAGGCGGCTATCTGGTGGAATATACCAGTTGGCATTGGATATTTTTGATTAATATCCCTATGGGCTTGATAGGGCTCTATATGGGAGCCAAGTTAGTTCCAGACCTAAGAGAGACGGTGGGACGACTGGATTGGTCAGGGTTTATTTTATTTGCGGCGGCGGCTTTCTTATTGAGCTTAGCGGTAGAACAAGCTTCGCAACCTGGCAGTTATTTTGGCTCTATTGTGCTAACCGTGGTGTCTTTTGCTTTGCTGGCAGGTTATGTCTGGCATGCACGCCGTGCGGATAAGCCCTTATTCCCCTTATCGTTATTTGATATCCGTACTTTCCGTATCGGCATCGTGGGCAATTTGCTTACCCGCCTTGGGATTAGTGCCGTACCTTACCTGCTGCCTTTATTATTGCAGGTGCAATTTAAATACTCGCCTTCAGAGGCCGGCTGGTTATTAGCCCCGATTGCTGTAGGCGCTATTGGCGTCAAACCGTGGGTCAGTAAAATCATCCAACGCTTTAGCTACCGTAAAGTCTTGGTGGTGAATACAACCCTAATCGGCATTCTAATCATCCTCTTAGCGCAGTTTGATGCCTCAGTACCGTGGTATTGGTTTATCCCGCTCCTTACCTTTATGGGTGCGTGTAACTCGATGCAGTTTAGTGCCATGAATACGATTACCATTGGGGATTTAGAAGGTACACAGACCAGTAGTGGCAACAGTCTGATGGCGGTGAATCAGCAGTTGGCGATTAGTTTTGGTATTGCTTTTGGCGCGGCGGTGCTGAATATCTTAACCGAACGCGTCGAGATGGATACGCTCGCCGCGTTTCAGACGACCTATTGGGTGATGGGGATTATTACGATTTTAGCGGGGTTATATTTCTTACGTTTACAGCCTGAGGATGGGAAAGGCTTGTATTAAGGGCGTAGCTTTTCTCGCTCACTGAAGTCTGGTTATGGGTTTCTAGGTAATTATAGTTTTCTCTTACTAATGCGCTACTGGCAATCCGCTAACAACATCTCTTTAACCGAGCCACCGAAGTCATAGATATCCTCTATTAAACAGCGGTCTTCCTCACAACTGAGCACATAAGACAAAGTGTCGCGGTCTGACAACTGCACGACCACCCTATCCTCTGCATCTAGGGCAAACGTGACTACTTCTTGAAAGTCCGTATCTTGCGACTGCCACATGATATCGCCGCCTGACCCACATACCATACCGGTTTCCGCCACTTGCCGTTCAAGAGCCAAAGCTTGCTTAAAGGACTCGCTACTATAGCGCTCTAACAACACTTCTGAGCCTAATTCTTTCTCCGTTGAAAGCGCATAGAGCGACTGAATCGTGGTCAGCTTAGGGGAGTCAGTTGCAACCTTATCGGCAGTATTATCGATAGAATCGTTACTCGCCATAATGACCGTAAGCGGCATAAAGACTAGCAGTAGTAGCGAGGCTAAGCGACGTATAGATAGTTTAATGGACAGCCGATTTTTCATAGCTCAGGGCCTCACGGGTCACTCAGTTCATAAAGTAATCACTCAATTTCTAAAACGTTGCTTTGATACAAGCGCTTATAAAACCACTGACTTATAAAATAGATCACATATATAACACCTAGCGTGCTAGTCCTTCGTCCTGTAAATAAACGAACAAGCCTTGAGCAAATTCCCGATAGCCCGCTGGGTTGGCGTGAATTTGATCCGATTTTAAGCGCTCATTAGACAATACGTCGGACCACCCTCCTGAATACAGAGGGACTTTTTCAGTGATAGCAATTTCTTTATATATGGGGTTGTCACTCGCCTTACCAAATAAGGCACTGGTACTAAAATAAGGTTGAGCGATTAGGACCACCTGAATATCGGCAGCTTTGAATTTGTCAATAATAGCCGTGATATTGTCACTGGTGGTGGCTGGCTGGACCCGTTGTAGTACATCGTTACCCCCGACTCCCAGTAACACTAAATCGGGTTGTTGAGCTACGACTCTGTCCGTTCTGGCCAACACATCTTGCGAAGTATTGCCATTGACCCCCTCGTTTTTGACTTGCCAACGACTTAATTCCGCTAAGACAGTAGGATAGGCAGTCTTGGGACTAGCGCCATACCCGTAAGTTAATGAATCTCCTAATGCTATAACGTTACTTCCGGCAGGCAAGACTTGCTCAGTGGGGGTATTGCTACAACCTATGGCAAATACTGTGCTTAATGCGAGCAAACTGGTGGCAATAAGAGCCGGCACATTGATGGTAAGGTTTGCAAATAGTTTGGCAGGTACGGTCTTAAACGTAGGGTTAACGGGGGCAATCATCATAGTTTTCCTTTAAAAATTCAAGGAGACACTGCTTTGACATTGGCAATCTCCATATAGACCAATGTCTACTAAAATTAATCAAATCAGATATTTGTTTTAGTAGTCTTCACCCTATCATAAAGCTCAATATGACATTGTTGTAAATCTATGAGGGCGTATTTTAAGTTTATATTTAGCAAGCTTAAGCTAATATAAACTATGAAGACTGCCACTTGCTGGTCGACAGTTGTTGTTTTTGACAAGTAGTTTCTTTGATAAATAGTTTTTTTATAATTACTTTTAGCGTTATAAGGCGTTTTGATTTACGCGTGCCATTAATTCCTCTGCTGTCTCCACCCGTTCAGAATAGCGGTCGACCAAATAGCCACTATGATCACGGGTCAATAAAGTAAATTTGACCAACTCCTCTAACACATCGACAATGCGCAAATAATAACCTGACGGTTTCATACGACCGTCTTCTTCGAACTCTAAAAAGGCTTTGGGCACTGACGACTGGTTAGGAATAGTCAACATACGCATCCATCGGCCTAAGATACGCAACTGGTTGACCGCATTAAACGATTGCGAGCCGCCACAAACCTGCATCACGGCTAAAGTTTTACCCTGAGTCGGTCTAACGGCGCCTATAGACAGCGGAATCCAGTCAATTTGTGTCTTCATAATGCCAGTCATTGCGCCATGACGCTCAGGCGAGCACCACACCATACCCTCACTCCATTGCACCGCCTCGCGCAGTTCTTGTACCTTAGGGTGGCTCTCGTCTTCAGAATCAGCTAGTGGCAGCCCCGTTGGATTATAAATTCTCACCTCGCAGCCCATAGCTATTAGTATTCTCGCAGACTCTTCTACCACTAGACGGCTGTAGGAGCGTGTGCGTAATGAGCCATATAACAACAGTATCCGTGGTGCATGAGCACTGGGTGTTTGCTTAAAGTCGGCGCTGACAGGGACGTGAAATAGCTCTGGTTTGATATTGGGTAGGCTAGTCTCGAAGTCGGTACTGGTGACTAGGTTAGAAGTATCACTTAGATTAGTGTCGGAAGTCGATTGATTAGTTAAGTTGGTCATATAGGTACTCGTAAAGCATAGTGGTAATGGGAAAGAGTGCTAAAAAAGGTAGCAAGTTACTGAGTGAGCTCAGTTAGTGATTTTAGTCGTTGTTCGCTAGGTAACTGAGCCACCGCTAATAATTTTGTGACTCGGTGCTCAATGGCAGCGATAGTTTGTTGGAAATTAGCAGAGGTGGTAGTTTCATCCGTTGTATCTTTAGACGGATCGGTTAACCCCCAATGTAATTTCGGTGTGGCGCCTAACCATAATGGGCAACTCTCTCCAGCCGCGTTATCGCAGACGGTAATCACAACGTCCGGCTGAAAATTACCCATATAGTCCGTATCTTGCCAGGAGTTACTGGTCAGCCCTACGATTTCATACCCGGCTTGGGTTAAATATTTTAACGTTAAAGGATGCACTTCGCCGGTGGGTTGGCTCCCAGCACTTTTAGCAAATAATAGTCCTTTACCCAATTGATTAGTAATGGCTTCTGATAAGGCACTACGACAACGGTTGTGAGTACAGATATAGAGAATATTTAACGGTTTTAGAGGTTCGTTGGTATTAGTCATGCTCATAAGGGCTCATTGTTATAGGGATTATAGTTTTATATTTAGGCAGTCTGTTTGATGGTCGTAGTTAGTAATTGATAGTTAATAGTCATCAGGCTATTGCAGCACAGTTAGCCAAATAACTAGCGCCGATAAGGTGGTAAGTAATACGGGTAAAGTCAGAATTATGCCGACCTTAAAATAGTAGCCCCAAGTAATTTTGATATTCTTGCTGGCAAGTACGTGTAGCCAGAGTAAGGTCGCTAATGAGCCAATGGGGGTAATTTTTGGCCCTAAGTCAGAGCCGATAACGTTTGCAAAGACCATTGCCTCTAAGGTTTGCGGGGTGGTCGTTGCTTGATCGATAGCCAATGCTTGAATCAGTACGGTTGGCATATTATTCATGACGGAAGACAATCCTGCAGAGAGTAACCCTGTGCCTAAAGTTGCTGCCCACATACTTTGGTCACTTAACGCTGTTAGCACGCTGGCGAGATAATCCGTCAGGCCCTGATTTTTCAGCCCATAAACCACCAAATACATGCCTAACGAGAAAATGACTACTTGCCAAGGGGCGCCTTTGACCACGGGCATGAGCTCAATTTTTCGTTGTGATAGCGCGACGATACTTAAAATGCCCGCTCCCACCCCCGCAATTAAACTAATAGGAACACCCATCGGCTCTAAGACAAAAAACCCAAACAACAACCCAATGAGAACCAGCCAACCTGCGATGAAGGTGGTTTTATCAACGATAGCTGAGGCTGGTAATGGGACATCCGCTAGGTTATAAGTAGCCGGAATATCACGGCGATAGAATAAATACAGCACTACTAATGAGCTGGCTACCGAGACTAAGTTTACCGGAATCATAACTTGCGCATAGCGAGCGAAGCTGACATTAAAGAAGTCTACTGAGACAATATTGACTAAGTTGGAGACCACCAAGGGCAAGCTAGCTGTATCAGCGATAAACCCTGCAGCCATAATAAAGGCCAAGGTCGTCGCTGGCGAGAAACGTAAAGTCACTAAGATAGCGATGACGATTGGGGTCAAAATTAGCGCGGCACCATCATTCGCAAAAAAAGCCGCTACAAAGGCTCCCAGTAACACAATAAGGGCAAACAAGCGCCGACCATTGCCTTTGCTGGCTTGTGTCACATGTAAAGCTATCCAACGGAAAAATCCCGCTTCATCCAATAATAAACTGATAATAATAATGGCTATGAAAGCAAAAGTAGCGTTCCAAACGATATTCCAAACGATACCAATGTCTGACCAATTCACCACTCCAGTGAATAAAGCCAGCCCAGCTCCTACAGCCGCCGTCCACCCTATACCCAATCCACGCGGCTGCCAAATGATAAATATTAAAGTTAACATGAAAATTATGATGGCTAATAACACTATATGGACTCGACTTTTATAGGGATTAATGGGACTATCTAAATATGTTATTATGGAAGTTAAGACTTTATATTCATATAAGTGAATATAGGGTGATATTATATTATATATTCGGAAAAGTAAATATATGCAGCTGTTGCCCGTCCCTTTTTTTAAAGCCTTAAGCGACCCTACTCGCCTTAAACTAGTTTTACTATTAAGGCAGCATGAGACCTTATGTGTCTGTGATTTGACTGAGATATTAGACCAACCGCAACCCACCGTATCTCGCCATCTCAACCATCTTAAACGTGTGGGTATATTAAGTAGTGAGCGCAAAGGGACTTGGATTTGGTATCGACTGGACAGTGCCATGCCTACTTGGTGCCAAAATGTGATTACGAGTATAGAAACGGATGATAGCCTGAGCTTACCTAATGACAGCTTATCGAGTAGCTTAGAACAACCGTGTTGTTAGTCCTATCACGGGAGATTTGCTGAGCCACTAAATACCAGGCTATCCCACTGACTAGCCCGACTAGAAAGGAAGATATTATGCCGCATACTGTCGCCACTTCAGTTCCATCTGCTCAGTCCGCCGCTGCTAGCCAACAATCTGTGCTGGCATGTATAGATGGCTCCCATATCACCCCATTCGTATGTGATTACGCGGCTTGGTATGCGCAAAAGTTAAATCTGCCGGTCACATTACTGCACGTAGTGCATAGCCCTAAGTCGAGTCGCCACGATTTAAGTGGCACTATTGGTATGGACAGTCGCCAATCGCTACTTTATGAATTGACCCGTTTGGATGAAGAAACAGCGCGGTTGACGCTTAAACATGGGGAAGCTTTAGTCAGAGATGCCAAAACGCATGTCCTAAATAGTGTCGCCTACTCTGACGATACGGAAGTCCATACGCATTTACGCCACGGCAAACTCCTCTCTGCTATAGAACATTTTGCAGCAAAAACTCGCTTGGTCATTATGGGTCGGCGTAGTGCGGATCATCAGCATGAGTATGTGAATATTGGCAGTCATATCGAGAGTGTGGCGCGGACAATACAGCAGCCTATTTTGATTTGTTCTGAAGCTTTTACGGCGCCGAGCTCTTACATGTTGGCATTTGACGGCAGTCCCACCGCGATTAAAGCCGTACAGATGATTTGTGACAGTGATTTATCACGAGGCACGCAGGGTTATCTCGTCATGGTAGGCAACCATTTTCAAAGTCGTGAAGACAGCTTGTATGAAGCACAGCGACAAATGGTGGCGGCAGGACTTGCGGTAACTGTGCATCTGTTTAGCAGTAAGCAACATAGCGATAATGTGGTTAAAACCCTGACGACTTTTCAGCGAGAGCATGACATTAGCATGATTATCATTGGGGCTTACGGTCATGCGAAATGGCGGCGGTTCTTCGTAGGCAGTACGACGACTGAGCTGCTGGCGCAAACCCATGTGCCGGTTTTACTCTTACATTGATCAGGTATTCTCGAAGAACACAGTCATCAGGGATGAGTCTAACTATGTCTTATGTCAATATTAAGCTAGAACCCCATACAGAAGCTATAATCCGCCAAGTTACTGATAGCCTTGGTGTTAGCATAGACGAGTTTCTAATCAATAGTGCTTATGAAAAGGCGGTTGCTTTACTACCATTAGCCCAGTCAGATCTAGCATTGAGCGCTCCTATCCATATCCATATTAGCCCTGATATTTTATTAGCAGATTTTGTTCAGTCATTATCTAAAGCAAGTTTTGATGATGACGTTGTAAGTTTACAAAGAGCTATGCGCGATGAATGGGAGTAAATACCTGTTCCCTTCGAGAGTTATGACTTTCTTATTACTGCAAATAGAAAAGCCCTAAACTTAACCATAAGCTTAGGGCTTTTTTTGGTGCAAACGAGTCTGGCTTTAAACTAAATCTAAGAAGTCTGCGACAAATTCGCTGGCAGGATTGGCAATTAAAGTCTCAGGCGTACCGACCTGTTCAATAGCACCGTGGTTCATAACCACAATTTCATCGGAAACGTCCCTCGCCTCTTCCTGATCATGCGTTACCATGATACTGGTCACACCCAACTCATGATGAATCTGCTTTAGCCAAGTGCGCAACTCTTTACGAACTTTGGCATCGAGCGCCCCAAACGGCTCATCGAGCAATAGTAATTTTGGTTTGACGGCTAACGCGCGGGCTAAAGCAATACGCTGACGTTGACCCCCAGACAATTGATGCGGATAAGCATTGGCTAAATTAGGCAATTGCACCAATTCTAGTAGCTCAGTCACTCGTTTTTGAATGTCTGGTTTACTTGGGCGACGGTCTTTTGGTAATAAGGTCAGACCAAAGGCAATATTATCCGCAATGGTCTTATGACGGAATAACGCATAGTGCTGAAACATAAACCCGATATGACGTTTTTGCACCGGAGTATTGGTGACGTCTACCCCATCAAAAAGAATCTGACCCTGATCCGCATACTCAAGGCCGGCAATGATGCGTAGCAATGTGGTCTTACCACACCCTGAAGGCCCCAATAAGGTCACTAATTTGCCTGTAGGTACGCTTAAAGTGATGTCTTCAAGGGCAGTAAAATTGCCAAAAGTCTTGCGAACGTGTTGAATATCTATGCTCATTTTGCGTATGCTCTTTTAGTTTCTTTTGAGAATATAAGATTTTTAATTACTTAGGCTATTTATACTAGGGCTACTTATTCAAATACATATTTGCATTGAAGTTAGGCAGTTTGCAGATGCATCACTAGCCAACGAGTCGCCTTTATTTAGTAGGTTGTGGTTGAACATTATCAATGGTCGCTTCTGGCTCAGTATTATTGACTACTAGCGCGGGTGCTGTAATCGCTAAGCGGTCGCTGCCCTTCGCATATTTACGGGTCTGCAGCTTACTCATAACCTGCTGTACTAGCAAAGTCACTAAGGCTAAGGCAGCGAGCAAGCTTGATAAGGCAAAGGCTGCGGTAAAGTTATACTCGTTATAAGCAATCTCAACCAGTAGCGGCATAGTATTGGTCTCGCCACGGATATGGCCTGAGACTACACTTACCGCACCAAACTCCCCCATCGCGCGGGCATTGGTCAAAATCATGCCATAAAGCAATGCCCATTTAATATTAGGTAGTGTTACATGCCAGAAGACCTGCCAACCCGAAGCGCCCAACGTCAATGCTGCCTGCTCCTCACTATCCCCTTGCGACTGCATTAAAGGAATCAATTCACGAGCAATAAATGGGAAGGTCACGAATAAAGTAGCCAATACGATACCAGGGACGGCAAAGATAACTTGGAAGCCCAACGACTCTAACCACCCGCCTATCGTAGAGTTTAAACCAAATAGCATCACAAACATCAGGCCGGCAACGACTGGTGATACCGAAAAAGGCAAATCTAATAATGTGGTAACGAGTTGCTTACCCTTAAACTTATAGCGCGTAACTAACCAAGCGATTGCCAGCCCCATCACTACGTTGATAGGTAGCACAATACCTGCAGTAATTAACGTCAACTTAATCGCTGATAGCGCTTCTGGATCGACTAAGGCCGCTATATACAGCTCCCAACCGCCTTTAAACGCCTCATAAAAGACCGCGAATAAAGGCACTACCAACATAATGACCATGAATAAACAGGCAATCGTAATAAACACACGGCGCACCCACGGGGTATCGCGAGTGGCGGCATTGCTTTGGTAGTCATAGCTATTGGAGATTTGCATGGGGTGCCCTAACTTTATCTTAACAAGGTCAAATAAGTTTTCTAATTAAATAAACAGTCTATCTAGGTCTACAGGGTTTGCTTTAGGCATTGCCCTAAGACTTACTTTGCCCCGACACGGCGGGATAAGCGCCATTGGAGTAAGTTAATCGCTAGTAAAATCACGAAAGAGATCATCAACATAAATAGAGCTACGGCTGATGCGCCTTGGATATCAAATTGCTCAAGCTTACTGATAATAATCAACGGTAAAATCTCGGACTGCATAGGGATATTGCCAGCGATGAAAATAACTGAGCCATATTCACCCGTAGCACGAGCAAACATCATACCTGCGCCCATTAATAAAGCGGGTAACAGTTCTGGCAATAGCACGGTACGGAACGTGGTAAAACGACTAGCCCCTAATACGGCGGCGGCCTCTTCAAACTCTACTGACAGCTCTTCTAATACTGGCTGCACCGCCCGTACAATGAAGGGAAAGCTAACCACGACTAACGCAAGCCAAATCCCTAGCGGCGTAAAAGCCACCTGGATATCAAACTTAGCAAACCACTGCCCTATCAAGCCATTAGGCGCATATAGCGTCGCTAGTGAAATACCGGTCACTGCTGTGGGCAAGGCAAAAGGTAAATCCACCAAGGCATTGATAATAGACTTGCCCCAGAATTCGTAACGTACCAGCACCCAAGCGACCAACGTGCCAAAGACCATATTGGTCAACATCGCATAAAAAGACATCTTGAGCGATAGCATGATCGCTGCGGTGACTTGTGGCTGACTGATCGTGCCCCAAAACCCTGCCCAACCCATTTGCGAAGTGGTAAAAGCCATCATGGCAAAGGGTAATATCACCAATAACGATAGGCTCAATACGGTGATGCCCATAGACAAGCCAAAGCCTGGTAACACGTTGCGTTGGCGCAGGCGGGTTAACCAGTTACGTTTGGGCGCTGTGGGGATAGGTGCGGCTAACGGCTTCATTACGCTCTCATTACATCATTTTAAATGGATAAACTTGGGCTTTACTCTTAACTTAGTAAATGCCTTATGAACAAAGTGTGTCCTGCTCAAATTGGTATTCACTAAGCTAAGAGTAAATATCCCATTGCTTGGCAACAGTCGCTCGGCAATAGGACACTTACTCTTTTAATGCTTAAAGCTTTAATGCTGTATTTCTTTAACTATTTCTTTTAAACAGAGCTTACTTAGGGTTGTTCACAGCCAACTGGTCAAACACACCACCATCGCTGAAGTAAGTGCTCATGATCTCATCCCAAGTACCAAAGGCATCGTTAGGACGGAAAGTATCTACTGGTGGTAACTTGTCACTGTTGGCGGCCAATACTGAAGGCACGCTAGGACGCAGGTATAAATCAGCCGCTAGTTGCTGAGCAGGCTCGCTCCATAAGTAGTCAAGATACGCTTTAGCCGCGTCTGATGTGCCTTTCTTATCGGTAACAGACTTCACTACTGCTACTGGGCTTTCAGACTTGATAGAGTATTTTGGATAAACGATATCGACTTGACCTTTACCAAACTGAGTCGCGGCTAGGTTGGCTTCATTCTCAAAAGTTACTAACACATCACCAATACCACGTTGGACGAATGTCGTGGTCGCAGCACGGCCACCATTCTCATAAACTTTGACGTTTTTCAGCATGTCTTTCACATAGCCTTTGGCTTGATCTTCATTCTTATCAAAGGTATGCAAACCATAACCGTAAGCTCCTAAGAAAGCATAGCGACCATTACCCGTCACTTTCGGGTTGGCCATAACAATTTCTACGCCTGGCTTAGTCAGATCTTGCCAGTCGTTGATGCCTTTAGGGTTGTCTTTACGCACTAGGAATACGATGGTGCTGGTAAAAGGTACGGCATTATCTGGAAAATCTTGTTCCCAAGAGTCTGCTACTAAACCTTTTTTCTGTAAAAGCTCGATATCAGAGCCTTGGTTCATCGTCGCTACATCAGCTTGTAGACCATTGGCTACGGATAAGGCTTGCTTACTAGAGCCACCGTGCGATTGCTTAATGTTGACATTCGCGCCTGGGTGATCGGCTTTATACTTCTCTATAAACATCGGGTTGTAGTCTTTATAGAAGTCACGCGCCACATCATAAGAGACGTTTAATAGCTCGATATCCTGACCTTCAGTCGTAGCGGCAGTCGTATCCGTGCCGGTAGCTGCTGGCTCTTCTGTTGGAGTCTTATTACAAGCGCTAAGGCCTAATGCGGCGATAGTTAGCGCGGCGGTAGAGACTACTTTGGCATACGTGGTATAGCGGTTGGCGTACGGGTTAGCAGACTTAATGGTTGATGCTTTCATAGTGATCCTCAAAATAGGCAGTGCAGATAGGAGCAGGTTTAAAAAATAATAAAAGGAATAAAGGCAGTTATTTAATGGATGCGCTCATGCTAACAGTGCTTGGTTATTATGTTTAATGATGAATAAGGGTATCGTAGTGAATAAAAGGAATAATGGAATAATTGTGCGCAATCAAGACGGTTATGGGATAATCCATTTTTACCTTTGCCTGTAACTTTGCTTCTAAATCAGCCGCATCAACTGGCGAGACTGCAAAGACAATGCCTTCTATATTAAAACCTGCTTGGATAACTGCCGTGATTCAATTTTTAACTGCCATTTCAATGACCTCTCGCTTTACTACCTCGGCACGTCGAGCGGCTCTTGTCGCTACTTTAGGGCTGTCTTTTACGCTATTGGGCTGCCAAGTAATGCCAGATAACACTATAGATAATGAGACGACGACACCAGCCACCCCATTAGCGACGGATAAGATTGGCGCTAAGCAAGTGATCCCTATGGTCGTTGGTAAGTACGCCAGTAGTGACTATGATAAACGCGCTGAAGGCTACGACTGGGTGACAGTGGATCTGCAAGCGAATAGCAGTACTGACAAAATCATGGTTAATGTGCAGTCTCGTAGCGATATCAAAAAGCCCACTTGTACTTATCAAGGCACGGCAAGTTTCGTTGGGCAAGATGCGGTACATGGCGCTATTTTTCAGCATACGCTTGAGGATAACAGCTTAGTGTTTTATCAAATTAAAGAGGGGATACTAACGATTGATAGTACGGATAAAACCGCCCTAAATTATTATTGCTCAGGCGGTTCGACGCTGGCTGGCGAGTATCATAAGGTCAATAGCAAGGCTTAAATATTAGAATAATACGGGCAGCAAAAAGGGTGACTAGGTATGATTGGTCACCCTTTTTTATGAGTTATAGTGTTAATTAGCAGCGCAGGATTAACTGTTCACCTTAAAAGCATTTACTTTAACGCCAGTTATTTTAAAAACCGGCACTTGAAAACCGCTACTTTGCTAACGAGTCACTCTTCGCCAATTGATCAAACTGACCGCCTTCTCCAAAAAAAGTCTCCATTATCTGTGACCATGGACCAAATACTTCGGTGGGATTAAAAGTCGCAATCTTAGGCAGCTGCTGCGCATGGGCAGCGAGCACTTCTGGATTGCTAGGACGTAAGTACAGTTTAGCCATTTGCTCTTGGGTGCTCACCTCCCAAAGACTTTGCAAATACGCTTGAGCCGCCTCACTAGTGCCTTTTTTAGCCGTTACCGTCGTGACTTCAGCGACTGGATTATCGATACGAATGGAATAGCTAGGATAGATGACTTCAACCTTACCCTTAGCAAACTGCTGGGCGACTTGTTGCGCCTCATTTTCCGTAGTAATTAAAACATCACCCATACCCCGCTGGCTAAACGTCGTAGTCGCTGCACGGGAGCCATTATCATAGGTCACCACATTGGCGAGCAGTTGGCGTATATAAGTGTCAGTTTTGGTTTTATCCTGATTAAAGGTATGCAATCCAAAGCCATAAGCG
>Ga0208015_1000702_pt1 | contig 15168 bp, 14 predicted proteins | sample 26BtaG_FD_184101 | JGI IMG/M metagenome (GOLD analysis project Ga0208015, IMG submission 184101) | Marine viral communities from Cariaco Basin, Caribbean Sea - 26B_WHOI_OMZ_CsCl (SPAdes) (version 2) | ecosystem: Environmental > Aquatic > Marine > Oceanic | place: Caribbean Sea: Cariaco Basin...
GAGCTCAATAAATTAAGTATCTTTGCAGCCTAATTGATTGACGACTATGAATCCTTCTGCATCAGGCTGGATAAAAAAACTGCTCAACGAAGTTTCTACAGAAGAAACGTTCGTGAATAAACCTCTTGAATTGTTCTATCAAGAACTCAAGTTTTGTGGTTTTATCTATGGGAGTAATGTTGGAATTGTGAGTGATGTGGTTCCTAAAAACGACCTCACCGATGAGGAGTTGTGCAAAGCCAATCTTATTTTGGCGTTCTTTTATTTTTACGAAAACAACCCTTCCGAGGAAAAATTCATTGACAGTGTCATCAATTTCTATAGTGCCATTACGGTAAGTAAAACCTCGATTTTTGATGCCATCCTTGGTAAAAAGAAGTCTGCCGCACTTTTGGAAGAACTGATCCATAAGCGCATTCATATTGATGACAATATCTTTACCAAAAACTTTAATTATTTTATTATCAATGCACTTCTGTTCGTTGATTTGCTGGCGTATGAAAAGTTTTTAGAAACCAAAACTGTTTCAGATCAGTATTTACAGACAATTGAAAGTGCTATAGAAACTATTGTGATTGAAGTTTTTGAATCCAAGCATCAAAAGAGCAAGTATGATGATAGTTTGACCAAGTTATTCATGGCCTCAAGACGCTACCACAATGACGATCCTATGGATTATGGCGATGCGATCAATGCACTTAAAACATCATTAGAAAAACAATATACCATTGACCTGGCTTGTATGGCATCTTGGACAGATAAAACTGTTGACCAAAGCGAGAATAAGTTCTTGACCCAATTTTGCAGTCATTTAGACCTTGATCCATCCGTTTTAAAACAATCCATTCAGGATATTGATAACTTTTATTCACATAATGACAACCGTATTGCCACTTTAGGCTCCAAGAATTTTGTTCAGAGTTTTTATGACAATTCCAGTAAGATGGTCATCAAGCTCATTAGCAGAAACAGCAAGCGTCTGGTTAAGGAACTTAGGGAAAGTAAAGAATTAATGGTGTTGTTGACCCAGTCTACCCAAAGAGATCTGACCGATGAAGAGCATAGAAAAATTCAAGAGCAATTGTTGGATATTTTTAAGTCCATTCCCAGCTTAGCCATATTTATGTTGCCCGGAGGTGCTATCTTATTGCCTTTGTTTATCAAGTTTATTCCAAAGCTACTGCCATCGGCCTTTGATGACAATCGCATTGACAATTAATTATTCGAGCCACTCCCTAAAGTTCTTGACCCGTTCTCTTGCCACAATGATGTCGTGCTCATTGAAAGTCTTTAATTTGATCTGGATCCTTGAATTGGTATAACTGATCATGTCCTTAATGGCATCAATATTGACAAAGAATTTTCTACTGACCCGAAAAAACACATTCGGCTCTAAATCGGGCTCCAGTTGTTCCAAACTGACATCCAAAAGATAATTTCTTCCGTCGCTGGTATAGGCATAGGTACCTTTATTCTCGCTGTAAAAACACTCGATATCCTCAGCGGCGATCAACTTCAAATGCTGTCCAATTTTAACCGAAAACCGCTTTTTATAGGCCCGATCCAACGGATTGACCAACATTTTACGGATGTCGTCAAAATCAAGTACCACCGATTTCTGTATCGGCAGGCGTGTCTCATATTTTGTGACTGCCCTTGCGAGATCCTCTTCATCAATCGGTTTCAACAAGTAATCAATACTATTGAGCTTGAAGGCCTGCAATGCATAGGCATCATAAGCGGTTGTGAAGATGACCGCAGAATTGATTTTTATAGCTTCAAAAATCTCAAAAGACAGGCCATCACTTAATTGAATATCCAAAAAAATCAAATCGGGATGCGCGTTTTCTGAAAACCAAGCAATGGATTCCTCAACAGAATGCAATAAGGTATTCGCTTCTATTTGTAAGTTGGCCAACATACGCTGCAAACGACGTGCGGATGGTTTTTCGTCTTCTATGATGATTACGTTCATTTTGTATTAGGTATTAGGCATTAGGGATGAGGGATTAGGGATGAGGCATTAGGGATTGCGGATTAGGTATTGATTATGTTGCTAATTGTGGAATCTTGAATCTTGATTCTTGAATTTATATTCTTGATTCTTGATTCTATATTCTTAAATCCCGAATCTCAAACCCTCATTCCCACTTACTTTTGCGTTCCTTTTCCATCAGTTCTTTTATTTTTCGCTCTTCCCAGTTTTTTCCTAAGACGATATATGGCATAAAAACCGACAGACCATGTGCCAAAAGTCCGATGCCCCAAAAAAACAGGGTGGTGAAGTTCTGCCACTGAAAATAACTTTCGCCTGGGTCCAATCGCTGCACATTCACTACTACAATCATCAAATTAATCACAACATAAACCAAGAGGTGACTGTAAAACCCAGTGATTCTTTGCACGCGTTTCTTTGCGCGCTCATAGCGTTCCTTTTCAAAATAATTCATTTCCATTAGTTCCATGTTTTAGTCTGCTGTTCTTTTTCCAAGATTTCCTTTATTTTTCGTTCTTCCCATTCTTTTCCGTAGCCAAATACACCAAAGGCATGAAAGATGACGCCCATCCCCCAGCCCAACATTGGGAACCAGAACCATTGATAGTCCCATGAGGTTTTGTAGTTTATAAATATTAAAAATGGGATGACTACGCAATAGGACACTAAGTTCCCAAAAAATCCTTTAATGTCTTCCACTCTCTTTTTTGCCCGTTGATAGGCATCTTGTTCGTTATATAATAGTTTTGTTTCCATGATTGAAATTTGTTTGGTCAAGATGGGTATTTTCACCTTAAAGAAAGCATTTGATTCGTCAATCAACACCTTGCGTTTGGTTAAAATATCATATCTATTGACAATATTTTGGAGCCCTACCCCTTTTCTGGTTTGAAGGACTTCTTTTTTCTGTAAATTATTCTGCACCACCAAATAGTTATCTTCCACCGTGATTTTGATGTGCAAGGGTTTTGATTCGCTCACGGTATTATGCTTAATGGTGTTTTCCAAAAGCAATTGCAAGGACAAGGGGACCACCTTGGCATCTTCATTGTTGAAATGTTCTGGAATTTCAAAAGTAACACTGTTTTCAAAACGCATTTTCAACAAGTTCATATAGGTTTTGGCAAACTCTAGTTCCTCAGCAACCGTAACCAATTCCTTATCCTTTTGTTCTAAAACATATCTGTAGATCTTGGATAACGACACCGTAAAACGTTGGGCGTTATCAGGATTTTCCTCAATCAACGAGGTCAATACATTCAAACTATTGAACAAAAAATGAGGATCTATCTGGTTTTTTAAGCTCTCAAATTGCGCACTGGCCGTATTGGCTATAACTTTCTGTTCCTTTATCTTATTTTGTTGATACCGATTATAGAAATAAACAAAATGAAAAATGATAACAATGGTCAGGGTAATCCATAGCCCAAAGCTGTAGTTCCTCCAGTGTTGCGTTTGAAGAAAGTCAATCAGCGAAACCCCTTTATAAAGGTAATATTGAAAGCCATTCAAAATAAACAACCCAGCCATCGTTAGGATTACCGAACCTGTAATACCCACAAGAATACGTTTTAGGCCATCCTCCTTGTTCCATTTTAACTTTTCGAGATAGGCGAAATAATAATAATTTGAATATCCCAAAAGAAATGCATAGAGCTGATAAAAACCAAAGTCAACTAAGAATTCATTGATCGTTTTATAATCAAATCCGTTTGACAAAAAATTTCCGATCACATATACAGCACAACCTATAATAAAAGTGAGGAGTATATTTTTCATGGATTTGCCCATCATAATCTCGGTCTATGGTGTATTAGTCGTTGCAGGATTTCAATACGGATTCGGCATGCTTTTGCCCCCAGTTAGGATAAAAAGCAGTTTCAGGCTTAAAGTTAGCAAAAAGTTCAATGGCTTTTTCCACATCTTTACAAAATGGTTTGGTATCCTGCCCAAAATATTTTGCGCTTCCCATATTCCATTCGGCTCTAGCAAGGACCACCATTGGGTTCTCTGGCGCCATGGCAAAAGCTTTTTCATAAAGATCCGATATCTTAGCAGAATACTTCATCCCATAGGTCATCCCGTCAAAGGCCACCCAATTGGTCAAGACTTGTGCCTGCATGACCAACAAATCGGCGTTGTCCTTTTCGATGGCCATGGCATCATTGAGAAAGTTTTGCGCTTTCTCCAATTGCGCTTTTAATTTATCGGCGTCCTTTTCTTCCCAAGATTTCAAACTGTTCATTTGGGCAATATAATAATTTGGCAACCAAGCATTAGGTTCAGCTGCAGCAATACGTTCAAAAAGCTGCTCAGCCTCGTCCCATTGATTGTTTTTCCAAAGCTCAAAAGCCTTTTCCATGCCTTTGTCATAAGAACTTTGCGCAGATAAAATTCCTGTCACAAATAATACGGTAATAATAATTAGATGTTTCATTTTATTGGATATTGGTTTATGGAAGCAAATATCCATTTACTCTTTAAATCCTTAAAATCTGTAGGTCTGAACTGTCATATTTGAAGGATGAATTGTAAATTAATGACTGCCAAAGCATTCACATCTAAATTGGACTAGGCTAAACCATAGACTCATTATGAAATTAATCCACTTTTAATCTTAAAAAAGATTCCAAAAAATTAAGATTCCTCCGTATTCTTTAAGATTTTCACAAAAATTTAAGATTCCTATTGGATGCTATTGTATTTATAATTAAAAAAAGTATATTGTTGTACTTGTTTAAATATAAAGAAGCCAACACAACTTCTACACTGTAAGAAGCATCCGTTCACATTTTTAGCTTTAGCCTAACCTATTAAAAAATAAGATATTGAAAGAACAACATCACAAATGGTATTCTCCAACCCTCAGTAAAGACATAGAAATGCTTGTTTTTGGGCATTCAGGGTATCCTGTCATACTTTTCCCTACAACTATGGGCAAACACAATGAATGTAAGGACATGAAACTTGTGGAATCCGTCCGATGGTTTGTTGAGCAGGGCAAAGTACAGATTTACTGTCCAGATGGCATCAACGAACTGAGTTGGTATAACAAACAAATCCATCCCGCACAACGGGCAAAAAACCATAATTGGTACGATCAGTTTATATTGAATGAGGTGGTCAATTCAATTTGTCATCAGAAAGGTTTGCCAAAAGTGGCGGTCGCAGGTCCGAGTTTTGGCGGTTATCAGGCGTCAAATTTCGCATTTAAACATCCTGAGAAAGTCAGCCATATGTTCAGTATGAGTGGGGCATTCGATATCAAATCGTTTGTAGGCAACCACTATGACGACAATGTATTTTTTAACAACCCTATAGATTACCTTCCGGGGAACAACCATCCCGATTTATGGAAAATGAAAATCATTCTTGGAGTTGGCGAATGGGATATCTGTCTGGAAGCCAATGATCAAATGGCCAAAATTCTGCACGACAAGAATATTCCTTTTTGGTACGACGTACGCAAATGGGCAAAACATGACTGGCCTCTATGGCGACAAATGTTTCCGGAATACCTTTCAAAGCTTTAAAAACTAAAAACAACCAAAATAACTATTAAATAAATTTTCTCTGTTGAGGAAAAGATAAAACTTAAATTTATGAAAAAAATAGGCATCCTATTCGGACAAGAAAATACCTTCCCACAAGCATTTATTGATCGCGTCAATGAAAAGAAAGTCAAGGGAATTGTAGCGGAAGCGGTTTCCATAGATATGGTAGAACAGGCTAAACCCACAGATTATGCGGTTATTATAGACCGGATTTCGCAGGACGTTCCATTTTATCGGGCTTTCTTGAAAAACGCGGCCATTTCAGGAACCGCAGTTATCAACAACCCTTTTTGGTGGAGTGCCGACGAAAAGTTTTTCAATAATGCCTTGGCAGAAAAAATAGGTGTTCCTGTTCCGAAAACCTTCATATTGCCAACCTCACATCGTCCACCGGACACCGATGAGAACTCTTTCCGCAATATGAAATTCCCTTTTGCTTGGGAACATATGTTTGATACCATTGGCTTTCCTGCCTATATGAAACCTCATGATGGCGGTGGCTGGAAGAGTGTGTATCGTGTTGAAAACCCACAGGATCTTTGGAAAAAACATGCCGAAACAGAGAATTTGGTCATGATGCTGCAAGAAGAAATCAATTTTACGGAATATTTTAGATGTTATGTCTTGAATACGGACAACGTCCATATCATGCAGTACGAGCCAAGAAATCCGCACCATTTGCGCTATGTCATTGACGGACCTCCTGTGAAACAAGAGATTTTGGACTTGGTCAAAAAATACTGTATCCGTCTGAATAAGGCATTAGGCTATGATTTTAACACGGTAGAGTTTGCTATACGCGACGGTATTCCATATGCTATTGATTTCTGCAACCCAGCACCGGATGCGGATATCAACTCGGTTGGCCAGGAAAACTTCGACTGGATTGTCGAAAATGCTGCCAATATGGCCATTGAAAAAGCCAAACAATATAAGAAAGACAAGATGAACCTTACCTGGGGTACATTTGTTAAAGATCAGATTACAGGTAAAAAGACTGTTTTCAAATAGAAACTCAATTACCTTTCGGGCCGAAATTTTGGGCCGAAAGATGATCATAAAAAACCAACCGGTAATATGAAATTCACATTAGGCATTGAAGAGGAATATCAGGTCATCTGTCCAGATACGAGGGAACTCATTTCCCATGACCAACAAATTGTTTCCAAAGCTGAAAAGATATTAAACGACCAGGTCAAGGCAGAAATGCACCAAGCGGTCGTGGAAGTTGGCACCAATATTTGTCAAGATATCCATATGGCCCGAGAGGATCTGACCCATTTACGGAAATCTGTGTCTGATATTGCAAATTCTTTGGGCTTTAAGATTGGTGCCGCGGGGACGCATCCGTTTACAAAATGGCAGACCCAGCTCATTACGCCCAATCCGAGATACGACGAAATTATACATGAAATGCAGGATACGGCACGCTCCAATTTAATTTTTGGGCTTCATGTCCATGTAGGAATTGAAGACAAGCAATTAGCCTTGCACCTCACCAATGCCATGCGGTACTTTTTACCCCATGTATATGCCCTATCCACCAATTCGCCGTTTTGGGAAGGTCGGAATACGGGTTTCAAATCGTTTCGTTCAAAAGTTTTTGATAAATTTCCGAGAACAGGCATCCCTGGCGTGTTCCAGACCGTAGGAGAATATGAGCATTATATCAATGTACTGATCAAAACAAAATGTATTGATAATCCTAAAAAAATATGGTGGGACATCCGGATGCATCCGTTCTTCCCTACCTTGGAAGTACGTATATGTGATGTTCCCATGACCATTGAAGAAACCTTGAGCATTGCCGCATTGATCCAGGCCTTGGTTGCCAAACTTTATAAGTTAAGGACCCAGAATCTTAACTTTATGCTCTACCACCGCGCCTTGATCAATGAGAACAAATGGCGGGCCAGCCGATACGGACTTGATGGCAGTATGATCGACTTTGGCAAGGAATGTGAAGTAAACACAAAAGATTTAATGCTCGAATTGCTTGATTTCGTAGATGATGTTGTGGATGAGCTCGGTTCCCGAAAGGAAATAGAACACGTTAAGACCATGATCAAAAACGGTACAGGAGCCGACAGACAGCTTGCCGTTTTCGAAGAGACCAAGGATTTGACTAAAGTGGTGGACTATGTTATTGAGCAGACCATTTTAGGAACTTAGAAAAAATTACATGCTTAAAGAAAAATTTAAAGTAGCCATTCTTGATATGAACAACAACCAACCCAATCAGGGTTTGCGTTGTATTGCCGATATCGTAAGTGGTTTTAAAGATGAAGTGGATTATACCATATTCAACGTCAGAGGTGCAGAGGAAATACCTGACACCTCTTTTGATATTTATATATCGAGTGGTGGACCTGACAGTCCGCTGGAAGATGGACCATGGCGTATTCCGTATCTGAATTTAGTACAAGACCTGTGGGATTTTAATAAGACCTCACAGCACCAAAAGAAATATATGTTTTTTATCTGCTATTCGTTTCAGGTGGTGTGCGACTATTTTAAATTAGGAGAAATGAAACCAAGACGGAGCACTTCCTTTGGTGTTTTACCCATTCACAAAACAAAAAAAGGTCTGAAAGATCCGCTTTTGGAAGGTTTGGACGATCCGTTTTATGCGGTGGATTCTCGCGATTGGCAGTTGGTACAACCCCGTTTGGAGGTTTTTAAGGAACAAGGCGCTTCCATATTAAGTCTCGAAAAAATACGAAGCCATGTGAGTTATGAACGTGCCATTATGGCGGTTCGTTTCTCAAAGGAATTTGTAGGCACACAATTCCATCCCGAAGCTGACCCCGTTGGTATGAGGGCACATTTTCTCGCAGATGCCAATAAATACAAGGTCATAGCCAATTTTGGTGAAGAAAAGTATGATGATATGATGGAAAAAATGGATGATCCAGACAAAATCATCAAAACCCATAAAATCATTCTACCGAAGTTTATAGAACGTGCCATGAAACAACTCTCATCTCAATTAATCTCATAATTTATCATGATTGCCACCTTACGCAAGGCGTTTAACGCTCAATTTTCTGAAGAAAAATATGCCGGTATGCTGGCAGACATCATCGCTCAATTTGACTATACCCCAAAATTCAAAATCGCTGAGACCCCTGTATTTATTCCCAAGGAATTGAAAAAGAAATTGGTGGAAGCCTGTGAGGACATCATGAAAGTCATTGATCAGCCCAATTTTAAGGAACTGACCGAAGGCGCATTTTTTAAGGATAGTATGAGAGTACCCAATGAAGATGAGCATTCCAAGTTCATTCAATTGGATTTTGGCGTGTGTTTGGATGAAAATGGCAAGTTAACGCCAAAGCTGATAGAACTTCAAGGCTTTCCTTCTCTTTACTTTTTTCAAGAATTGGTAGGCAGTATGTACCGCAAGCATTATGACGGTATCCCGGAAGAGTTCTCACAACACCTCAACGGATTGAGCTCTGATGACTATATCGAATTGTTACGCACTGAGATTGTTGGCGATACCGATCCGAAGCAAGTTATTCTTCTCGAAATTGAGCCCGAAAAACAGGCTACGGCCATCGACTTTTACGCCACCGAGGCTTTATTGGGCATCAAAGTATTGTGTATTTCCAAACTGATCAAAAGAGGAAAACAATTATTTTATGTGGATGACAAGGGTTCCGAGATTCAAGTGTTAAAGATTTATAACCGTATTATTTTTGACGAATTGGACCAGCGTCCTGATTTAATTCGCCAATTTGATTTCAAAGACGAAGTAAACATTGAATGGATTGGACATCCCAATTGGTTTTTCAGGATCAGCAAGTACACGATGCCATTGTTAAAAGGCGATTATGTGCCGAAATCCTACTACTTGGATAAACTTGAAACCATTCCCAACGATTTAGAAAATTATGTACTTAAGCCGCTCTATTCTTTCGCTGGTGCGGGTGTGCAGATTCATGTGGATAAAGCGATGATTGATGCGGTGGAAGACAAATCGAATTATCTGTTGCAGGAGAAAGTGGCCTATGCGCCGATTATCGAAACAATGGATGATCCTGCAAAATGTGAAATCCGAATGATGTTGCTCCATAATAGCAAAACCAATAAGACTCAAATTGTGAGTAACCTGATGCGACTGAGCAAAGGTGAAATGGTAGGGGTCAAATACAATAAGGATAAGACTTGGGTTGGAGGTAGCACGGGGTTCTTTGAGCCTTGATTTGATGGAACGCGGACCTGCCCGACTTTGTCATTCAGGCGGGTTGCACTAATTATCACGAATTAAATAATTCCACTAATTTTTCACAAAGCAGCAAAAACTTTTCTTGTACCCACTATGTCATAGTGATTATTTCCCGCAGATTTCACAGATTTACGCAGAACACTCCTTTATAAACCATTAAAAGTATCTATGGCAAACTTCGGGGTTATTGTGGAACTCTTTCGAACTACTAATCCCTAACCCGCCCGTACCGAAAAGGCACGTTCGGGCGGGTCCCTAAAACCTAATCCCTTCATCACAGGCTCTTATCCGGTGCCGGAATACTCGCATGAAAGTCAGTGGCGATGCGTTGGGTGTAACTATCCAGCAATTCCATGACCCGGTCGCTACTGTCAGACACCACAATCATTCCGATATGCCATTTTTTATCCATGCGCCAAACAATCTCCGGATCGTTAAAGCTTGATGTGTCAGGGTGTTCAAATTTGCTTAGAGACACCACAATACCGGCATGTTGGTTCCTGACCTTTGGCAGCTTATAGGTTTCCTTTCTTAAGGTGGCCGATTCAATTCGTGCCCATTCGCCCCAAAGATTGATGCCCGAAGCAAACTCTACCATTTCGGCCAAATTGGCCCCGCCCACTCGTGAAGAGGTTTCCAGAAAAAACAGTTCCCCCGTTTCCTTGGATGCAATAAACTCGGTATGTGAAGCCCCAAACTGCATTCCAAAAGCTTTCATGACCTCAGCATTCATTTTATTCAGGGCCTTATCAATTTTAGACCCTATTTCGCAGGTGGCCGATCTGAAGACGCCACCACCGTGAGCGACCTCAAATGGCGTGTCCAAATATTTGCTCGCACGAGAAAAAATAACTTTACTGTCAACAATCAAACTGTCCACATGATACACATCACCAGGCGCGAATTTCTCAATCAAGTAATTATCGCGCTCATCTTTGAGCACATCGATAATCTGCCATAGCTCCTCCTTATTATTGACTTTACGAATCCCGGTTGCTGAGGCTTCCAATCGCGGTTTCAACAACCATGGCGGACTCACCCGATCGGTATAGGCATTGATATCCACATCGTGGAACAAGGCCGTAAATTCGGGTACATTGATGCCTTCGGCCAATGCTTTGGTACGCATCGCCAACTTATCTCTAAAATAGTGCGAAGTGGTGCGTCCCATTCCCGGCATTCTAAAATGCTCACGTAAGAGAGCGACTTTCTCCACATCGAAATCGTCCAAAGCCACAAAACGGTCAAACTTGATCGTTCTGAATTTATAGGCGATGCCTTTGGTCACATCGCTTTGATTCCAGTTTTCGACATAAAACACGTCATCAATGGCTTCCCAAGGCCAAACCTCATGTTCCAACTGCTTTTTGGTCAAGAGATAGACATTATTTCCTTCCGCCTTACAGCTTTTAATGAAATCGGCGCCTTTATGGTATGTAGTGACGCATAAAAAATTGAGTGGTCGTTTATTTGACATGTTTTAATGGAGTTTGGCTAGCGGAGCTTTAAGCATCTCAATCCGAAAAAGGATTTATGAACTAAAAGAGTGAAGCTATATGTTGTTTATATCTAAATTCTGATACAAAATACAAAATAAAGGCTTAATTCCCAGCAAACTCCTTAATATAATTTGTAATCAGTTGCACCCCGTACCCACTGGCGCTTTTCATCTTGGAATACGGTGAATCGCCGAAGGAAACGCCCGCAATATCCAAGTGAACCCATGCTTTGTGACCGTCGGTAAAAGCTTCCAGAAATTTAGCAGCAGTTATTGCACCTGCCACCGGCTTTCCGCTATAATTACGCAAGTCGGCAATATCACTGTGCAGATCAGCCTCATAATCGGCAAACAATGGCAATGGCCACACCCGCTCGTTGGTATCAAAACCTATTTTTGAAAGCTCTTGTGACATTTCCGTATTGTTGGTAAACATACCCGCGGCAGTATAGCCAAAAGTTTGCACTACACTCCCGGTCAAGGTAGCCAGATCAATCACCTGTTTTGGCTGAAAGGCTTTTATGATATAGCTCAAGCCATCGGCCAATACCAATCGGCCTTCGGCATCGGTATCGATGATTTCTATGGTCTTTCCTGAATAACTGTCAATGACATCACCAGGTCTGTAGCTATTGCTGTCCACCGCATTTTCCGCGGAAGCGACAACACCTACAATATTGACATTGAGTTTCAGTTTTGCTACCAGTTCCACAACGCCCAATACCACAGCGGCGCCGCCCATATCACTTTTCATATAGTGCAGATTGGTTGAAGGTTTGATAGACAGACCACCTGTATCAAAGGTAATCCCCTTGCCTACCAAGCCAATATCCACTGCACTGTCCTTTTTTGGCATGTATTCCGTCACGATGACCACTGGCGGATTGACACTCCCCTGGCCCACGGCCATGACGGCATGAAATCCTTGTGCCTTCAATTCCTTTTCGTGCAGAACGGTGCATTTATAATCGGAAGCCTTCGCCGAATCTTCAGCCCATTGCCCCAAGAACTCTGGTGTTTTCTGATTGGCCGGTGCATCCACCAAGGTTTTAATTCGGTTGATGGTTTCTGCAATAGCCTGTGCTTCTTGAAGAGTAGCGGTGATATCCTTGTCGCTTACCATCTCAAAAGTAATGGCCTTAGTCTCTTCCTTTTTACTTTTAAAAGTTCCGATCTCATAGGCCGACATTTCGAGTCCGATGATAGCCTTTTGGAGTTCAGCCTCCGACAAATCTGCGGTCACCACTTGAACAGGGGCCTTCCAGTATTTTTTATGATCAAAGCTGAGTTTTCTAAACGCCTCATCCACTTTTACGGCATCCTTTACTTCCCCAAGGCCCAAGAGATAGACGCGATTCCCTTCAGCGCCATACAGCATCTGAACGGTAGAGAACTCGCCATTAAAATCGGGGTCTTTGATGGTGATAAATTGTTGAAGATGTTCCAATTGTCCTTTTCTACAAGGGACAATGACATCATATTGCGTATTAACTTTTGAAACCTGTTTAAAAATCATAGTAATTAATTAAAATAGAGCCATTTAACGGCTCTTGGAAATTCATGTTTCCAATATTTTTCGGCATGAACGCCAATCTCATTGATTGAAAATTTAAAATCGATATCATGATTGTTCACCATTTTTTCCCTAAAAATAGCTTCCAGTCGCTTCGCATTTGGTAGGTGTTCTTCGCTTTCCATACCGCCAGAATAGAGGTAAATCTTCGATTTCCGTAAAGGCTTAAACGAAATGGTCTGGTTGAAAATGGTTTTTGAGATCCACAGACTTGGTGAAAAAATCATCATTTTTCCAAACACACCCGGATTTTGCAGTCCTGCATACAAGCTGATCAATCCACCCAACGAACTGCCCCCAATTCCCGTATTTTCAAAATCGGTGAGTGTTCTGTAATTCTTGTTGATATAGGGAATCAATTTCTCGATAATGAACTGGATATAGAAATTCCCTTTTCCTTCGCCATAGCGCGGATGGTAATAAGGCAGATATTCATTGATGCGTTCGTGATTGCCATGGTCAATGGCGATAATAATGATATCGCTATGTCCCTCTTGTGCCAGCTTTTCCAAAGACTGATCGATGGCCCAATCGCCAAACGGTGCCATAGGATTGAACAAATTCTGTCCATCCTGCAGATAAAGTACGGGATAGTGCTTATCTGTTGTATAATAGTCGTGGGGCAATAAGGCTGAAATCTTGCGCGTGGCCTTCAAATGCGGGATCTCATATGCTTCTTCAATTACCTTTATTATGGGTCTAAACTCCGTCACTGTCATTCCATTTGATTTAGGAAAAACGAAAATACATGTTTATCATTTTATAAAACAATAAATAATGACTTTATATTAACAAAGATGTGACCAATTTGAGTTGGCATGCCCTCTGGAAAGGTCAGATGGACCTCGACCATTTCATCAATTAAATCGGTTGTACGAACAAACGGCTTAGGCCAATACGCCTCACTTCTAAATATATTATCTTTATGGACTTCCAATAAAAAAGACAACATGAAAGCCATACATATTACCACATCTGGCGGACCCGAAGTATTGCGCTTGCAGGACCGTCCAAAACCAAAACCGGAAGCCCATCAGGTGTTGATCAAAGTTAAGGCTGCAGGTGTCAATCGGAGTGATATCAGCACCCGTGAAAACATGGCGGCCTATGGCCATGGCGCAATAGGAAATTTGATCCCAGGCCTGGAAGTTTCAGGTGACATAGTCGATATCGGCATGGCGGTAAATGATTGGCAGACTGGCGATAAGGTCTGCGCCCTGATCCCCAACGGTGGCTATGCCGAATATGTTGCCGTAAACAGTTCGCACTGCCTCCCCATACCGGAAGGTATCAGTTTAATAGAAGCAGCAGCCATTCCTGAGACTGTTTTTACGGTGTGGTTCAATGTCTTTCATCTGGGGCAACTGAAGCCTAGTGAAAAATTATTGATTCACGGCGGCACCAGTGGTATTGGCACCATAGGCTTACAAATGGCCAAAGCCTTGGGTTCGAAAGTTTATAGTACTGTGGGCAGTGATGAAAAGATGGCATTTTTAAATGACTTGGACCTTGGAATGGTGATCAATTACAAAAAGCAAGGCTTTGAAACGCTTTTAAAAGATGAAAAAATAGATGTCATCTTGGACATGGTTGGTGGCGACTACACGCAAAAGAATCTTGACATTTTAAATGACAAGGGCCGCCTCATCAATATCAACGGCATGAAAAGTATGGATGTTAATATTGACCTGTTCATGGTGATGAGGAAGAATCTCACCTTGACCGGAAGCCTTTTAAAGCCGCAATCGGACCAGGTCAAAACCATGATTGCCAAAGCGGTGGAACAGACCATTTGGCCGCTTTTTGGTTCTAAACAAATTGAACCTATCGTTTACAAAACATTTCCATTACAGGAAGTGTCAGAAGCCCATCGTCTGATGGAAAGCAGCACCCATATTGGTAAAATCCTATTGACGATGGATTGAACCATTTTTAGGGTAAGACGTATAATTTTAAAAACGCATCAAAATATTAAAGGACATATCGCATGAAAACATATAAAGCCAAGAGAAAAGGATTGATCAATTATCTCCTGATTGGTACGGTGCTATTGCCCATAGCCCTCTTCTTTCTCGATAAGGATACCTTTATCAAAAACCCATTTATTCTTTTACCCTTACTCAGTCCGTTAGCTCTGATAGTTTGGATCTATTTTGATACGCTTTATAAAATTGAAAAGAACCAATTAATTTACCGTTCCGGATTTTTAAGAGGACGTATCGATATTTCCAAAATCAAAGAAATCGTGGTTGGCAAAACGATGTGGAGCGGCATTAAACCAGCGATGGCCACAAACGGATTGATCATTAAGTTCAA
>Ga0208015_1000703_pt1 | contig 15152 bp, 12 predicted proteins | sample 26BtaG_FD_184101 | JGI IMG/M metagenome (GOLD analysis project Ga0208015, IMG submission 184101) | Marine viral communities from Cariaco Basin, Caribbean Sea - 26B_WHOI_OMZ_CsCl (SPAdes) (version 2) | ecosystem: Environmental > Aquatic > Marine > Oceanic | place: Caribbean Sea: Cariaco Basin...
CGTCATGGCTCATGGATTTTTGGGCTGGAACCGCATGCTAGGGATTGTGGATTACTTTAATGGTATTCCGCAGACGTTGATAAGCAATGGGGCGGATGTTTTTACCACGAAAACGACTACGGTCAACTCTTCAGAAGTTCGTGGTGAAGAGTTGTTAAAGCAAGTGCGTATGATTAAGGCCATTACCGGCAGTAAAAAAGTGAACTTAGTCGGTCACAGCCAAGGCGGTTTAGATTCGCGTTATGTCGCAGGTGTTGATCCCCAAGCCATTGCTTCTATTACTACAGTGGCCTCGCCGCATACTGGCGCAGGTCTAGCGGACATTCTTAGCGAGTCTACCAGAGAGAATGGCACTGGCGATTTTAATTTAAACGGTAAAATACTGTCTACGGTAGTAGAAATAATTGGCGGAGGCATTAGTACTGCTGCAGGCACGCCGCTGACTCAAGCTGAAAAGCAAAATGCGATGAACGCTTTAGATTCTATTTCTGAAAAAGCCTTTATCCAATTTAACAAAGACTATCCAGCGCCTATCCCTAGCAGCTATTGTGGCCAACCCCCGGCGAATAATGTTATGAATGGGGTCGCTTACTACTCGTTTAGTGGTGTCGGTCAAATCACTAATGTCTTGGACCCTTCCGATTATCTTCTACAGTTAACAGGCTCTTTATACGATAAAGATGATCTTAACGATGGCGTAGTCACAAAGTGCTCAAGCCGTGTGGGGAAAGTGATTCGTGATGATTATAAAATGAATCATTTGGACAGTATCAATCAGTTCTTAGGCTTAGTCTCTTGGGCGGAAACCAATCCACTGCCAGTTTACCGTCAACAGATTAACCGCCTTAAAAATGATGGCTATTAGTCTTTTGCGCTCATATTACTGTTATCGATAAAAAATATTAACCGCTAGTCTGGCCTCGTTATCGTAATGATAGCGAGGATTTTTGCTATTTGGGCTGTTTATTGGAAGAAAATACAGCTTATAAGCTATTTAAGTCATTGAAATATTTAAAAGTGTTAGCAGGTTATACCGGCTCTGACAATAGGTGTTAGCAAAACACCTAAGAGAGCAAACACAGTTGTCTCTGTTGTCATACATAACTGCCGTGACATTGACGGGATTTGAATCCATAATAGCGCCATTAGATAAATCAATAATATTTATATACTTAGCAACAACTTAAGGATTATTTTATGAAAAATTTAACCACGGCTCTATTAACTGCTACTATCGCTGTTGGCGCCCTTGCGGGTTGCCAAACCACGCCAAACACGCCATCTACACCAGACCAAAATATGGGTGCCGCTCAACCGGTTAACTCAAAAATTCTACAAGCTTACGACTGGCAGTTAGTAGACGCAAAACGTGCCGATGGTACGAAAATTGCGCCACTATTCTACAACCCAGCTAAGCCATTGACGCTAAAGTTCACCACTGAAGTGACCAACCAAAGCAATGAAGACCGTGTTTCATTCGTGAACACGTGCAATAACTTAGGTGCCGCTTACAGCATCCGTAACGGTAGCGTAGAGCTAAACAACGCGCTAAGCACGATGATGTCTTGCCCAGAGCCAGAAGCTAAATTTGATAGCGCGACTATGGCCGTTGTTCAAGGTAAATACAGCGTGTCACAGCAAGGCCAACAAGCTCCAGTATTGACTATCCAAGGTAAAGATACCGTTGCTCATTTTAAAGCGGTTAAAAAATAAACCTGGTTATTATAAACCTAGTTATTAATCTAAATTTTCTGCAAGTTGGTTTTAAAGTTTTAATCTAATAAATCCTTGCAGCAAAACACCGTCATTACTTATGGCGGTGTTTTTTTATGGAAATTTTATAAGTTTAATAATACGCGTAAGGCAGTCGCTTTTTACGACTAGGTCTATTATATTACAGGCTTATTAACCAATTATTGTGAGCTTACTATGTCTCAGGCTCAAGCCAAATTGATGCTAATTAAAACGGCTGGTTTGACGGTGTTTATCTTATTAGCTTCGGGCTGTGCGACGACTCTGCAGAATGGGGTAGGACAGACGGTTGTGCAACCGTCAATTAACCCTACTTTAACGGCTGGTATGCCCGCTATCGATCGCCAAGGCCACATTGCCTATGTCGAGGAGCAGGGTTCAGGGACGAACAAGCACTCAGCACTGTATATGATTAGCCCTGACGGCAGTAATCGTCAGTTGCTCACTTCGGTCAATGGCTATATCTATGCGCCGACTTGGTCTATGGATGGCAGCAAGCTGGCATATAGCGTGCAGACCACCGCGAGCTATCCTTTTATTTATGTCTATAACGTAGCAGATAAGACCGTCTTTAAAGCGGTGGGAGCGGCGGGCAGTAATCTGTCACCGTCATTCTCTGCTGATGGTAGCAAGCTGCTGTATAGCTCAACGGCGGGTGGTAATGCTGATATTTATGAGCTGCAGTTGAGCGATGGCAGTCTTAAGCAACTGACGACGTTGCCCAGTACCGAAGTGCAGCCCAGTTATGCGCCCGATGGCCGTAGCTTTGTTTATGTGAGTGATAAGGCTCGCGCTGGCAAGCCGCAACTGTACCGCTATAGCTTTGCGACGCAGCAGGCGAAACGGATACCTACGGCAGGCTATGCAGCCAGTCCGCAGTTAAGTCTGGATGGCGGCAAACTGGGCTATCTAAATGGTCGCCAAGCGGCGGTGATGACGCTCGCTACTGGGCAAGTGGTTAATCTGGCAGAAACTGGCTTGGATGAGCCCGCCAGATTATCACCTAGTGGTCAGTATGCGGTGTATCCTGTGCGTGGCGGACCAGCAGGCGGTAGCTTAGTGATTCGCTCGCTTAATGGCAGTGCCAGCTATACCATTTCTAGTGGGGCAGGGACTACGGCTCGAGCACCGGTTTGGGGGCGGTAACTCGTTTTCAGTCTAAGCAAGAATCAGGGCATGTTATTATGAAAGTTATCCAATTAAACTGAGAGCCCTATGGCGCATAAGAAAAAGAACGTCCGTAAAAAAGAATGCCCGGTTTGCTTCCGCGAGTTTAGCTGGAGCAAACGATTGGATAAAAATTGGGATGATATGGTCTATTGCTCAGATCAGTGCCGCCGCGTCAAAAAATATGAGAACTTAGACTATCAGGGCAAAGAAGAATGAATAGAGGGCTAGTCTATGGCGCATAAAAAAGTCAATTTACCGCAGAAGACTTGCCCCGTGTGCCAGCGGCCCTTTACTTGGCGCAAAAAATGGGAACGTGATTGGGAGCAGGTGATTTATTGCTCTGAGCGCTGTCGTCGTAGTGGTAAGGGTGATGTGGATAATAAATAAAGATAATTCTAGTTGAGTAACTAATTTACTGCGTGGCAAGGTAGTCAATCTAGCTATAAAAAGTAGCTATAAAAATTTGCCATAAAAAAAAAGGGACGTTCACACTAGGTGGCGTCCCTTTTTTATGACCGATGCTAGAGATTTAATTCTAAAAGCCGCCGCATTAATTGCCGAGTTAAACGCAAAAAATAGAGGCGGCAATTTTTTAAAATAAGTTTGTAAAAATTAGACCTACTATGCAGGTAGGCTAGGATTCAATAGCTTAAGCGTTATCCCGCCGAGCACAGATATTCGCCACCAACGCCCCACTAAAGTTATGCCAAACACTAAAGATAGCACTGGGTAGACCGGCGACGGGATTAAAATAAGTGGCGGCTAAAGCGGCTCCTAGACCAGAGTTTTGCATACCTACTTCGATCATGATGGCACGGCGTTGGCGCTCAGTGAAACCGCAAGCACGGGCGATTAAATAACCGAGCGCAAAACCAATTAAGTTATGTAGGGCAACGACCAAAAATACCATGGCGCCACTGTCCATGATGGTAGCTTTAGAGGCAGCAATAATGGCCGCCACAATCACGACGATGCCCACTACTGAAAATAGCGGCAAAATACTGGTGACTACTGCAATATTTTTACCCAACAGGCGATGTACCACAATACCTAAAACTATCGGTAGAATAACGATTTTAGTAATGGTCAGCATCATGCTGGCCAAGTCAATATCGATCAATTGACCGGCAAATAATTTGAGTAAAAGTGGTGTTAAGACCGGGGCTAAGACCGTAGCAATCGAAGTAATGGAGACGCTCAACGCCACATCGCCTTTGGCCAAAAAAGTAATGACATTGCTGGCGGTGCCGCCGGGACAACAGCCTACCAAAATCACGCCGATAGCGATAAAAGGGTCGAGATGAAAGACCACGGTTAGCAAATAAGCAATCAAAGGCATTAAGGTAAATTGTGCCAATAGGCCTACTATAATGGCTTTGGGACGTTTAATAATCGTCATGAAATCATCGATATTGAGCGTCATGCCCATACCAAACATAATCAGCCCTAGGACAGGGACGATAAATTTCACCAACGGCGCAAAAACTTCCGGAAAGAAAAATCCTAGTACACCACTCACTAGGGCCCAAAGTGCAAAAGTCTTACCAATCCAACTTGATAGGGCGGCGATTTGCTTCATGGGTCATCCCTGTTTATTTGGCTAAAGCCATCTATTATAGAGAAGTGGGTTTAATTTTACCTAAGTTTACTAGGCAGGTACTACGTTATCTACGCCAAGACTTACTTATACCTAAAAAAATACCGAGCTATCGACTCGGTATTTTTGGTTTAGTCTGCTTAAAGTTAGTGCTAACCCATATCTACAGGGTAGCCAATATCTAAGATGTCCTCTACCAATTGGGCAATATTTACTAGCGGATTTAGCTGCTGCACCATGTCTTTATTCAAAGGTTTATGAGCAAAGATATCGGCGACGATTTGCTCATCGATAGTAATTTCACTATCGGGCTCGAAATCGGGTTGATAATAATCGCGTGCCCAAGGGATATAGGCCTGCTCTTTATGCGCTAAAAATCCTAAAAAAGGGATGTTTTCCATAGCGGGTGTCACTGACCAAGTGCTCTCAGTGGCCAATTGATAAAAGTACAAGTTGGCCTCCTGGTGCGCGAAAGACTCTTCGTCTAAGAAGTCGCGTAGCGGTGCATTATTCGCGATAGTAGTGATATCGGGTGCACTAGCAGTTTGGGTTAAGGATTTGGTAAACAGCTTGCCGACGGCATAGGGCAGCGCGTCTTCTTTCATATTGCTGAGCATAATAAAGTAATGCGAGCCATTGCCGTCACGCATCTCAGCCATCGCTTGCTGGTCATCCCAATATTGGTCAAAACCAAAGTAGCGAAAATTCCCTGCAGGGTCCAAGATCGCATCTAGCATGGCTAGGCTTTGGCAGGTTTTATATAGAACTTCGGGTGTGGGTAGGTCGCTGATTTGGGGTAATACGGTTAGTTCTTGGGTCATTTTTTTTGAATCCTTAATTGGGATTAGGTTGTTGGCTAAAAGTTATAGGGTCACTGATGACCAAGGTTAGGCCATAATATCGTTTTTATTAGCTTAAAGGGACTTTGTAAGGGTGAGGGATAGCATATGATACCAACAGTTCATCAGTTTTCATGCCAAGTAAACCACTTGAAATAGTGGTAGAGTAAATAAAACTTAAGGATAAACCATGACCACTAATAATAAGAATAACTTTTCAAAGAACAGCCTTTCAAATATTGAAATCTATCAAAGCGAAGATGGTCAGGCTGACATTCGAGTCCAGTTTGACAATGACAGCGTATGGTTAAATCGGCATCAATTAGCAGAGCTGTTTGACCGGGATGTCAAAACAGTCGGAAAACATATCAATAACGTATTTAAAGAAGGCGAGCTGGATAGAGATTCAGTTGTCGCAAAGTTTGCGACAACTGCTGAAGATGACAAGGTCTATCAAGTTGAGCATTACAGCTTAGATGTCATTATCTCGGTAGGCTATCGGGTTAAATCAAAGCGAGGCACACAATTTCGCATTTGGGCGACTGGCCGACTTCGTGACTATTTGCTCAAAGGCTATGTGCTGGATAAGCAACGCTTTGAGAAAAACGCTAAGGAGCTGGAACAAGCTCTTACTTTGATTAAAAAAACCGCTCAAAGTCCCGAGTTGAATACTGACGAAGGTCGGGGTCTGATAGAGATCATTAGTCGCTATACGCAGACCTTCTTGTGGCTTCAGCGTTATGATGAAGGGTTACTAGATGACCCTGAGGGTGAGGCTGGGGGTATATTGCCCAATCTAGCTGAGGCAATGGCGATGCTCAATGAGCTAAAGTCGCAACTTATTGCCAAAGGGGAGGCGACCGAGCTGTTTGCCCGCCCTCGCGGTGATGGGCTTGAGAGTATATTAGGGACGTTAGAGCAAACGGTATTTGGCGAGCCTGCTTATCCCACTATCGAGAGTAAAGCGGCTCACTTGCTGTACTTTACGGTCAAAAACCACCCCTTTACCGATGGCAATAAACGCAGTGGGGCCTTTTTGTTTGTGGACTTTTTGCATCGCAATCAACGCTTACTTAATGCTCAAGGCGATATGGTCATCAATAATACAGGGCTTGCTGCGCTGACGTTGCTAGTGGCAGAATCAAAACCTGACCAGAAAGAGACATTGATTAAGCTGATCATGACTATGTTGTCTTTGGATGAGGGGTAGGGGGTATTTAAAAGCTATTTAAGGTAGCCAATCCCGCTTTTTGTTCCTATCTTGCTTGCCCACTGGAGCGGTGACTAAAAGCTAGAATCGTTCCTGACTCAGCGATAACGCTTCTAGCTAAGTCACCGCAATCCAGTGGTCAAACAAGGATATCCACTTCAATCGGGGCTAAACCGCTCCTACGTAGCAAAGTTAGGCCTTAATAGAGACCTATTAATCATAGTGCTGTAAGTATTCAGTTTCGCTAAGCGTTGGCAATAGTCAGTCAATAGCCATTGTAATTATTTATGGATTATTTTCAGCGATGTGCTCGAAAATAGCTTCGCATAAAATTTTAGCTGAGTCAGCTAGTTGCCAGTTTTCAGTTTGCATAAGAGTTACGATATCTTGACAGAAGTCCGTTTTATATTTGATAGTACCTTGTTTACCATCAGCAAAAGTAAAAGAAGATTCGCCTTCATCTAATTTAGGTAAAATATTATCTTTACGCATTTTTGTTAATATTTTATCTAAGTAATTACCTATCCCTGTGGAAGAGTCTTCGTACTTAATATTAAAATAATTTATGTATGCTGCTTTGTACTCTAATTTACGTTTATTTCCTTGATTAGCTAAACCATTATCAGGGCACAACTCAAAGAACTTTTTAATTAATAAAGATTTTGGCAGAGTGTTTTCAGTCTCTTTGCCTTGAGTAATTATAATTTTATTACTTAACTGTTTTTTAAGGTCATTAAAACGTGGTTTCTTTCTTAAATCTGCATCAGCAATTACTAGAGCATTAGAAGTAACAAGTAGGGCATTCAAACCTTTATTCTTACTACTATCGACATCATCGACTGAATCAATAAGAAAGTCCCAATGATCTAAATTTGAGCCTTGATATTCTACGAAGGTATAATGGTAACCATCAATAAATCTAGAATAGTCATTCCATTTTTCCTCGTCCTGTTCCTTAAGCTCTTCCAAGTACTTTTTCAGATATTGAACGAAGTATAAGCGGTCTGTGATGCCTTCTACCCATATTGTGCAGTTAGCTAAAAAAACGGAAGAAGGAGAGACTCCAAGTGTCTGTAAAATTGTACGGTCACCATCACAGCGTTTAATAATAGTTTGGCTGTTATTGTTATCATCATCCATTTGCTTTTTATCAACACGATATAAAGCAATACGATTATCTTCATTAATCATATCGAGTAGATAGTTAGAATGACTGGTCATCATGTAATAGTGTTCAGTCTCTTCAAGTAAAAACTTGACCAATTGCTTTACATAACCAGCATGCAGATGCATCTCTGGCTCTTCAATAAATAAAAAAGATGATTCAGTAGTTAAAAATGCTTTATAGGTCAGAATGATAACTTGCTGTAGACCGTCACCAAGTTGCGAAATAGGATATTGGTCATCATTACCAATTTTAATTTCTATATGATTATTCTTTAAATTGGGAATGATAGTTACAGCTAGATTGTTAAAGAAATAATGAGAGATTTTTTCCTGATAATCTTGTATTCTCTGTCTTTCGTTAGGTTGACCTAGAAGTGAATGTGTTAATAAGTCAAAGAAATCTTCACCAGTGATAATTTGGTTCGGTAGGAATTTATAGTCTTGATATACTCTAGATATGAAAGGGTTCTGTAGAAGTTCCATATCATTCTCTGATAGCTTGCTTCTGTCAAAGTCTTTTTGGTTGCTATTAGACTGTAGATTTTTTAGGCTTCTCAAACTGTTAATATAGTAAAAATTCAAGGTCTCTAATTTTAGATTATCAATTACATCTTTTAAATTTTCAAGTTTTTCAATTAATTTGTTAATTTTCTCAATAAAATTTTTACATTCATAAAGTGAGTTTTCTTTTTTATAAATCTCATGTTCTAAGGAGTTATATTTGAAATTATAACGATTAAATTTAATAGCGTTTTCAAACTGGTTTCTTACCTCAATGAGTGCTGACCCTAATGTTTGCCACTCGCTTTTAATTTTATTCAAACTAAGAATAGATTCAGTGCTGACTTTCAGACCATGATTTAGTAAATAGGGCTTAAAAAAAGCATCTATCTCATCATTAATATCAAGATATATCGATGGAAGTTGAAAGTCCATGCTAGCTTGATGAGCTTTAGCTGCAAACTCTCTCATAAAACGACTTTTACCAGAGTTGTTTGCCCCAACAAGTACATTGACCCTCTTTAGTTCAAATGGTTCATGACGATTTAATCCTTCTTCTGAATCAAAATCAGTGAAACCTTCTTTAAACCAAAGCTTTATGGTTTCTTCCATGGATACCCTACTCACTTATTAAAATTAATTCGACTGGGTCTAATAATTATCTTCTATAAAAAACTGTTATCTAGTACCTCAAATGTATGATTAGGTTCGCAAAAATTATCTGGAATTGGCTTAAAGTGCTGTCTTACAAAGTCTTGTCCATATTTAATTTCTAATTGATTCCAAATATCACAGGAAAGGACAAACCAATAACATTCGCTCTGTGAGATTGAGCTAGTGTCTAATCGTATTTCAATATCATCAGCTAACAATTTTGCTATGATAAAAACTTCAAACTCATCACTAAGACGAGTCGATTCTTCTCGCCATCTAACAGTCTTGCCTTTATAGGTTAGCTTATGTAGACAAACTTCATTTTTAAACTCTCCCGTACAGGTTAGATTGTGAGTTAGTGAAGGTAAGTTGAAGAAAGGCGCTATAGTCATATTAAATTTATGACTGGGACTGCCAAGTTCAGTACTAAGTTTAAATGATGACTCATGTAATGCATTATAGGAGTCTTCTATTTTATTCTCGTCAATATCATCTTGGATATGATGCAAATAAATATCAAAAATCTTAAAAGGTGCTTCAATATAAGCTGATTCTAGGATAGGTTTAGACTTAAATAGTGAGTTTAAAATACTTTTTATCATAATTATTTATCCTTATAAGTTTGTATTCAGTCACTTCTCAGCCGTCCTAATAGCTCAGCCTTGACGGTCAGCATAACCCTCTAATTAATCACGTTCAAAGTAACCTCAAAACCATGCCTTAAAAGCGTTCAAAGAATCTGGAGGCTTTTCCCTTCTTTAGATAGCAAAGACGATCTGCTCAAAAGCATCAACAAACTGCGGATCAGCTAGCCAAGCGGCAAAAGCCTGTGCGACCATGTTGGGAGCATTACCAAAGACGCTACAGCTCCAAGCCCCAAGGTTCAAAGTCTTAGGACCGTGAGCTTTAGCTACTGCTAACACATATTCTGCGCGCTGGTACAATCAAAGGAGCGGTTTAGCCCTAATAGCAGGATCAGCTACAAAACCAATCCCGCTTTTAAGTAATTTAGAAAAATTATTTAAATAATTACAAATTCGGACTTAACCAACGCTCAGCCGTCTTCATATCCCAGCCTTTACGCTCAGCATAATCCGCCAATTGCTCTTGATCGATCTTGCCCACGTTGAAGTAAGTACTCTCGGGGTGCGAATAATAGAAACCGCTGACGCTAGAAGCTGGCCACATCGCAAAGCTCTCAGTCAAGATAGTACCGATAGCGTCGGTCGTACCCAACCACTCGAAAAGTTTGCCTTTTTCGGTGTGCTCAGGGCAGGCCGGATAGCCAGGAGCAGGGCGAATACCAACATACTTCTCTTTAATTAGCTCTTCATTGGTGAGCGACTCATCGACTTGATAACCCCAGTCCTCTTTACGGATTAGCTCGTGCAGATGCTCAGCGAAGGCTTCTGCAAGACGGTCACATAGCGCTTGTACCATAATGGCGTTATAGTCATCACCGTTTTCTTTGTACTCGGTCGCTAGCGGCTCGGCACCAGTGATAGAGACGGTAAACCCGCCGAGATAGTCGTCATGCTCACTGAGTGGTGAGATAAAGTCAGCCAGGCTATAGTTCGGCTTACCACTGGCTTTATCGGACTGTTGACGTAAGTGCTCAAATTGGAAAGTAGGCTGACCACCTGCACTGACGGGTTTATCATAGACCGTCACCGTATCATGACCAGTACGGCTCGCCGGCATAATTTTAAATACACCTTTAGCGCTGATAAGCTTTTCATCGATCATTTTACGCAATAGATCCTGCGCGTTGCCAAATAGGTCTTTGGCTTCTGCACCCACCACATCATCAGCAAAGATTTTTGGGTATTTGCCGACCAAGCCCCAAGAGATAAAGAAAGGCGTCCAATCGATATAAGGGATAAGAGAATCGATAGGGTAGTCGTCAAGGATGACCTGGCCCAAAGTATTTGGCACTGGTGGCGTGTAACTCTCCCAATCAAACTGGAAGCCTTGCTCGATAGACTCGGCATAGCTAAGTTTGGGAGCTTTGGGTTTACGATTGGCCAGACGCTCGCGTACTTTGGCGTATTCCTCCCGCGCTTCTTCAATTAGACCCACACGGTGCTCCGCTGAGAGCAGTTTGGTCACTACGCCCACGGCTCGTGAGGCATCGCTCACATAGAGGACGGCATCATTCTGATATTGCGGTTCGATTTTCACGGCCGTATGCGCTTTAGAGGTCGTCGCGCCGCCAATCATCAGCGGTAGCGTCATGCCACGCTCTTGCATCTGCTTGGCGACATAGACCATCTCATCGAGACTGGGAGTAATCAAACCTGAGAGACCGATAATGTCGACTTTCTCAGCGATAGCGGTGTCTAATATCTTATCGCAAGCTACCATCACGCCTAGATCAACGACGTCATAGCCATTACAGCCCAGTACTACTCCGACGATATTCTTACCGATATCATGCACGTCGCCTTTGACCGTGGCCATCAAGATTTTACCTTTGGCCTCGCCTTCGACTTTTTCTGCTTCAATGTACGGGTTGAGCCAAGCGACCGATTGCTTCATGACGCGGGCAGACTTAACGACTTGTGGCAAGAACATCTTACCGGCACCAAATAAATCGCCAACCACGTTCATGCCGTCCATGAGTGGTCCTTCGATGACATCGAGGGGTTTAGGGTATTTGAGGCGCGCCTCTTCGGTATCTGCATCGATATAAGTAGTAATGCCTTTAACCAGCGCATGCTCGATACGTTTTTCTACCGATTGCTCGCGCCAAGATAAATCGACCGTGCCATCGTTTTTCTTCCCACCCGCTTGGTAGCTCTCAGCGATAGTCATTAGGCGTTCGGTTGCGTCTTGCCCCGTCTCACCTTGATTGCGGTTAAACATCACATCTTCGATGGCTTCGCGCGCGTCTTTCGGTATCTCATCATAGACCTCAAGCATCGCTGGATTGACGATACCCATGGTCAGGCCGACTTTGATAGTGTGATAGAGGAATACCGCGTTGATAGCCTCACGAATAGGGTTACCGCGGAAGCTGAAAGAGACGTTGGAGACCCCGCCTGAGACCATAGCATTGGGGAGGTTATTACTAATCCATTCGGTAGCGTTAATAAAGTCTGCGCCGTAGTTGTTGTGCTCAGGGATACCGGTAGCGACCGCGAAGATGTTCGGGTCAAAGATTATATCTTCACTTGGAAAGCCAACATCATCGACTAACACGTCATAGCTGCGCTTACAGATTTGAATTTTGCGCTCGTAAGTGTCCGCCTGACCGTCTTCATCAAACGCCATGACGATGACCGCCGCCCCATAACGCATACACAGCTTGGCCTTTTCGACGAACTCTTCATGGCCTTCTTTCAGCGAGATGGAGTTGACGATGGCTTTACCTTGCGTGCGCTTGAGTCCCTCTTCAATGATGTCCCATTTGGAGGAGTCAATCATCAGCGGCACTCGGCTAATATCCGGTTCACTAGCGACCAAGTTAAGGAAGTGAATCATCGCTCCCTTGGAGTCGAGCATGCCCTCATCCATGTTAATATCGACGACCTGAGCGCCGCCATCGACTTGGTCACGGGCGACATCTAACGCTTCGTTAAACTCGCCCGTCTTGATGAGACGTAAGAATTTCTTAGAGCCGGTTACGTTAGTCCGTTCACCGACGTTGACGAACAGGCTGTCTTTAGTGATATTAAAAGGCTCTAGACCCGATAGACGACAGGCTGGCGCAATTTCAGGGATTTTACGAGGTGGGAATTTCGCCATCTCTTTGCTGATAGCTGCGATATGTGCTGGGGTGGTACCACAACAGCCGCCGACGATGTTCACGATACCCGATTTGGCAAAGCCATGCAGTAACGCTGCTGTTTCCTCAGCCGTCTCGTCGTATTCCCCAAATTCGTTGGGCAAGCCCGCATTAGGATGCGCAGAGACATAAGTATTTGCGATGTCTGATAACGTCTGAATATGGGGCTTGAGCGCATCGGCGCCTAACGCACAGTTAAAGCCTACGCTTAGCGGCTTGGCATGGCGAATAGAGTTATAGAAAGCCTCGGCTGTTTGCCCCGAAAGCGTACGCCCTGAAGCATCGGTAATGGTGCCCGATATCATGATGGGCAGCTCATAACCAATCATCTCAAACACGCCAGTCACCGCAAAGATAGCGGCTTTCGCATTCAGCGTATCAAAGATAGTTTCGATAAGAATAAGGTCCACACCGCCTTCAATCAGCGCTAAGGTGGCCTCGGTATAGTTATCCACTAGACCATCAAAGGTGACGTTGCGAAACCCTGGGTCATTGACGTCAGGAGACAGTGAGCAAGTACGCGAAGTTGGGCCTAAGACGCCGGCAACGAAGCGCGGCTTTTCTGGGTTCTGGGCGGTCATCGCATCTGCCGCTTCACGAGCTAGACGGGCCGCTTCACGGTTAATCTCAGGGACGAGATATTCCATATTGTAGTCGGCCATCGAGATGCGCGTACCATTAAAGCTATTGGTCTCGATAATATCGGCACCGGCATTCAGATGGTCGGTGTGAATGGCTTTAATGAGCTCAGGCTTGGTTAATACCAGCAGATCGTTATTGCCCTGTACATCTTGCGGGATGTCCGCAAAGCGCTCGCCGCGATAGTCTGCTTCCTGCAACTTATAGGTCTGGATTTGCGTGCCCATAGCGCCATCGAGCATTAAGATACGCTGATCTAACTGCGCCACAATGCGTTCTCGTGCCGTCAGCTGCTGCGCCTTAAACGGCAGCACCTCAGGTGGGGTGAGTACAAAAGCCTTGGGGTCGTGATTAATAGACTGGGCAGGGGCGTCAGTGGTAGCGGCGGGCGAGTGAGAGCATTTGGTCATAACGAGGTCTTATACGAGTCAAGAAAACGAAAAATAAGGGGCAAGCGAGCAGTAGCGTGCCATACAGAATGCTAAACAATGTAACGACCTAGTTTAGCATAGCCATGGCCTAAGCATAATTGCTGATGAGTCATAATTTGCTGAATTTAGAGACTATATAGTATAGAGAAGGTGGCAAATGCCCAGTTAAACATACCTCATCAAGGCGAGAGAATAATAAGCGTGCTGAAATGATGAGAGGGGGAGATGACTAGCTGATAAGCCAAGATAAATACGTTTTTAAGTTAGCATCAAATCTGGTTGCATTATTTACATAGAGTCAACATAAATTCATAAAACACAAGTTGCGAAACAACAGCTATTAAATTAAATTAATCTTAATAATCAAAAGTGGTTATTAATATTAATTTACTAATCATTATTGTTTACTTAACGTTTTTATTTCATCAGGGACATTGATAGTCTGATGAACCACTTCAGGAAATTAAGGATAAATTATGAAGACTTTAAAGATTGCTATGTTATGTACCGCAGCGGTAGCTATGGGTGGCTTAACGGCTTGTAATAATATGATGCCTACCAAGACTATGCCGGCTCATACCCAACCTATGGCAAAAATGAATGTTGTGCAATTGGCACAAAGCAACCCAGACTTCTCAATTTTAGTAGAAGCTATTATGCAGGCTGGCTTGGTAGATGTCTTATCTAACCCAGATGCACACTACACAGTATTTGCACCAAACAACGCCGCTTTTGCTAGCTTATTGCAAGAAACAGGGATGACCAAAGCCCAGCTATTGGCGAATAAACCAATGCTACAGCAAGTGTTGTCTTACCATGTGGTTAGCACCCCAATGGCTATGTATGCCAAAGATGTGAAGCCAGGTATGGTCACTACAGTCAGTAATGCGAAATTTACGGTAACTCCGCAAATGATGATTAAAGACAGTAAAGGCCGTATGGCGAAATTGGTTAAAACCGATCTTGCTGCTAGTAATGGGGTAGTGCACGTTATTGATAAAGTACTGCTTCCTTAGAAACTAAAATCATAGACACTAAAATAATAGAAACTAATATTTTAGAAACTATGATTTCTCTGAGCCGTATTAGCGTCAGAAATTTAAGTTAGTTATAATTTAAGATGGCGCAATAAAAAACCCGACACTCAACTGAGTATCGGGTTTTTTTGATTCAAACGGTTATAACAACCAAGTATTAACGAATGTTATGCTTATCTTCTTCAGCTCTACGCACACGCTCTTCCCAGTAAGGGGCGTTTTTGATACCGAATTTTGCAGGATCAAATGTATAGCGAGCAACGCCGGCTTTACGCTGGGCTTCGTAATCTTTAAGCGCAGCAATAGCAGGCTTACCGATAAAGAAGATAACCAAAATACCTACGATGTTCAACCAAGCCATCAAGCCA
>Ga0208015_1000711_pt1 | contig 14985 bp, 13 predicted proteins | sample 26BtaG_FD_184101 | JGI IMG/M metagenome (GOLD analysis project Ga0208015, IMG submission 184101) | Marine viral communities from Cariaco Basin, Caribbean Sea - 26B_WHOI_OMZ_CsCl (SPAdes) (version 2) | ecosystem: Environmental > Aquatic > Marine > Oceanic | place: Caribbean Sea: Cariaco Basin...
AAGAAAACCATCACCTATGGAAGCCTGTCATGATTGGTCAAATTCGTGCCGACGGACAGTTTGATACGATTTTCAAAACGCCAGAAGTTATCCAAGCCCAGCCATGGAGCGAGTACATTCCTAAATAACTCGTTCTACAAATAAAGCGGTACTGAAAAGCACGTGGATAGTAATTGAATAGTAGGCGGATGGATAAACGACACCAACAATATTCCTAACGCCTATTTTTCACAGTTGTTTTCAACACTTATTCTTAACTTTTAAATAACGCCAAACCTTATCAATACTTCTATCGCTTAGTACGCTAAGCAGTAGTGGCTAAGGGTTTGTTGTCTGTGAAAAACAGGGAGCCGCACATGCAGCACCATACTTTACGCCCGTTTGTAGGGCAAAGATCGTCCAAAAATGGAAATAACCCACAAGCATCAGCCAGTGAAGTCATGCAGCATGCGGCTCGTTTTTCAATTTATGCGCCTCTGCGTTTACTTGCATTGATGGTATTATGCATAACAACTTTCACCACCACAGCGTATGCGGATCATAATGGTCAGATACATGACCACGATACGGATACCGCTCATAGTGAGCAATCGTTGCTCACGCCTGCGAACAAATCTATCTCTATTCAAACCACCTCAGATACCTCAGCAGCAACTACAAGCTCAGGTGACGCCATTCAACAGTTTGTGGCAGGTGATTTTAGTAAACGCCAAGCTATGCTAAGTGATTGGCCAGGATCCGTTGAAAGTTTAGATAGTTTGGTTGAATTTATTGCCAATGATGAGCTATATCAAGGCAATAGTGGGCAAACGTATCTGCTCAATGCAGATGATCAGCTGTTTACTTATCCTGATAAAAAAGAGACTAACGATTGGCCAAGTGATTTATCACAAATCACTCTCACCAATGCCCTTCGCTCAGCGCTTATCTTTGGGCAAGCCAAGGTAAAACTAGCTTCTGACAAGCCCGCACAGCGCCTGCAAGCTGTAGAGATTTTGGCCGATAATATTGACCAAGTAGACCCAGCCATTATCACAATCGCTGCAGCAAATGAGGACAATGCTAAAGTCAAAAATGCACTAACGGCACTACAAGCTCGTATTGATTTCAAAAACGGCGACCTACCCACTCAGATTACAGCGGTCAATCTACTTGCAAATAGTGATAACCCACAAGTATTGGTCGATATCGAGTCTGCCCTCGCTGCGGATAACTTAGATGCCTCGCTTAAAGCTGCACTTATCGATGCTGAATCTAGCGTGTCACGGCGTATCGAAATCAGCACATGGACGGGTCATATTTTCACAGGTATGAGTACCGCCAGTATTTTACTGCTGGCGGCGCTTGGTCTTGCCATTACCTTTGGTTTGCTTGGCGTTATTAATATGGCGCACGGTGAGCTAATCATGATTGGGGCCTATACCACTTATATGGTGCAAAACTTCTTTCAAGCTTATATGCCAGATATGGCAGGTTGGTATTTGCTTGCCGCTATTCCAGCTGCGTTTTTAGTCAGCGCTGTTATCGGTATGATTATTGAGCGTATCGTGATTCGTCCACTATATGGCCGCGAGCTAGAAACCTTACTGGCGACCTTTGGTGTGAGTCTCATTTTGATGCAATTAGTGCGGATGATTTTCGGTGCGCAGAACGTTGAAGTCAGTAACGTGGCATGGCTCAGCGGTGCGTATCAAGTGTCATCAAGTTTGGTACTGCCTTACAACCGTATTGCTATTATTGGTTTTACCGTCATTGTCGTGGCGCTACTGGTGTACTTACTTAATAAGACCCGATTTGGATTATTTATAAGAGCCGTTACCCAAAACCGTCAAATGGCAAAAGCAGTTGGTATTCCTTCTGCACGTATCGATATGATGGCATTTGGTCTGGGCTCTGGTCTGGCTGGTATGGCTGGCTGCGCCCTTGCCCAAGTCGGCAACGTAGGTCCTGATCTGGGTCAAACCTATATCATTGATACGTTTTTGGTCGTCGTCGTCGGCGGTGTCGGACAAGTATGGGGCGCAGTATTGGCCGCCTTGGGACTTGGTATTAGCGGTACGGTACTTGAGATTGGTATCGGTGCGGTATTGGCAAAGATTGTGTTGTTGGTTCTTGTGATTCTGTTTATTCAGAAACGGCCACAAGGTTTATTTGCACTCAAAGGCCGCTTTGTCGAATAAGGAGACTTCTATGATACTGACCAAATTACTGTCTGATACGCCGCGTAGTGCTGTTTTAATTGGCTTATGTTTTGCCATACTATTGATACTACCTTGGCTACATCTTATGCCGGAGACTTCAGCTTTTCACCTTTCAGCCTACTGGATTACCTTGATTGGCAAAATCATGGCGCTAGCGATGGTGGCGTTGGCGCTAGATCTCGTCTGGGGTTATGCCGGTATTTTGAGCTTAGGACATGGCCTGTACTTTGCTTTGGGTGGTTATGCGTTTGGCATGTACCTAACACGAGAAACGGCAGGCGATGCGCTTCCTGATTTTATGCGATTTTTGAGCTGGACCGAAATGCCATGGTACTGGGCTGGCACGCAGCATTTTTGGTGGGCAGTCGCACTGGTCGTATTAGTGCCTGGCTTGGTTGCGTTTATCTTTGGTTTTTTTGCCTTTCGCTCAAAAATCAAAGGCGTTTACTTTTCTATCATCACTCAAGCCATGGTCTATGCAGCAGCCTTGCTATTCTTCCGTAATGAGACAGGCTTCGGTGGCAACAATGGCTTTACTGGTTTTACCACCTTACTCGGCTATGACATTACCGCTGCCTCTACGCGCTCAATGCTGTGCTTTGTCACGGCCGTAGCATTGTTAGTCTCTTATATGGGTTTGCGTCATTTAATGAATCAGCCTTATGGTCGAGTACTTGGTGCGATTCGTGACAGCGAAAACCGCTTGCAATATTTGGGCTACCGTACGTTATGGTACAAGCTATCCGCTTGGGTCTTGTCAGCTGTCATCGCTGGTATCGCTGGTGCGCTATATGTGCCGCAGGTAGGCATTATCAATCCAAGTGAAATGAACCCAGTGAACTCGATTGAGATAGCCGTCTGGGTAGCGACTGGTGGTCGAGGAAGCTTAATTGGCGCGATTTTAGGAACTGGTGTGGTGAACGCTGTGAAAACCTACTTTACGGTCGCCTACCCTGAGTTTTGGCTATTGATATTAGGCGGACTATTCGTCGTCGTGACGTTGTTTTTACCCAATGGCATTATGGGCTTGTTCGATCGCTTCAAAAAGGAGAAACAATAATGCTAAACGATAAGTCCTCATCGACTGAACAATCGACCAAAGCGCTATCCGAATATGATTATACTGATGGACGTGACGGTCTCAGTCACCCAAAAAAATCAGGCGTCGATTTTAGCCATGGTATCGCTCTGTACTTAGAAGATGTGAGCGTTTGGTTTGACTCGTTTCGCGCACTTAACAATCTATCGCTCTATATCGAAGAAGGCGAGCTACGCTGTATCATCGGCCCTAACGGCGCGGGTAAAACCACATTGATGGATGTCATTACGGGTAAAACCCGCCCTACCGAAGGCAGCGTGTTTTTTGGTCAAACTCACAACCTTGCCAGCTTATCTACCGAACAAATCGCTGAAGCGGGTATCGGCCGTAAGTTTCAAAAACCTACTGTCTTTGAAAATTTTACCGTCATGGATAATCTGTTACTTGCCGCGCCAAAAGACAAACGTGTGTTTAAAAGCTTATTTAACAAACTCGATGCCGATACTCGCGATACCCTCGACGCGACCCTACAACAAATTCGCCTGACTGACAAAATCAACAAACCTGCTGGTTTGCTCTCACATGGGCAAAAACAGTGGTTAGAGATTGGCATGCTACTGATGCAAAGCCCCAAACTCATTTTGCTTGATGAACCTGTAGCAGGTATGACCGATGCTGAAACAGAACATACCGCCGAGCTGTGTCTACGCCTTAAAAAGAACCATACCTTAGTAGTGGTCGAGCATGACATGACCTTTATCGATGCCATCAGTGAAAAAGTCACGGTATTGGCACAAGGGGCTATTTTGGCCGAAGGTACGTTAGCTGAAGTGCAAGCCAATGAAGCAGTGATTGAGTCCTACTTAGGTCGATAGCTGAACAAATTGTCTGGACGAGCCAAACGAATATTCCCTTTGAAATATTAGAAAAGTTTTAGAGTTTAGGAGACAGCCATGTTACAAGTGAACGATACCAACCAGTATTACGGCGGCAGTCATATTTTACGAGACGTCTCGTTTACAGCGCCTGTAGGCGCTTGCAGCGTGATACTTGGACGTAATGGCGTGGGCAAAACTACGCTACTTAAGTGCCTGATGGGGATACTACCGATTAAATCAGGAGAGATTTTGCTTAATGATAAAGACATCAGCAAGATGTCTCCAGAGCAACGGGTACGAGCAGGTTTAGCTTATGTACCACAAGGACGCGATATTTTTTCGACACTGACGGTAGAAGAGAACATATTAATTGGTATGGCCAAGTTTTCACGCAGTAAGGCCAAACATGTACCTAAGCATTTATATGATATTTTTCCAGTACTCGATGAGATGAAGCATCGGCGCGGTGGTGATTTGTCTGGTGGTCAGCAGCAGCAGCTTGCCATTGCACGCGCCTTAGCCTCCGAGCCGACTGTATTGATTTTAGACGAGCCAACTGAAGGTATCCAACCCTCTATCATTAAAGATATTGGCCGAGTTCTACGTGACTTGGCTGACAAAGGTGACATGGCCATTGTACTGGTTGAGCAGTTCTATGAATTTGCTGAAGAGCTTGCTGACAATTACACGGTACTATCACGTGGTAAGGTAGTCTCGCAAGGCGCAGGCGATACGATGGTCGAAAACAAAGTACAAGATCTGGTCGCCATCTAATCTCTTTTAATAATAGATGTAATAATACAACTTGGTAGCGAACGCTTGATAACGCTAAAAATGGCGTTCTTATCCTAAGCTGCTAGCTACCAAGACTAAGCCTTTTCCAAAATATCATTACGAAACCTTTTCACGATTACAGCTATTTGTCTTGTTTCATTCAGCATCTTACCTGCTTCCTACCCTCTCTGTTCTGCACTGTATCGACCGTTCAACTTCTCAATGCTAACTGATTGGCGTCATAGCAATTATGTATGCCCATCGAACGAAATTTGCTATTATAGTCAGCATTTTATTATCAATATTATGATGCCCTTATGATGATTCATCCTCAGTACGATCCTGTAGCATTAGCAGTTGGGCCTGTCGAAGTCCACTGGTATGGGCTGATGTATTTGTTGGCATTTGCCGCCGCCTACGGACTGGCATGGTATCGCAGTACCAAACGTGAAGGCTGGACGACAGATATGGTCTCTGACCTAGTGTTCTTTGGCGCACTTGGTGTGATATTAGGTGGCCGTGTCGGCTATGTATTGTTTTATCAGTTCGGTGAACTGCTCCAAAACCCTGCCTATCTGTTTAAAGTCTGGGAAGGCGGTATGTCATTCCATGGCGGCCTGATTGGTGTCATGTTGGGTATGCTGTATTTTGCCCGCAAATATAAAAAGACACCTTTCCAAGTGCTCGATTTTGTCGTTCCCTGTGTGCCAACTGGTCTATTGTTCGGACGTATTGGTAACTATATCAATGCCGAGCTATGGGGCCGCGTCTCTGATGGTGGCTATAACTGGTTGACCTACTTCCCGCAGGCCGCTAGCGTTGATATGCAGCAGCTACAAGCCAATCCTGCGCTACAAGACCTGATGACTGAGGTCAATGGCCAGTACCTGTTGCCTCGTCACCCGTCGCAACTGTATGAAGCCCTTGCAGAAGGTCTGCTGTTATTTCTATTCTTGTGGTGGTACTCATCAAAGCCCCGTCCTCGTATGGCAGTGACCGGTGTCTTTATGCTTGGTTATGGCTTTAGCCGTTTCATCATTGAGTTTTTTCGCCAGCCAGACATCGACCAAGGATTCATCTTGCTAGGCTGGATGACCAAAGGTCAGATACTAAGCGCCCCAATGATAATTATCGGTCTGTTCTTGATCGGTTATGCCTATAAACGCGGCATCTACGACTGGGGTAAGCAAGCTGCTTATTAAGCCTACCTTTTTATGATAAAGGTTGATGACTTAAAATAGGGTATGCTATCAAAACGCTTATCCTAGCAATACTTTCAATAATGACAGTGTATATATCGACTATTCATCTAGCCTGTATGTGCTGTCAGCAGTAACTAAAGAGCATTTTATGATCAATGGCATCCAAAGTAATAACGAGCAAGCATATCTTGATTTGCTACGCCACGTTCTCGACAATGGTACTGAAAAAGGCGATCGTACTGGTACTGGTACGCTTAGCCATTTTGGCGCACAGCTACGCTTTGACTTAGCAGATGGCTTTCCACTGCTAACGACCAAAAAGGTTCACTTCAAATCTATCGCTTATGAGCTATTGTGGTTTTTAAGTGGCAGTACTCATGTCGATTATCTACAACAGAATAACGTTCGTATCTGGAATGAGTGGGCGACAGCAGAACAGACCGCGCGCTTTAACAGACCTGCTGGCGATTTGGGTCCTATCTATGGTCATCAATGGCGTAACTATGGCGCGACCAAAAATGAAGATGCCAGTTATAACGCTGATGGCGTCGATCAAATCGCACAGGTCGTTGAACAGATAAAGACCAATCCGAATTCACGCCGTTTGATTGTTTCTGGCTGGAATCCAGGTGAGGCAGAGCAAGTAGCCCTACCACCATGTCATACGTTATTTCAGTTCTTTGTCGCAGACAATAAGCTGTCATGCCAGCTGTATCAGCGTTCGGCTGACTTATTCCTAGGCGTGCCTTTTAATATTGCGAGCTATGCGCTATTGACTCATATGATCGCGCAGGTATGTGGTCTAGAAGTTGGAGAGTTTGTCTGGACAGGTGGTGATTGCCATATCTATCAAAACCACCGTGAGCAGGCCGAGCTACAGTTGACACGCTCGCTATATAAACTGCCGACATTGTCTTTGAACCCTGAAGTAAAAGACATATTTGCGTTTGAATACGAAGACATTAGTGTCAATGACTATGAATCGCACCCTGCTATCAGAGCAAAAGTCGCCGTATAAAGTTAGTCTGGTTAACTACACTGAATAAGAGCAAAACTTAAGAATACAATAAAAAGGATATATTATGAGCTATGCCCATACCGAAGTTGCCCAAATCGCTGCTATTAGTAGCAATCGTTGTATCGGCAAAAACAATGAGCTACCGTGGCATATCTCAGCAGATTTGCAACATTTCAAAAGCATGACGACCAAAGAAAACGATAGTAAGATTCAAGGTATCGTGATCATGGGTCGCAAAACATTTGAGTCAATGGGTAGCAAACCATTACCAAAGCGTGTGAGCTTCATTGTCACGACACAGATGGATTATGCTGAGACGAAAGGTCTTGCAGATAGCAACAATGCTTATGTGGTACACAATCTAGACGATGCTCTGACACAAGCAGCTAGCCTAGCACATGGCGCGCATCTCGATACGATTTGGGTGATTGGCGGTGAGCGCGTATTTAGTGATGCTCTGATGTACACCGACCGTATTGAGCTGACTCATGTAGATACTGATATTGCAGACGGCGATGCCTTTTATCCTAAGCTCCCAGAACGCTTTAAAGTAGCAGACGAGTCTGAGCAAATGCACGATGAAAAAAGCGATTTAAGCTTTAAGTTTACGACTTATAAAGTAGAAACTGATAAGTAGTAAAAGCCTATTAAAAAAGGGGCAGTCTTGGATAATTTTACTTATCCAAGACTGCCCCTTTTTTAATCTTCACACAGTCTTATTTATAGACAATCAATAAAAACTGCTGCTTGATAATATCTAATCTATTACTCGTGCAATACTTTATAAACCGTTTTTGCGAGTACTGGTCCGATACCTTGTACGCCTGCCAACTCCTGCTGTGAAGCGCCAAGTAGCTGCTGCATACCACCAAAGTGATTGAGTAAGTCACGACGACGTTTTTCACCCAGTCCCGGTATTACCTCTAGCACTGATGATGAGCGACGCTTATCGCGTTTTTTACGGTGAGCGGTAATCGCAAAACGATGCGCCTCATCACGAATATGCATCAGCAAGTGCAATGCTTTGCTATCCATCGGTAGGTCTAACGGTTCGTGATCGATAAAGTGCAATACCTCAAGCCCAGCCTTGCGCCCTTCCCCTTTTGCCACACTGATGAGCAAGGTGTCGCCAAGGATACCCAATTCAGTTAATACTTCTTTGGCAATGCCAAGCTGACCTTTACCACCATCAACCAATAGCAAGTCAGGCAATGGTTGTTTCTTGTAACGCCGAGTCAGCACTTGTTTCATCGCTGCATAGTCATCGCCACCTTGGATATCATGGATAGCATACTGACGGTAGTCTCGACGGCGCGAGCCACCTTGATCAAATACCACGCAGCTACCAATGGTCGCCTCACCCATCGTATGTGAGATATCGAAGCATTCAATACGATCAATCGTCCGATCAGTGACAGTCGCCAGTACGTCTTTTAGCGCACCAAAGCGCGCATGTAGCTCTAGATAATCGCCAAGCTTGGTTTTTAATGCATTACTGGTATTTAGTGTTGCTAAGTCCAGCCACTCTGAACGGTGCTCACGCACATTGGTCTTGATGACTACTTTATTACCGAAATGCGTTGCCAATGCTTCACTTACTGCCACTTGATCTGGTATCTGATGGCTCAATATGATTTCAGCGGGCAAATCATCGGTCACTTGGAAATAAAATGACGTAATGAAGGCTGATAGGTTATCTGCTAACGACTCACTACTATCCACATCTGGGAAATAATTTTTTCCACCCAATACACGGCCGCCACGTACCGTCAGTACGTTCACACAAGTCATGCCAGCCTGACTGGCAATGGCAATCACATCTGCCTCACCTTGTACGGTATAGACCGCTTGCCTTGCTTGTACTTCACGTAACATAGACAGCTGATCGCGATAAAATACCGCCTTTTCGAAATCTAATGCTTCAGCTGACGCTTCCATTTTTTCAATCAGCGTACTATGAATATCACTAGAGTCGCCCTTTAAAAAACGAATGGTATTATTCACATCTTCTGCGTACTCTTCTGGCGATACCAAACCGACACAAGGCGCACGACAACGTTTAATCTGATACTCAAGGCAAGGACGCTGACGCTGCTTAAAAAAGGTGTTAGTACATTGACGCATTTGAAACATCTTTTGCATCAATACCAACGTTTCTTTTGCCGCATGTGCAGAGGGAAACGGGCCAAAGAATCGACCCTTTTGATGATTGCCTTTGCCGCGACCGTAAGCCAAACGTGGATAAGGCTTATCAGCTGAGATAAATACATAAAGATAGGATTTATCATCACGCAGCAGCACATTATAAGGTGGACGATGCTCTTTAATTAGGTTCTGTTCAAGCAACAGCGCTTCGGTCTCACTACGCGTAATGATAGTCTCAATATTATGAATCCGCGCCACTAGCGCCCGTGTCTTTGGATGATCTATCGTTTTGGCAAAATAGCTATTTACCCGACTTTTTAGCGACTTAGCTTTACCAACGTATAATATATCGCCGTTCTTACCCAGCATCTTATACACCCCTGGCAAGTTAGGCAGGCGTTTAATCAGATGCTTAAGACGGGCTTTTTTATCATCGACAGGACTCGATTCTGAGACATTAACCATAGAATTTATTGCTCTTAAAAATCTTAGTAATACTGCTAGTTATGGGGCGGGAGTCATTGTTTTACAAGCCAATTATTATCGCAGCGCTACCCATAAAAAAGCCAGCTTTCGCCGGCTTAGTTTGTTCTATTATCGTTTATTCAATCACATACTACTAATGACGGAAGTTTGCCATCAGTGCTGGGATACCCGGCAGCATACCGACGATAGCCATGACACCTGTCAGTACCACGAACATAATACCCGGTATGATCCAGCGGCTCATCTTAGTCAAATTGGCACTACGTTCTTTAGAGCCAATCAAGCCCAAGTTATCAAGCAACAACGTGAGCGACCAACCAAAGGCAGGATTCACCAATGCAGAGGCAAACACCACAATCGCAGCAGACTGCGTGGTTTTACCTTCACGCGTCATCTCCATACCAGCTTCTAGTAATGGAATAAACACCCCAACGATCAAGGCCACACACATCACTGGTTGCCAGATGGCTAAATCCATTGGATAGCCCCAAACCCCTGCGATAATACAAAATAGAGCCGTCAATAAAGCACCGGCAGGAATTGGACGTTTAGCAATCGCTGCAGGAACAATATACGTTCCCCACGATGACGCAAAGTTGGAGCCGCCCAATACAGAGCCGACTACCTGACGAAATGAAGCACTGGTCATGGTGTCATCAATATCCATAAGCACTTTTTCAGTACGCTTAGGATAGCTGATTTTTTGGAATACTTGATGGCCCAAGAAATCTGGCGACCACATTGCCACGGCCAAAATAGCAAACGGCAGTACTACAATGAAGCTTTCAATCGTCGGCAGACCTAACATCCAACCTGTGTTTTCGCCCCACCAATACATTGGATTCATGTTTGGTAGACCTGGTGCTGTTTTGAACGCAAAAGGTGCGCCCAATGCAAATGCAAGACCACCACCTAACACACAGCTTAGCGGAACCGCGAGCCAGCGTTTTTGCCAATGTTCAAGCAATGCATACAGCAGGATAGTCGCCAGAATAATAAAGAAAGCGATATGTGACATGCCAATCCCTTCTGCCCAAGCAAAGAGATTTTTGACCTGTGAGGTAGTTCCGATAAAGCCCAAGTAAATCAAGAGGCCACCGCACACACCCTTACTGGTCAAATTAGCCAGCAAACTCCCACCTTTACTAATCGCGAGGAGCAGACCAAAAGCTCCGATAAGCAAACCAAAAGCCATCGGGTGTCCACCAGCTGCTACCACAATAGGAATCAGAGGAATAAGTGGGCCGTGAGTACCTGCAAGGTTGGCCGTCGGCAGTAGAAAGCCCGAAAATAAGATAATAAAGAAGGAGACGATCAATAGCTCATAGCGCACGTTTTCTAAAACAAACGCATCACCTAAGCCGAGTGGACCTGCAAAGGTTGCTGCAATGGCGCCCACCATAACAACTTTACCAATGGTCGCGGCCATTGCTGGAATAGTATCTTCGTATTCAAAACGGTAATCACGGAATGGTAAATTAGGACGCCAGCGTTTTGGCTGCATGATTTGTAATTCATGGTTTAAATAAGCATCACGACTGTCGAAACTAGAACTGGGCTTATGCAAATCTACATAACTGCCTTGTACTTGACTGTCGTGGTTTATGTTCGAGGTCGGCGGATTAGACCCTGAAGAGGGGGTCTGAGGGTTACTCATCACATTTCCTTGTGTCGATTACGTCTTTGATTGACTACACACGCTCTGCTCTAATGTCATAGACCAAAGCGCCTATTACAAACTGCGAACTATTGTATGCCAAGACTTGATGAAATGCGAACCTAAAACCATTTAAAGATACTATGTATCTCATTATAATATATAAACTAAAGTTTCTATTTGAGACAAAATTGACCTTAATAGAAAACCATGAGCAAAAAATCTCTCTGTTATAGATGTTGAATTAGAATAAACAACCTTTTTATTGATAATGATTTACATCTAGGTGGATTTTTATCACATAGATGAATAGCAAAGATAGTTATAATAAATAACGATCGTTACCTGTAAGTGGGCATAAATATGTCATTTCGGTTACGCTTTAGAGCTAGCGGGCTGAGTACTTTTTAATTATGATAAATACTTTTTATCGATTTATTTCCCAGTGATACTGTGTAAAACCGCATTATTGATACAATCAAAAAATTGAGAAAAGGCAACAGGACAAGTTTATGAGCGTATTACCTACCAACCTTGAGACTTTGAAACGTCGGGCCAAGCAAAGCATCATGCCATTGCTGACACCGCATTTATTAAAGCTACGCCTTAATACTTATGCACCATACATTGGCGCAGGTATCAAAATCGATCATATTAGTCTCGATCAGGGTTTGTGCGTAGTCAGCATGGGACTAAACACTCTGAACAAAAATATCGTCGGTACTCAGTTCGGTGGTAGCTTATATTCAATGGTTGACCCTTTTTATATGCTTATGCTGATGCATCAACTGGGTAGTAATTACGTGGTGTGGGACAAAAGCTCACATATTGATTTCATTGCGCCTGGCAATAGCAAAGTCACTGCACGCATGAAAATACCTAGCTCTGAAATTATTACTATTCAAGATCTAGCAAAAGAAGGCGAAGCGATATTCCGTGAATATAAAGTCGATATCGTTGATGAGCAGCAAAAGCTCATTGCAACCGTTACCAAGACTTTATACATTAGACTGCGCAAATACAGTAAGTCCAAAGAGCAAGTCAACCGCATCGATACATTTGATGCTCAATAAACTTTAGCTTATAACTGGCACTATCAGAGCTGATAAAACTCAAATTATTAATGCTATACATACAAAAACCCCAATCTAGCTTTCGCATAGATTGGGGTTTCGTCTTTTTTGGTATGGCCCGCTTATTTATAAATAAACCTATGAATAAGGGCTTGTATCTACTATTACCTTGTCTTGAGCCAATCCTAAAATTATAGGACTAATTCAAAACGGCAAACTTGTGCTTAGATACCAGGTGCAGTATCAACTGCATCAGGTACACCAGCGTCAGTTTTTTTCTGAGCTGGACGTGGCGCAAGTTTTTCGCGGATACGTGCTGATTTACCAGAACGCTCACGTAAGTAGTACAGTTTCGCACGGCGAACAGCACCGCGGCGTTTCACTTCAATGCTATCGATGATTGGTGAATGCAATTGGAATGCACGCTCAACACCAACGCCGCTTGAGATTTTACGTACGGTAAACGCTGAGTTTAGACCGCGGTTACGCTTAGCAATTACAACGCCTTCAAAAGCCTGTAAACGCTCACGCTCACCTTCACGTACTTTTACTTGTACCACAACGGTATCGCCGGGTGCAAAGTTTGGGCGCTCAAGCAATTGAGCGTTTTCGATGACCTGAACCAATGGATGCTTGTTGCTCATGAGAGTTATCTCCTCACATTAGATAATAGAGGCTTAACGCATATCACCTGTTTGTAATAATTAATCGCATCTCTTTATAGTGAGACACAACGTAAATGGGTTATAACCAACGGCCACTATGCTATGACTCGTTTTATTATTGCTCAAAATTCTGTTTCTTAACTGTTTATCAAACCTAGTAACGATAAATTTAGATTTTAAAAACCTACTTTTTATCTGCTTTGGCCAATGCTTTCAACCACTTCGCTTGCTCTACCGTTGGGGTAAACGCTTGCCATAAGTCTGGACGACGCGTTTGCGTACGACTAACTTGCTGACTAAAACGCCACTTAGCGATATTGGCATGGTGACCTGAAAGTAATACCTCAGGAACTGCCATACCCGCAAACTCATGCGGCTTAGTATAGTGTGGACAGTCAAGCAAGCCATCGACAAAAGAGTCTTGCTCCGCTGACTTGTCATCACCCATGATATCGGGCAGACGACGTATCACACTATCCATCAGCACCATTGCTGGCAACTCGCCACCAGTCAACACGTAATCACCTAACGATACTTCCATATCGACATATTGTGATAGTAAACGCTCGTCAATACCTTCATAACGACCGCATAATAAAATCATGCCATCGTAATCAGTCATATTGACTACGCTACTCTCACTAAGCGTTTGCCCTTGCGGTGACATATAGATCACCGGACAGTGCTCACTATCGACACGGCAACCATGTTGACTGGCACGCAATCGTGCATCCTCAATGGCTTTCGATAATGGCTCAGCCATCATCACCATCCCAGGACCACCCCCATAAGGGCGCTCATCAATACGGCGATAGTTATCGGTGGTATAATCACGTGGATTGATGCATTCAATCGTAACTTGTTCTTGAGTCACTGCTCGGCCTGTGATTCCAAATTCACAAATCGTGGTAAACATCTCAGGAAAAATACTAATGACGGCAAAATACATCTGATGTCTACTTGCGTTAAGGCTAAAACAATCGGTGTAAGTACTAACAACATCTGACTAAAAAGCCAGAAACGCTATTAGTAATCACTTGGCCATGCCACAAGCACTGTTTTTTCAATCATATTGACTTCTATCACAGTTTGCTTATGCCATGGAATCAGGCGTTCTTCATTGTCTAAACTATCTGAATTTGCCGTTACACGCATGATGTCATGGGCACCGGTTTCAAACATTTCAGTGATATTACCTAGATACTCATCCTGCTCGTTCATCACGCGCAGACTGACCAAATCCGACCAATAATATTCGTCTTCAGCTGTTTCAGGCAGGACGTTTTGTTCGACCCAAACGGTAACACCGTTCATAGTCTCAGCAACATTACGATCAGGAATCTGCTCAAATTGAGCCACAATTCCTGTTCCTTGCTCACGCCAAGCCTTCACAGTTAAAGGTTTCATGCCAGTGGCAGTTTTCATCCACCACGGCTTCATGTCGAATATCGCTGTACGGTCATCCGTATCACTAAATACCCAAAGCCAGCCTTTAATGCCGTAAGGCTTCTTAAGCTGACCAATTTTCATAAGGGCACTAGCGTTTGGAACAGATGACATAGCAGCTAACCTAACAATGATTAAAACAGCAATTGCAAAAACAATTGCGTCAAAAGCGATAAACAGTTAATGGCGCACCCTGGTCAGACCAGTTACGCTATGTATTCTAAAGTCTACTGAGTCAGATCATAGTTTTGCTACGAACGTCTCAATAACAACCAAAACTTAAGCAGTTGCTTCAGTTTGAGCTGCAGACTTGTTGTAAGCTTTTGCTAATGAAGCAACGCGATCTGAAGGTTGTGCACCTTTTGCGATCCACGCATTGTACGCTTCCATGTTTAGGCGTA
>Ga0208015_1000712_pt1 | contig 14982 bp, 22 predicted proteins | sample 26BtaG_FD_184101 | JGI IMG/M metagenome (GOLD analysis project Ga0208015, IMG submission 184101) | Marine viral communities from Cariaco Basin, Caribbean Sea - 26B_WHOI_OMZ_CsCl (SPAdes) (version 2) | ecosystem: Environmental > Aquatic > Marine > Oceanic | place: Caribbean Sea: Cariaco Basin...
CTATCTTCTGTACTATGTTATAAATCGTTTTCCTACTCTTAATACCACTATCCTTACGAATAGAAAAGTACCCCTTAACAGCTCCCTTGCCCCAATCGTGCCACATAGGAATACTCCGCGCTCCCCTCTTAGTCTTAGGGTGCCATTCTCCCTTGCACTGCCAGCAATCACATGGTTGTGTTGAGGGTATCATGATCTTGTTATTCTGGTAAGAAAGCCAATCCTCTCTCATGTGCTTAATCTCTCCCTCTCTCATACCGAAGAGCATGGTGCAAGCTATCACTAGCTTCTCTCTAGGTTCTTCGCAGGCTTTTATCATACGCTCCATCTCCTCAGGGTTGAGAGAATAATCCACACTACTCATTGTTTGCCTCTTTGAAACCGTACATTATACAAAAGATACCACTCATAACTCCTAGTAAGAAACCAGTGTGTAGTGACTGCCATAAGCACAGTATACCTACCACGACTGTTATAGCGTGGGCTAGGTGTGCCATTTTCGTCTTATTTTTTCCCATTTTTTCTTTATCCATTTTAGATCATACTCCGAGGCTATGTGTGCTAGGACTACTATCACGACTACGAAGATTGAGCTGACAGTCCAAGCGTTCATGTTGCTATTAGGCAGATTATTAAACAGACTATACCGCCTATCATTATTCCTGTTATCATTCCTAGTAGTTGCTTGTCAAGCACACTCATTCTTGTTCTCCTGCCAAACGCTTTCCCGATATTCTCTTATCGGGACACAAACCTAAATATTCATCTACAGTTTGAATATTTTTATATGGTTTACCATCCTTTTTCATACCAATAATAAGCCCAGTTGTTGTATCTACCTTAACCCACATATCAGTTCTTGGATTCAAAGTCTGAGCTCTGTCCTTTGTCATGTCTTTGCCTCCTTCTTTTTTTCGTAACCATAAACATCTGCCATTGCTTTAAAAGCACACTTAACACACCACCATTCAATGACTGCTTCATAAACTTCTTTTCCTTGTGTATTTTTCCCTCTATTTTCAAGATGAACATTCCTAAAACAGTTATGTGCTCCAGCATACATAGAAAGTGCCCCGCCACACCTCACACACTTTTCACTTGGTTTATATGATTTATCCATTCTTTTCTCCTTTTCCCGATATGTTAGTATCTTCTATCAGGCGTACGAGTGTTCTTTTATTGTTTATAAACGTGAAACCATTGTCCAGATTTTCTATCTCTAACCGCGCGTCTTCAATAGCTTTTGAATATACATGTAAAGTGCAATACCCATCTGATTTTAACTTAGTACAATGATACTCATCACCACCAGCACATTCTTTACAATAGTCTTGTTTGAGCTTGTCAAGCACGTTAATATTTTTAGTCATTCTTGTTCTCCTGCCAAACGCTTTTTAAAACCCTTCCAAGCTCTGCTTTTAAACATTACTCCTCGTGCTTTCTCTTCAAAAATAATAAATTCTTTCGTGATTTCTCTTCGCACATCCTCAACAGCCTCACAGTAAAAATAGTAAAAACAATTATGACACTTCTTTTTATCATATTTATATACTGGTGAAGTATTACATAATCCTCTTATTCTCTCTTGTTTGAGCTTGTCAAGCACACTCATAAAAATCGCCAAAGGATACCCCTAAATCGTTCTGCTAATGTGTTGCTACATTCTGGTTTATTGCAAAGACATTTAACTTTACCATTTCCAGCAGGTATTTGAAAAGCATACCACCCAATCTCTGCAAACTCGTGTAACGGAGTTTTTGTTGTTGCTCCACAATTTTCACAAGTTCTCTCTTTAATCGTCATGTCTTTTCCTCCACACCTATACCCTTATTGTCTCCTGCCAGCGTTTTATTAGTTTTCATCCACCACATCCCACTCGAACCATTCTTCTATTATTTGTTTTTTGACTTTCTTATCCATTTTACAATAAACAAGGTTAGCTTTCCAGAGGCCAGCTTTCGAGAGGTTAGCTTTCGAGAGGTTAGCTTCCGAGAGGCCAGCTTTCGAGAGGTTAGCTTTCGAGAGGTTAGCTTCCGAGAGGTCAGCTTTCCAGAGGTCAGCTTTCGAGAGGTTAGCTTTCGAGAGGTTAGCTTTCGAGAGGTTAGCTTTCGAGAGGTTAGCTTCCGAGAGGTCAGCTTTTTCTTCTACGGCTTGTTCAACACATTCTTTAATAGTGGTTGCTGTTTTACTCTCATAAATTACTTCATCAGTGTAACGATTCTTAATCTGTATTCCTACTTTTTCAGTAGGTTCAGATGTCTGCTTTTTCTTTTCAAGCAGTTTTATTAATTCTTTCTTACTCATTTTGTTAAAATCTTTCTTCATCATTTTAAGTGTTCCACCAGCACATTCTTCACAATAATTTTGTTTGAGCTTGTCAAGCACACAAGTTTCTTTACTCATTTGGTTAGTTAATGAGTAATGTTTACTTATATACTTATGGGTGTTATAATATATAGTACCTGAAAAATAGTATGGTTTTACTCACTTTATATATAAATGAGTAAAAATTAACGCGGGCTGTGTCACTCTCCAAAGTACAGCCCGCGACTATGGCTGGATATTTCCATTGTCCTACAATAAATAAACTTTGCAATACCACCCCTTTCGGAGTGAATAGCGATAGTAGTTCCTCTCTTATAAGCTTATCTATTCTTTAGCCTCTACTTCCTCTTTCTTCTTTTCCTCTTCTTTAGGCTCTTCTTTCTTTTCTTCTACATCTTCATCCTCATGCTGTGCTAATACTTCATGTGTCATGTTATTCTTCACCCCCTCTCTCCATCTAACCCCTGTCTCTATACCGTGTATCCAAGCAGATGTTACTTGCTGTTGAGCGTGAATGCCACTAGCTATGAGGATCTCTTCTATCTTGTCTTGTATCTTCTTTCTTATACTCATGGTAGGAATAGGAACTTCTTTACTTTTATACGCCTCTCGTACTTATCGTTAATCATTCCAAGCTTCTTAAGCCTATTTATCTTCTTATGCACTACAGAGGTATCTACCCGCATATTCTTTGCTATATCTTTCACAGTAATATTACTATGCTTTTCCAAGAAGCGGTAAAACTCCTTATCTTCGTTACTACATAATAGGCTCATAGTATTAGTCCTTATTAATTATATACTTTTTACCCCTGTCTAGTATCTGATACTCTCGCTTCCCAATACTAGTTATCAAACCCTCGTTAATAGCTTTGTTTATCAGATAGGTTATACTACTCTTACTAGTGTACCCCGCTCCCGCGAGTAGCTCGTAGGAGAAGTAGAGGTAGCCTTCCCTATCCCTACCCATCTTATCCTTAGCAGGGAAGTTGCACACTAACCACGGCATGAAGTTTGCCATTGGCATATACTTGGTGACTTCTGTTTCTTCTGACTTGCGTCTTAGCCGCGAGTTGTCTCTGATCTTCTCAATAGTCTTACGCTGATCCGCATACTTCATTTCCTCATAATCTTCCCATGTCTGAGTTCCTTCCAAGCTTTTGAACTCAAAAGTCACCGCAGGGGGGTATCTCTTAAGAAATTCAGGGCGGTCTAACATCAAATACTCTGCTTCTAAGCGGGAGCGTAAGAAGTCTTTAAAACTATTCCTATAATATAAGCTGACATACCTTCTGGAAAGGTTGTCCCTGTCTAGCCAGCAATAAGCTATGGCTTTAGTCCTGTGCGCTCTCAAGTACAAGTCCACATACCACGGCGAGGGTATGTTTATAAAAGTGAAGTGTTGCAAACTCCTATTTTTAATATATAGTCTTACAAGGTCTTTCTGCACAGGGCTAGAGTAGTTACGAGAGAAGAGAGCGTCTACTGCTTCATCCCACACGATACTCCTAAGCTTTTGTACTTCTTCTTTCTTCTCACCCATGAAGTCTAGTGTGAGGTTAGAGAAATCTTCTAAGTTATAAACTAATTGTTTTTTAATGTCAAACTTCTTGTCTACTACTTGTGCGCTCCGCAGGCTGAAGGTTGTCTTGCCACTCCCTTCATCTCCTATGACCATTACTAGCCAATCCATGTTTGTCTTTTCACATAGTTGTTTAATGTTGGTTAGTTCGTTCACATAATCATTCCAAGTTCCTCTTTTCATATACTTCCTCTCCATTGGTTGCCTTTAGTGTAGCCAGTGTTGTATACGAAGTTCATCACTCCACACGCTTTTAAGCTTGCTAGGTAGGCTTCAAATAGTTCTAAGCTCTCTCGCGGTTGTAAAACCCCATCTTTCGCGTTTTGCCACATAAGAACTATCTTTTCTCGCGCTTCTGGGGGTACCCATTTGTCCCCTATTTGGTCTTTGCTTTCAAGCCATACTTGGTAAAAAAAGGTTAAGAACGATCTAAAGGTTTCCACATCAATAACGCGCTGATACTCCTGTACAGTAGGGCGTTCCCTCTCTAAACGCTTAATATCTGCGGTGATACTACGCTTTATCGTGGCGTTTTTACTGCTCGCCCACTTAGCGCTTAAGCGTTCTATCTCCGCGTCTCGGTCTATATCGTCTTGTACTACGGGTGTTTTGATAGCAAAGGCGTGACCTTCAAACAGCTTGCCAGCGTAGTTAATAGCTTCGCTAATCCGCATTGCCAAGTCCTCTTTCAACAGTTCTTTATGCGCCGCCGAAGCGGTAGTCTCGTACAAGCTTTTATTACTCATGTTACTGCTATCCCTCCACTAGCCGCCGCACTAGCACCAGCCTTCACCGAGTTATACAAGTCATTATAAGAAGGGCAAGCTGGACAAGTAGGACATTTATAAATGTAGAACAAGAAAGCTAGAGCGAGAATAGCAATGGCAATACCCCCGCCAATAAGGAAATAGTTACGAGTGTCTTTACCCTTCTGCAACTCCAATACCGCCGCTTCTTTATCCGCTAACTGCGCAGGGTTAGCTGAGTATTGCAAATAATTAACCACTTCACTAATACAGCCGAGCAAGCGAGTGTCAGTAGCTTTCAAGCGCTTGTCCTTCTTTAATTGTGCTTCTAAGTCTTTCTTAGCCCTACGAGCCTCGTTAATGTCATAAATACCCTGAGAGCGTAGTTCTTCCACATTCTCTATCAGCTTCTTAGGTAGGGTAGCACTAGTAAGCTCCGAAGCAAGGGCTAACTGTCTACCATAGAACGGGTGAGTGCTTTTAGGGGTTACGAAAAAGTCACCCGCCTCAGTACCAACCACGCCACCCTTGTACCTGCCTGTTTCAAATACGAAAGCCCCATCTTGCCTACCTAACAGAATTAGTGGGGAGCGTCTAAGCTTACTACTCATAAGCGCACCGATAGGCTTCAAACCAGTTAGGAAAACCACGAAAGCAAGCGCTGTGACAGACAGTATGCTAGTGCCGAGAAAAATATACAACTGTAGCAGATACATATTAACCATCAGACTACACCCCTCTTAAACCGTGAAAAAATCCCGCCCTTAACCCGTGGTTGTGTTGGTCTTTCGTGTGAAGTTATGGCTGTGTGGAATAATGCCCTGTCCCTCGCGTTACCCCCCGTAGAACGAGCAAGTTTACCATACACGCGAGCCTCTAACTCTGCTATGAGGATCTCGTTCTCCGCGCTCTGCTCAAAGCGGGGTGTCATAATATGATAGTTCCGCTTACAAATACGAAACAACAACATGAGCTTCTGCACCCCCTCCTCATTCAGATTAGTCAAGCCCAACTCCCGATTCCAAAAAACTCCGAAAAAAGGTTGCAAAGGCTTCGGCAAATCCTTAGTCTCATGTAAAAACTCTGCAAAATTAGTCTTGTCAGATCCAAGCACTTCTCGTACTTGCATTTCGGCGCTCTCCTGTTGAGCGATTTGTTCTTGCGCGTCTGGCTGGTATTCTTCTGTTTCTTCCATTAGTTTCCACTCTCTTTAAACCCTTCCAGTACTGGTACAGGGTGTGTGATATTTTTTAATATTGATCGCTATTCTCGTTAGACAGCTCCATTTTAGCCGTCTGGAAAGTATAATAAAGCGCTAACACGAACACTAGCACGAACATGAAAAGAAATAAGTACATCACATCATGATGTGCGAGAGGCACATCAGAGAATATGAACTTATTACCAGTAGTGGTAAAATCGTAAATCGTGATGTTAAAAGAACCCCAAGCAGTAGCGGCTAGAAACGGTAAACTAAAATAAAGCAGTATGCTCTTTCCTAATATTTTCTGATAAAACATACCAGCAAGTACTAGAGCCATCCCAATAATCGTTATAACAACCCAAACAGTTACAAGCATTTTTTAATAACCCCCTTTAAAAGCCAAGACAGCAACCACAAGCCCCAAGCCTATTAGTGCTACTGGTAGTATCATGCCAGTTTCAATAACAGACAGACTAATATCCTGAGCTTGGTCAAAACTATCATTCTCATGCTCTGTGAACGCGCTCCTATTCGTATGATCTATCCCTTGCCCTAGAGTATTAAACAATAACATTAAACAGCCAATAATTATAACCGCTAGTAGAATCAGACCTGCTACGCTTCCTTTCCTATTACTTAACATCTTTTTTTTTAATTTATATAGCGGTGGGGCGTTATTATTGCCGTTCCACCGCAGGGTGCTCTGTTAAAAGGCGGTTTTAGCCTCTTAACAATCTTGAGCCTACGAGAGCGCCGATTATCGCGCCTGCGAACAATACGAGTGGCAAGATTGAGCCTAGTGTTAGACCGCTTTCAGTATTAGTGTTAATACTGTCAAAAGTTGTGTTCTGCGCTGTGCTGAACCCATCACGATCTATGCTAGTCCCTACTGTGCTGAACACATACAATCCGATCATAATCAGGATTGCTACTGTGACAGCTCCCATTACCACGCCCTGTCCTTTAAGTCCGAGTTTTTTCATAACAGTTTTAGCCTCTCAAAAGCTTAGAGCCAACCAAAGCGCCGATTATCGCGCCTGCGAACAAGATTAATGGTAGTATAGAGCCTAGTGTTAGACCGCTTTCAGTATTAGTGTTAATACTGTCAAAGGTGCTGTTACTAGCATTGGTGAACCCGTCTCTGTCTATTGCGGTTCCTACTGTGCTGAACACATACAATCCGATCATAATCAGGATTGCTATTGTTACAGCTCCCATAACTACTCCTTGTCCTTTAAGGTTTAGCTTCATGTTTTTGCTTTTACAAATGCTACTGACGCTATGACAAGCCCTGCAAATATTACTATTGCAAGCACTGAGCCGAGTGTTAAGCCCGAATTAAAGTTCGTGCTTATATTGTCTACTGTCGCGTTAAACGCGGTTTGGTCTGAATAACCAACACTACCTGCTTCTACTGCTGTGTCTACAATATCTTCTACATTGCTGAACACTGTCAAGCCGACTATTAGTACTATGGCTATCCCTATCACTCCTACGATCACTCCTGTTGCTACTTGTCCTTTGTTGTCTAGCTTCATTCTGGTTTGGCACCCCCCTAGTGCCTTTTTACCCGTTTGGGATTATTAATAAGATCCACGACAGAGTGCTTGTATGTGAATCGTAGTAGTTGGTTTTTACTACTGAAACCATACTTTAGTTGTAGTCTGTCCATCTCTGGTTCCCATTCTTTTGGATAGTGGAAGCAGAGTTTTGTGTTCTTACTTCTTCCCATTTTTTCGTACCTCTTTAAATACTCTTTGACTTTTAAACAGTTTTTAGGCTGTTTACTTTTTTCTCATGTGTCCTTTTACATGAACTCTTTTTTTGCTGTATTTGCTTTTCTTACGATAGTGTCCTTTCACTCTTGGCATTTTTCAACTCACCCCCTTTTATAGTAAATCTTTCATAATGTCTTGTTTCTTCCGCTTCTTAACAGGCTGTCCGAATAAGTAACCCATGTCAAGATTAGCACCGCGAGCCGAGCTTATTCTCTTTCTACTCTCTTTGCCCCTATGCCGTTCTCTGAATACTGCGGTTTCACGCCGTTGCTTCTTGCGTTCCTCTCTAGCAACAGCTTGTACTTCGCGGTGTTCCTCACGCGCTTCGCGTATTCTCTCCCGCGATTTTTCTTTAAATTTTCTACCGTACTTGTATAGTTTTTCTTTGAAACTCATTTTAGTTTTTCCTCACTATTTTTATGAATGCTAATGCTCCACCTAGCGCGGCGATCAGACCATAGAAGGCTAGTACTGAAATCCCGCCTGTCTCTCCTATCGCTGGTAGGTGTGAGAAGAACCCAATAATGCCGAGTATGAGAACGCCGAATCCTGTTGCTTCCCATGACTTCGTAGTGTTGTAAAGTCCTATGATTATTACTAGTCCTACGCTAACCATGAAAAAGTCTAGAATGCCGAGGCTAGAGAAAACACTAGTAATCGCGTTATACAAGTTCATTTCTATCAGATAGTTCCATGCTTCATAGCTCATTTATTCTAGACCTCAATACGAGAGATACTGCTAGTACTCCCATTGCGAATATTAATAATATTTTCAAGGCTGTCACTATCTTGTCAGTGACAACATTATTAGGTAGCATTTGCCCTACTAGGTTGGGTAGTCCGAATAGTATCTGGTTTATCTTCCCTACCATGCCCGCGCTTTTCACTAGTGAGGATCCCCATCCTTCTTCTGTCAGGTCTGTCGCGCTGTCGTTTTGTTGTAGGTAGAACGCGCTGGTAGTGTTTGACAGGTTGGCGTTTGCTGTTAGTGTCCTGTCCATGTTTATGTCGCCTGTGGGTATGCTCATGTCTCCCATTATGCCTAGCATGAAGTTTATACAGACTACGAATAGGAGTATGTGAAATAGTTTCATTTTTCTTCTCCCGCCCTTCTGAATAGGACTAGCACTGTTATACCTATTAGTACAGCGACTATACCAAGTGAAAGGTCTAACATACCTTTTACAATGAACATTATTAAGAATATAGTACTGACTACCATAGCAAGAGGATAGGAAACGAAACTAGTAGAAAGTATAACCAATAACATCATCACAATAGCCAGTATTTTCCAATACACATAACCATTAGTCATGAAGTACCAATCCGATAGTATGCCACCGTGGAAGTAACCAGAGAAGTAACCCTCACCTAAACTCTCATGATCGTACTCCACGCGATACGAATACTTCGCAGTAGTATTCCCGACAGTGGTTGTGAATGTTACAGTATCGCTATTACTAGAAGAAGTGTACTCTGTCGTGCTATTATCTATATTGATTATAGTAATGTTAATCTGATTAGTTTCCTCATAAGTGTCATCCCAATAAAAGTTAAACACGCCAGTAGTATTATTATACTCGGCGTAGTGCGTCACATCACCTATGGTTTTCAAATCAGTATAAGTCACACTACTTATACTAATCGTTTTAGTCAAGTCCTCGGTAGCTACTATAATATCCCCGAAGCTCCTAGTCTCTCCACCAAGACTAGTAATGTGGTACTGGTACCGCTCCCCGACAACCCCGTAGAAGTAAACTAGGTTGGAAGCGTCAAACTGTTGGCTGTCAATAATCTCCAAGTTACTACCTATAAACTTTTTAACATACAAATAAGACCTACCGAAACTCCCTGTGTAATCAGCTAGAGTATTAACCAATTGCGCTACGGTGTGAGTGTTAGCGTCTACTACCCAATAGTCTATTATTTCCGTTCCACCATCTAACAACCTGCTACGCTTGTAAAAAGATGAATCGTTATAAGTGTAAGTGTGAACCACGCTAGTCCAATTACTACTAGTCGCGGCTAAGAACCGCGTTGCAGTGTTAGTGTCTAAGAAGTACGCGGTGTTGCTACCGCCTGAACAGTAAGCGGTTATTGTGAAGTTAGTATCAGGTGGTGTCTCTTCGTCTTGATCTATCTCTTCAAACAAGGTGAGTAGCATATAATTATTCTCCTGTGTTACATTGGTAAGCGTGTCAGTACTCGTGTTTGTGGAGTTCCACTCTGCCACACTGTTGTTATTGAAAATGTTACCAAACCATAAGCTGATAACCGTTCCGATCTCTCCAGTATTATTAATAACTACCATCTCTTGCGTGGCGTTCCTGAACACTTTGTAACTAGCATTAACATAAACATCTTTCAAATCTTCGCGTACTTCTCCACTCGTAATGTAAGTACTCATGTTTATAATGCTAATATTAGCCGTGGCGGTGAAGTCACCCCTAAAAGCATAAGTAGTACTATTAGAACACCCGCCAATAGCTTTGGTTACTGTTAGTGTTTCGGTTTCTTCTAGCGTCTCATAACCTGACCGTGTTGCAGTGCAGTTGAAGAAGTATTTACCCACGCCAAGAGTTGTGACATACGGGTTAGCAACTATCGTGCTGTTCCTTCTTAAAACTATTGTAGTCAGAGCGCTAAGATCAGTGCAAGACACCGTAACACTCGTACTAGTATTATTTATCAGATTACTAGGATCAAAGTCTAGCGTGAGCGAGTTATTATACATAGTCAAATTATAACTTAAAATCTTCGGAGTAGCCGTAGTGTCTGTGGTCGTCATGTTAGCCATCACATTAATCACAGTGTTACTACCAATACAACTCGTAACATTATAACCAGCCGCCGCGTTAGCAGAAGAAATGTTACACAACTGCGCCTTATTAGAATTGTTTAGAATAGCATAATGAACACCAGTTCCTGCGGCTAGAGTGTGCGCGGCTGTAAAGTTTAGCATAACTGGCTCGTTTAGTATTGAAATATTAGTACTGGTAATGTTCGCGCTTGTAAAATAACCGCCTGTTGAAATGTTCAGCACTTCTGCAAAGGATAGTGTGTGGTTGTAAACTCTGAACTCGTCAATACTCCCGTTCAAGTGTGCCGTGCCTGTGATTTCTACATCTCCTAGTCTGAACGCTCTCTCGTTCAAACTGTTGCAGGTGCGATCTGTTGCCGTGCTGTTTTCTTCTACCCCGTCTAGGTAGAGCGTTGCGTTTTCTATATCATTGTAGGTTACTATTATGCTGTGCCATTCCCCATCCGCGTAAACTTCTGTAAAACCATGAAGCGTTCCTATGTTTGTGCAACCGTTATTGTCATTGATTGACAAGTCTATCTTATTGTCTGCGAATCTTCTTAACAAATAGTAAGGCTGGTTGTCAGCGAAGTAACCGCTTATGCCTTCCAGTGTGTCGTTCTCTTCAAACTTTACCCATAGGCTTGTACTCCAGTTTATATCTTCATCCACAGCAGGGCTGATATTACCCAAGCTCACATAATCGTCAGTCCCATCATATTCTAGCGCGCCGCCAAACTTTCCGCTTGTAGTCCATGTTGGCTCTGCCGCGTCTCCTTGAACGCTAGAACCTAGCACCGCGTTGCCATGATTAAGCGTGTCATCTTGCACTGCTCTTGAACTAGCTTCGTACTCTGCGAGAATGTCAGAAGGTTCTAGTGCTTTGTTTATTAGTTTTACTTCGTCTATAGTTCCGTTAAAATGTCGTGAGATTGCCCCGCCGTTTCCTCTCGCTCCGATCATTAAAGGTAATTCGCTGTCAGAAATGTTGGTGATCGGTTGGGTATGAACAAGGGAATAACTTTGGTTCGTGCCGTTTATGTATAGTTCTATCGCCCCATTGTCAAAAATAAAAGCAACATGATACCAAGTATTAGTACTTAGTGTGGTTGTTGTTCTTGCTGTTCTTCTTGAATTAGCGGGGAGTGCGGTGTTGTTTGTGAAAAGTGCTTGTAAGTCCATCTCCTCTCTTACTACGAAACCCCACGAATAGTTACCAGCATCCCATTTGGTTATGAAATACCCGTCTTGGTCACTTTGTTGTAATGGATAAATCCATGCCATCACTGTTAATTCTCCTTGATTGTTTCCTAACTCCATATAGTCAGTGACATTAATACTACCAGCCGTGCCGTTGAAAACATACGCACCCCCCCCTTGCCTTGCAGTGCTAGTCCATGTCGCACTTCCCACTGTGCCGTTGCGCCTGTTCCCGCTAATGTCTAGTGCTTCTGTCGCGCTGTCCTCGTCAAACTGCCAGTAGCCAGTAGTGTTTGTTTGGTTTGGAAAGTTGAAGTGGAATAGGCGGTATGTGCCGTTTATCCCTGTGTCGTCACTCGCGTTTTCTTCTGTCGCCGCGTTTGTATGGTTTATGCCAGCGTACCCGCCTGTCACATTCCATTGGTGGCTGATTGTCGTGTTTACTTCTGTTGTGTCGCTGAAGGGTTCGCTCCAGTACCAATAGTAATTGTCTAGCTTGTATAAGGGATCTAGCCAGCCAGCGCCGTTCTTGCTCTTTGCTTGAATATAAAACTCGCCGTTTGTGTTGAGCTTGTAGTGTTTGTTTATTCTGAACCTTACTTGTGTTGTGGTGTTTGGTTGTGCGGTTACTTGCACTGCTTTCTTAACTATGGCACTGTTTGGTATGTCTTTTTGTTTGTCGTGTTTCCATTGTGTCTCGCTTATTGGTTGCCAGTACCATGTGGTAGTGTTGCTTGTGATGTTGCCGTATAGGTCGTATGTGTATTTGAACTTTGATTGTCTGACACTTGCCTCATCCCATGTGACACCTAGTTTAGGATCTGCATAAACGGCTATGTCGGTTACTTCTTTACTGCCTAGCGTGTTTCCAATGGTGACTATCACACTATCGTCTAGTACTTCGTACTCTACTTTGTTAGAGTAAACTCTGAGGTTGTCTTTGCTCCCTTTGTTCATCCACCCATACCCGCCGCCTTTTAGTCCTTCGTATGATAGGTTTAGTTTGGTGGCGGCTTTGTCTTGCTTTAAATTCTTCTCTGCTCCTATGTTCTTGGCTAGTACTGGAGTGGTGATGGTGAGGGTAAACAATAGTATCACTACTAAGAAAAGCCATGCTCTTTGTTTCTTCGCCCTTACCATCATTTTAATAACACTTCCATATTAACTCTCTTTGTTTTAGCGTGGTTGCCTGTAGTATTCTTCGCGTTGTGTACTCACTAGCCCGTACACCACACCAACTACCATGAGCATAACAGGAGCCCACATCCAAGTATTCTTAACCGCCGTATACGCTGGACTACCAGCCTCACTAATATTAAAATTATTCTCTGCAATGTAGAACATACCCTCACCCGCCGCGCCGCCTCTGAGGATAACATCAAGTATAATGTATAACAGTGCGCCTACGCACATTATCACTAGAGCGATCACCACGCCTGAAAACCCGCCCTTATTATTATTGAATAATTCTTTATTTTTCATATTACTAACTTCCCAAAAACCATCTTCTTATAAGCTTTCGCTGAAGGAATAGGATTATACTGTTCACCATACCAAGTCAAAGGTCTTACTTTCTTCTTACGCCTGTCCCGCCTATCAGGAAAACCAAACCCATACACTTGTTGTAATGGTTCTCTAGGCACTGCTTCTAGTCCTGTTAATTGCCTGTGCCTAACAGCTGGTATGAACTTCTGTGCGCTTACTGTTAATGACTTAGGCATTGCCGAGACACCCATAGCAGAAACAGTTGGTTGTCCTGTTAATAACTTCTGAACTTGCGCCTGTGATTGTCTTTGCCGTTGTACTTGTGCGGGTAGTGTTGTGACTTTGAAAGCCTGCCTCTGCGCTTGCTTAGTAGCTTGTACTTGCACTGGCTCTGATATTAACTTCTGAACTTGCTTCTGTTGTTGTTTCTGAACTTGCTTCTGTTCTTGCACTGGCTTTTGTACCTGCACTAGAACTTGACGCTCTTTAGTAATAGTAGGAATGAGTGGCGGTAGTATAGAAACTTTAGGCGGTGCGAGCTTGACAAAAGGTTTCATAGCCAGCGTGGTCTTAACGGCTGGTTTGAATAATGTTTTCAATGCTGGTTGAGCTAGTGTTTGTGATGGTGTCACTCCTAGAACTGGTTGTACTGTGCTTGCTATTCCTACGGGTTTAAAACCTTTAACTGTTGGCGCGGTTGGTGCTGGTGCTTGTTTTGGAGTGCCTATTATTTCAGACAATCCTACCTTAACCACTCTCGGCTTCGGTGGTGCTAGTGGCTTCTGCGTGACATAACCACCATACTCACCCTTGCCAGTGTAAAGCTTGATAGCTTCTTTTGGCGGGGTGGCGGCTTGTACTTTGTATCTTAACCGTCTTGTCAAGCGCGTGCTTTCTATCACGCTCTCACTCGTTTCCCTGACCTGTTGTGAAAGGTAATCTTTTGACAATTCTTTTATAACATCACGACCAGCACCCTTACCTTTAAATGGCTTGAACGCTTTAGCTTCTCTAGGCGGCGCGATCCTACGCTGATAAATCCCCCTACCTAATAATGTCCCTACCGTTGCGGGTAAGACTTGACTAACAAATATCTCCCCCGCCGCCGCGCCCCTCACAGCTCCAGCTTCTAACTGACCTAGCCTATAACCAGTAACACCAACATAAGAAGTAGGTAAACCAACCGCCGCTACTTTAGTAATCACAGGAGCTTTAGCAAAGAGTGGAGCGAGAGCAGGGAGTACATAAGCGCTAGCCACCGTATAAGCGGCTGTCTTAACCCCAAGTGCTATTGGTTCTTGTTTTAGTGTTGTATAAGCAGAAGTGGCTAGTGCTAATCCTGTTTCCTCTTTCTTTTCTTTAAAATATAATAACTTACCAAGCAAACCTTTTTGTGCTTCTTCGGGGATAGTTTCTCTAAATTCTTTTTGTCTTTTTTGTAGTTCTTCTTGAGTACCAAATAGTGACACAGCTTTTGGTGCTTTGCGCGCTATTGGTGCGAAAGTTTTTTCCCATATGTCAATCTTTTTTCCTATGCGTTCTATCCCGCTTTCTAAAACAACTTTCGGTTCAGGCTTCGCGGCTCCGCGTGCTATTACTTGTCTGGAGTATGTGATCGTTTCATCACTAGGCGCGGGTGTTGTTTCTTTAATAATTAGCTTCTCTTCTTTAACAGGTGTGAAAAGTATTCTCTTCTCAGGCTGTGAAATCTTCGGCTTGGCAGGGTGTACTATGACTGTTTCTTCTGATGTCGCGGGTACAGTGCCGCCATATTGTATCTTAACACCTTCAGGATGTGAGATCGCGTAACTCTCTCCCCTACCTGCTTCTCCTTTTATAATCTGTTCTGTAGTCGGCTCACTA
>Ga0208015_1000713_pt1 | contig 14964 bp, 9 predicted proteins | sample 26BtaG_FD_184101 | JGI IMG/M metagenome (GOLD analysis project Ga0208015, IMG submission 184101) | Marine viral communities from Cariaco Basin, Caribbean Sea - 26B_WHOI_OMZ_CsCl (SPAdes) (version 2) | ecosystem: Environmental > Aquatic > Marine > Oceanic | place: Caribbean Sea: Cariaco Basin...
CACGTTTTAAATGGGGACAAATTTATAATCAATTGTATATTTGTTTCCCAAACAGGTTATAAAAATCATTATTTAACCTATGAATTTTGAAATTATTTTTCAAAAACACAAAATTTTGGATAAACTCGATCTCTGTTTGATTCTGAATAGCTTAATCCTGTGAATAGTCAACTAAAATACAATTCTGAAAGCAATTCACAACAGTATGGGTGTGATTCTTGTCTTTCTTTTTCCTGTGAATAGTCAACTAAAATACAATTCTGAAAGCAATTCACAACTTTAGATTGTACAATCACTATTTCGCTTAACCTGTGAATAGTCAACTAAAATACAATTCTGAAAGCAATTCACAACCGTATGGTTGCCATTAATGGTGTGTACGTTCCTGTGAATAGTCAACTAAAATACAATTCTGAAAGCAATTCACAACTGAATCACAACGATCAGATATGGCAGAATCCTGTGAATAGTCAACTAAAATACAATTCTGAAAGCAATTCACAACGCAAAAATACTCCAACAATCAAACGCGGAACCTGTGAATAGTCAACTAAAATACAATTCTGAAAGCAATTCACAACAGTGTTGACTGGACGCCATACGAAAATATACCTGTGAATAGTCAACTAAAATACAATTCTGAAAGCAATTCACAACGATTATTACCGCGATCCGTTGCGGGTGACGCCTGTGAATAGTCAACTAAAATACAATTCTGAAAGCAATTCACAACATTTGGTGACCTATGAAGTTGAAGACGGTGCCTGTGAATAGTCAACTAAAATACAATTCTGAAAGCAATTCACAACGATGTGTCCGTAACACAGCTATCTGCCTACCTGTGAATAGTCAACTAAAATACAATTCTGAAAGCAATTCACAACATCACTAAAAATGGCTTTCAGCTTTCTCCTCCTGTGAATAGTCAACTAAAATACAATTCTGAAAGCAATTCACAACTGAACAGATAATGGTCAATGATTTTGTAGCCTGTGAATAGTCAACTAAAATACAATTCTGAAAGCAATTCACAACTTGATTTCAGCATTTAGTCTATCTATTTCACCTGTGAATAGTCAACTAAAATACAATTCTGAAAGCAATTCACAACTATAATGAAAATACTACTCACATTATCAATCCTGTGAATAGTCAACTAAAATACAATTCTGAAAGCAATTCACAACAATTCTTCTGACGCAAAGAATTTAACTTTCCCTGTGAATAGTCAACTAAAATACAATTCTGAAAGCAATTCACAACAATTCTTCTGACGCAAAGAATTTAACTTTCCCTGTGAATAGTCAACTAAAATACAATTCTGAAAGCAATTCACAACATCACTAAAAATGGCTTTCAGCTTTCTCCTCCTGTGAATAGTCAACTAAAATACAATTCTGAAAGCAATTCACAACTGAACAGATAATGGTCAATGATTTTGTAGCCTGTGAATAGTCAACTAAAATACAATTCTGAAAGCAATTCACAACTTGATTTCAGCATTTAGTCTATCTATTTCACCTGTGAATAGTCAACTAAAATACAATTCTGAAAGCAATTCACAACTATAATGAAAATACTACTCACATTATCAATCCTGTGAATAGTCAACTAAAATACAATTCTGAAAGCAATTCACAACAATTCTTCTGACGCAAAGAATTTAACTTTCCCTGTGAATAGTCAACTAAAATACAATTCTGAAAGCAATTCACAACTTTACATCACTCATGGTCAAAAAAGGTATAGCGTATATACTCCCTGGATAATGTATGGATAGAGTATGGATAATGTATGAAATGGATACATCAAAACAAGTTAAGGAAATAAAATAATTCTTTACAGTTTCATATAGCTTGGCTAGATCCTTCTTCTTACGTTCGAGCAATCCCGAAAACTGGCAAACCCGTAAAAATCGTAATGAGTTATGATAAGATTAACGCATTAAGTTGACTCAATCAAAAAGTCAAAACCCTCCAAAAACAAAAAAGCCGCTACTTACGTAACGGCTTTGTTTGCTCCTCTTCTTGGGCTCGAACCAAGGACCCTCTGATTAACAGTCAGATGCTCTAACCAACTGAGCTAAAGAGGAAGGTTAATTATATTTATTTAAGAACGTTTTTGTTTCCCGATGCTCTAACCTCCCGATAGCCATCCCGATGAGCTAAAGTGGAAGGTTTAATACCTTATTTTGAGGATGCAAATATATTGCTATTTTTAACTTGAGCAAAACTATTTTGAAAAATTTTTATTCAGTCAATGCTTTAAAAATATCATTGCCATTGGCAAACAATACTAACATGATGAGAATCATGAATCCAATCACCTGAGCACGCTCTAAAAACTTTTCACTTGGTTTGCGTCCGGATACAATTTCGTACAATAAAAACATGACATGACCTCCATCCAATGCAGGAATTGGCAACAAATTCAGTACCGCCAACATAATGGAAAGGAAGGCGGTAATGCCCCAAAAATATTCCCAGCTCCAAACGCTCGGGAACACATCATATATAGCCTTAAACCCACCTACTTCTTTATAGGCGCCCGTACTTGGAGTAAAAATAGCTTTAAATTGTTTGATATAGGACAAAATCTTATCCTTGGTTTTGACTACGCCTACCGGAATAGCTTCCAAAAAGCTGTATTTCTTGGTTTCAAAATCGTAATATCCTAAAGAGCCCAAGGTTTCTGGCGTTGCTCCCGTAGCGTAAACCAAACCTAATTTGCCTTCATCACTAACCGTTAATGGGGTCTCAAAAGTGTTATTATCCCTTAAAATGGTGGCGGTAACTTTTTGCCCCTTATAATTATTTAAAGCTGGCAAGAGTTGGTCGGCATATTTGGTTTTGGTATCATCCAATGCGATGATAATATCTCCTTTTCTAAGTCCAGCCGATTTGTTAAAAGAGGTGTCCGGAACTTCATTGATAATAAAAGGCATTCTTAAGCTGACGAACTTCTTTTCTTTGGCATCACTAATTTGGGATAGAAAATCTTGTGGTAATTCTATGTTAGATTGCACGCCATCACGCTCAATAGTCACTTGCTTTCCAAAGAGAATATGTTCAAAAATTTGCATAAAATCCTCAATGACAAAATCGTCAACCGCAATAATTTTATCACCTGTTTTGATACCTAGATCGTTAAGCACCGTACTTTCAATAAGAACTCCATCCGGAATGTTTTCGTTGGGAAGGATCTGATCGCCATAATAATAGCTGGTTCCAATATAAATAAATACGGCCAAAATCACGTTGACAGTCACCCCTCCCAACATAATGATAAGCCGTTGCCACGCTGGTTTAGATCGGAACTCCCATGGTTGCGGGGGCAATGCCATTTGTTCCTTATCCATACTTTCATCGATCATTCCCGCTATCTTGACATAGCCTCCAAGTGGCAACCAACCGATTCCATAGACGGTATCGCCTATTTTTTTCTTAAACAAACTATATTTGATATCAAAAAACAAATAGAATTTTTCTACGCGCGTCTTGAATAATCTTGCCGGTATAAAATGCCCCAGTTCGTGCAATACGATAAGCAGGGACAAACTCAATAAAAATTGAGAAATTTTAATTACAAACTCCATTGATTTCTTTTCAAAAAAAAATTATAAGGCACAAAAGTAGTCTTTTAACCGCATTTAGAAAACTAATACGATTCTAATAGCTAATTTTTTAACAGCGATTTATTAATCCTGCCCTTGTTGGTTCGGAGTTCCACAAAAAACAGGCCAGAAGAAAGCATAGTGACATCAATGGTTGAATGTCCAACCGATGTGCTCATAAGTTGACCAAGGGCATTATAAATACGGACTTCATCAATCGACAGAACGTCCGGTTTTTTTATGGTCAACCGTTCCGAAACCGGATTGGGATAGAATACTATATCCATATTTAGAAAGGATTTGTCTGTACTCAGAACCGTCTTATTGTTTTTTGAAATAATATCATATTCGGGATTGATCACTACATCTGCCACTTGGAAATTAACCGTTTTAATGAAAATTTCTCCATTGATGGTATGGTCCAAAATCAGATCGAGAATTTCACCCTCGGTGCCTACCAGTCGTACGGGCAGGTCCACTTCAAAAAAAGATACGGACTCATGACTTTGGAGCTGCTCTAAGGTTAGTCTTATTTCGTTAGGCGTGGCCTGTGACCATTCTAAGTTAAAGCTTGGATATCCTTCGCCGTAGAGCCAATCATCGAAAAACCCAGATAGATCTACGCTACTTGTTTGTTCCATAATAGCCATAAAATCTTCCGATCTGGCGTACCCGAAAGCGTGATCCGGATGGTTTAAATAATTCTTCAAGCCTTGGAAAAAATGCGCATCACCCAATTTTTTTCTGAGCATATGCAACAGCATCGCTCCTTTATTATAAGACAGACGCTGATTAAAAATACGATTGACACTCAGGGTGTCAGTATCCTTTAGAAAGACTGCGCCATCAGGCGCAGAGGTAATTGAGTTGAGCATCTGCTGTTTCCAGTTCTTGAATGATGCATCGCCATCTAAGTTTTCAACGACGAGCCCGGACATATAGGTAGCAAATCCTTCGTTGAGCCAAATATCTTTCCAACTGCCGCAGGTCACTTTATTTCCAAACCAATGATGACCCAGTTCGTGGGCGATTAAGTTACGTCCAAAACTTCCCATAAAGGATACGGTCGTATGCTCCATCCCACCACTCCATCCAAATTGGGCATGGCCATATTTTTCATCGGCATATGGGTATTCGCCAAAAAGCGTACTGTAAAGGTTCATGACGTCAACCGTGACCGGAGTTTGCGCTTGTACAGTTGCTAAGTTTTCCGGATAGACGTAATTGACAATTTCAAATGGCCTTCCATTATTTGAAACGGTATCAGAGTACACTGTATAATTGGTGACCGCCATGGCTACCAAATAGGCCGGAATAGGATAATTGTGCTTAAAGTGGGTGGTCTTACTGCCTGTATTGATTATTTGCGATTGCTCCAAACCATTTGAAACGGCCACATAGGTATCCCCATCAGGATTGGTCAAAGGCGTAGTAATATACACGTCAATACTATCAATTTTATCAATCAGATCTTGCTTACATGGCCACCATCCTTTGGCACCATAGGGTTCGGAAAGTGTCCATAGCACGGGTTTCCCAGCATGGGTATTGACTTCAAAGGAGCCAAAACCCGAACTTACGGGATTTCCTGAATAGCTAATGGTCAAGGAATCCAAAACACCAAGATTTTGTTCTTCCGAAAGCGCAATGACTACTTCATCATTGCTGTTCTGAGTAAAAACCAGCGGATTTCCACGTTGTAAAACCTGAGACACCGTCATATTGGCCGCCAAATCAAAAACAACTTGGTCTAAATTGGATTTCGCTTCAAAATAGGTGGTCACAGCACCACTTATGAACGCCACTGACGGATCCACCTCAAGTTCCAATCGGTGATATTTTACATCGTAATTTCCTGTATTGGCATTGGGGCGGAATTGCATGCGATGTAATGCAGATTGGGTTTCTGCAACGCTTATATCGCTAGTGTGGTAATCTTGAGCATTTAAAAAACTAGGAAAGAATAAAAGAAGAAGAAGGTAGTGGTTGTTCATGAAACGTAATTTTAAGATTAAAAATACCCTTTTTGATTCTTATCTGTTGTATTTTTGCAAACATATCTCATACAACATTTTCAAAACCATTAAAAATGCTATCTTTCTTTAGAGAATATAAGTTTTTTGCCATCTTTATGTTCTTTTTATCCGCAATCATTGTCACAATTATGTACAATGTACTGACACCCAAAAAAGTGCTTCCTATTTACCAACCTACCATGGTGAATTTTGAAATGGTGGATAGCACTTTGCAATACCAAAGTAAATACCATAAAATTGCCGACTTCAGCCTGATCAATCAGAATGGTGACACCGTTACCCAGAAGGATTACGAAAACAAAATTTATGTGGCCGATTTTTTCTTTACAACCTGTCAAACCATTTGTCCGATCATGACCGATCATATGGCCCAAATCCAAAAAGCAACCTTAGCAGATGAGGAAATCATGCTACTCTCTTATTCGGTTACGCCAGAAATTGATGATGTGGATCAATTAAAGCGTTATGCTATTGAAAAAGGGGTCATCGACAAAAAATGGAATTTAGTCACAGGCGATAAAAAGCAGATTTATGAACTCGCAAGGAAAAGTTATTTGGCTGTCAAAACAGACGGTAACGGCGATGAATACGACATGATCCACACCGAAAACTTCATGCTCATTGACAAAAAGCGACAAATTCGTGGCTATTACGACGGCACCCAGCCTGACGATATCGAAAAATTATTGGACGATATTAAAATACTAAAGAACGAAGGGTAAAACAATTGTTGATTTACGATTGTTGATCGGGGATTGTTGATCGGGGATTGTTGATTGGGGATTGTTGATTTTAGATTGGGATTTAAGCGAACGAAATTGAAGTTGAAGTTGAAACTTGCAACACGATGGTAGCAGTTCTGAATTTGAATGCGATGATCGAAAATGGCTGAACCTCAACACATATTACGTTGAATTTATTTCCCGCAGATGTCGCAGATTTTCGCAGAAGCCTTAACAAGCATGAGTTTTCCAGATTGATTTACTTCTTTAGAACTCTCCTACCAATGAACTGATTGAATGTTCCTGATTAGAGTTTGCCGTTATGCAAAAATCAACACTCTTCACCCCCCGTACCGAAATGGCACGTTCGGGCGGGTCGTTAATCGCTAATCTCAAAACCTAATCAAATCCCTAATCCCTAATCCCTAATCCCTCAAGATACCCACTACCCACTACCCACTACCCACTACCCACTAATATCTCTCAACTTTCTTCCCCCAAATAACAAACAATAAATTTTTTTCCTTTACTTTTGCTTCTTTAAAATCAATCTAAATAAGCTTGCAAGCAACAGTCGCACATCTAAAAAAAGGGCAACGCGGTATTATTACTGATGTTTCATCCATTTATATCCCATTGAAACTATTGGAAATGGGCTGTTTACCGGGCAATTTTGTAGAGCTTGTTCAAGTGGCCTATTTTTCTGACCCCATGTATCTCAACATCAATGGCACCCATTTGGCCATCAGAAAAGAGACGGCACTTCACATATTAATAGATATTCTATAATGAGTAAACAGATTAATGTTGCATTAATAGGAAATCCAAACACAGGTAAAACTTCAGTATTTAATGCGCTTACCGGATTGAACCAAAAGGTTGGGAACTACCCCGGAATTACGGTTGAAAAGAAAGAAGGCATCTGCAAATTGTCCCGAGGTGTGAAAGCGCACATCATCGATTTGCCAGGAACTTATAGCTTGAATGCTTCTTCATTGGATGAAAACGTGGTCATCGAGTTGCTTCTCAACAAAAACGATAAGGATTTTCCAGATGTTGCCGTAGTTGTGAGCGATGTTGAGAACCTGAAAAGAAATCTACTCCTTTTTACCCAAATCAAAGACTTGGAAATCCCGAGTATTCTGGTCATCAATATGGCGGATAGAATGCGTTATAAAGGTATTTCCTTGGATATTCCGTATTTAGAAAAGCAGTTGAACACTAAGATTGCCTTGGTAAGTACCAGAAAAAACTACGGCATTGACGAGTTAAAGGAATTGATTTCCAATTATAGAGAACTGTCAACTGTTCCGTGTATGAATGCTTCAGAAATAGACAAGGACTATTTTGACGGTTTGCGCAGGGCTTTTCCAGATCAGTTATTATATAAACTGTGGCTAGTCATTACCCAAGATGTTAATTTTGGTAAGACGGACCGCAATGAAATTGATCCTGTTGCCGATTTTAAAACGAAATCGAAATCCGAACTCAAACGTCTTCAGCAAAAGGAAACCATCAAGCGTTATCAATTTATAAACGAAACGCTTAAAAAAGGCCAAATTATTGATTTAAGTACGGCTAAAGACCTTCGAATCAAACTCGATCGAATTTTAACCCATAAAGTCTGGGGCTATGTCATTTTCTTTTTCATTTTATTGACTATTTTTCAAGCCATTTATGACTGGTCCAGTGTGCCAATGGATTTTATCGATTCCACATTTGCATCATTGAGCGAATGGACCAAAAACGCACTTCCTGAAGGTACTTTTACTAATTTATTGGCAGAAGGTATTATTCCTGGACTGGGTGGGATTGTCATTTTCATACCTCAGATCGCCTTTTTATTCCTGTTTATTTCAATACTCGAAGAAACCGGCTACATGAGTCGCGTGGTCTTTTTAATGGATCGAGGCATGCGGCGCTTTGGATTGAGCGGAAAAAGTGTAGTCCCTTTAATTTCTGGGACGGCTTGTGCCATTCCGGCAATTATGGCCACCCGAAATATTGAAAGCTGGAAAGAGCGACTCATCACTATTTTAGTGACACCTTTTACCACCTGCTCGGCGAGATTGCCAGTGTATCTCATTATCATCTCCTTGGTTATTCCAGATAAACGATTCTTTGGTTTAGGCTATCAGGCCATGACCCTAATGTTGTTATATCTTATCGGATTTGGTGCGGCTTTGGGGTCAGCAATGATCCTAAACAAAATCCTTAAAATTAGAAGCAAGACCTTTTTTGTGGTTGAAATGCCAAATTACAAGTTGCCATTATTAAAGAACGTTGCATTGACCGTTGTTGAAAAAACCAAAGCTTTCGTTTTTGGTGCTGGAAAAATCATCTTGGCCATTTCCATCATTCTTTGGTTTTTGGCCTCTTATGGTCCGGGAGACGATTTCAATAACGCTGAAGAAATTGTCGCTACGGAATTTGCGAATCAAAACCTTAGCGAAGATGAAATAGAACAGCATGTGGCTTCGCAGAAATTAGAACATTCCTTTCTTGGCATTACAGGGCACGCCATTGAACCTGCCATCAGACCTTTGGGATACGATTGGAAAATTGGTATTGCCCTGGTGAGTTCATTCGCTGCCCGTGAAGTTTTTGTAGGCACCTTAGCAACCATATATAGCGTTGGAAGTGATGACGAAGAAACCATCAAAAACAGGATGGCGGGAGAAGTCAATCCGATTTTGGGAGGGCCGCTTTTTAATTTTGCTTCAGGAATTTCATTGTTGTTGTTTTACGCCTTTGCCATGCAGTGCATGAGCACCTTGGCCATTGTGCAGCGAGAAACCAATTCGTGGAAATGGCCCATCTTACAGCTTGTAATAATGAGCACTTTTGCGTATATTATAGCATTGATTGCGTTTCAGGTTTTGAAGTAGGTGGAAAGACGGATGACAGAAGGATTAGGGATTAGGAATTAGAAATAACAAACCGGCAATAACGACTGAAAACTGCAACTGAAAACTAAAAAAATGAACGATACGATTCAAAACATATTAGCTTTTTTGGCCCTCGGACTTGCACTAAGTTTCTTGATTAAAAAATTCTTTTGGAAAAAATCCAAGAAGCAAAAGGCTTTTGGTGATGCCCATAATTGTGATAAGTGTCATTGAGCGTGATTACTGATATTAGTCTGCGTAAAATCATGGGATCTCAATGATCGCACTGAATTTCTTTTCCCGCAGATCTCACAGATACTCGCAGATTTTGTCTTAGTTCTATTGTCTTTATTCTTTCCTCTTGGCTGCTATCTTTTCACATTTCCTAACCAAAAAAGAAAGCATGCAGAATCAATCCTATTTATACTTCTCAAACCAAGCCAAAATATGCGCCACCTTGCTGATCAAATTACTCGGTCGTTGGGCGATATTATGATAGGCCTCTGGTATTTCGACCAAAACCGTTTCAACTTTTCTAAGTTTTAGGGCATGGTAGAGCTGTTTTGCCTCACTTGGCGGTGTTCTCAAATCATTCATCCCAACCATGACCATGGTTGGCGTTTCTATATTACCTACCAATGATATAGGCGAAAATTTCCAATAGGTTTCAAAATTCTCCCAAGGCTGGCCTTCGTAGCGCTTTTCGGCATAACCATAATAATTATCAGCTACCAAGGTTTTACTGATCCAATTGACCACAGGTTTTATTACTGCAGCCGCCTTAAAACGATGGTTCTTTCCAATCATCCAGGTCGTCATGATGCCGCCGGCACTGCCACCGGTCACGTACAATTTATCGTTATCTACAATACCTTTTTCAACCAGATAATCAACACCATCCATCACATCATTATAGTCCTGTCCCGGATAATTATTCTTTAATAAATTCCCGAATTCCTCACCGTAGCTCGTGCTTCCTCGCGGATTTGGATAAAATACGACATAGCCTGCAGCAGCGAACAACTGGATTTCAGCGGTAAATCGGTCGCCGTAATTTAAAATCGGACCGCCATGATTTTCCACTAACAGGGGGTACTTTTTAGAGGCATCATAAAATGGCGGTTTAACGATCCATCCTTGAATGTCCCTACCGTCAAAAGTCGATGTGTACCAAACTTCCTCTGTCCTGCCCAACTCACGGAAAGCAAGCACATCGGCATTCAAATTGGTAATCAATAATGGTCCTTTCTTGTTTTGGATGACTGCCAAGTCGGCTGGATATTCCGGGCGGGTTTGTGTATATACCAAAGTCCCATTTTGGGACACAGAATAAGATCCAGAGGCATAAGGTCGTCCAATGGTTGTTCCGCCAACATGATCAGCCAACTTTGTAATTTTTCCTGAAGTTGTAATATATCCGATTTTGGAATTTCCTTTTTCGTCATACATAAAATACAAGCCCTTCCCGCTCGAGTCCCAAGTAATATCAGAAATACTATTGTCAAAATTTGAAGAAATAGTGCGTTTATTGCTACCATCGCTATTCATCAAATGCAGTAAGGTGTTTTGATGGTCCTGCACACGATCTTCAAATCCCAGATAAGCCACCGTTTTCCCGTCAGGCGAAACTTGTGGCGAATGATCCGGTCCGTCCTGAGAGGTCAAAGCGGTAATTTGCTTGGTATCCACATGCACTTTATAAACTTCGCTATTTCGGAACCTGTATTCCCAATCTTCAAATCGGTTTGAGGAAAAATATATCTCTTTCCCATCTGGAGAAAAGGACAGATTGCCACGGTGACTGTAATTATCACTGGTCAGTTGTCTGGCGGTGCCACCCTCGGCAGGGATTATAAAAACATGGGTAAATCCTGGCTCCATATAGCCACTACCGTCGGCTTCATGTTTGAGTCTATCGGTAATTCGTGCCGATTCCGCCCATTTCGCACCTTTTGGTTTTTCTGGTAATTTGGCCACAACTGGTGGTTTTTCTGCAATGAACATCGTAAAAGCAATCCATTTTCCATCAGGCGACCAGGTTAAGGAACTTGGCGATTTTTCCAACTGCGAAATCTTGGCGATTTGTCCAGTTGCTGTCCAGTACATATATATTTCTGAGCCTTCATCTGTTGTACTTGAGAATACAATACGGTCTCCTGTTGGCGACCAGCTGGCTTGTGATTCACTGACTTCCCTTGAGGTCAATTTACGATGCGATGTCCCGTCACTATTGACAATCCACAGATTGCCGTTGGCATTGTCCTTCATGATGTCAAACCCATTCCTTCTGTAAACAACCTGCGTACCATCAGGAGAAATCTGAGGGTCAGTGGCCCACTCCAAGGCAAAGACATCCATGGGCTGAAAAGGTAGTTTTTGCGTTTGTGCAAGGGCAAATTGAAGACTGAAAAGACTAACTAGGAGACTAAAGAAACGGACCATACAAATAGAATTAAATTTGAAAAGCCCAAGTTACTGAATTTTAAAATTACAGGAATAAGAAAATGTAAGTTGTACTATTTTAACTGATAAAATATAAAAGAGGCTACGCTTCCTGTAAGAACAAGTTTTTAGCGACATTTTCTGAAACTACCAATTCAACGTCATTGAATTTGATTTTTACAGAATTATCAAAAGGTTCTTTATGGATGATTTCGATGGTAGTACCAAGACTGATATGATTCGCATCCAAATACTTTAAGAAGTCGCTCGAGCTATCATGAACACCAATACATACGTAAGACTGACCTTCCTGGGCATCGGTGAGACTTGTTTTATCAATCTCTTCAAATTTGCCGTGCTTATCTGGAATGGGATCGCCATGGGGATCCACTTTCGGAAAATCCAAAAACTCATCAAGCTTATCGGTTAGTTTTTCTGATTTGATATGTTCCAATTGCTCGGCCACATCATGCACCTCATCCCACGAGAAATTAAGCTTTTCCAATAAAAAAACTTCCCAAAGTCGATGCTTTCTTACCACTTTAACCGCATGGGCCCGACCCGCCTTAGACAGCGTAACACCTTGATATGGAATATAGGAAACCATGTTTTTTTCCGCCAATTTCTTGATCATATCGGTAACGGAAGAGGCCTTGGTTTGCATTTCTTCAGCTAAGGCATTAGTCGACACCTCATTGGACGATTGATTTTCCAAGTGATAAATAGCTTTAAGGTAATTTTCTTCAGCGAGCGTCATACAAAATATTATTATCTACAAATATATATTTTTTTTAGACAAAAAGATTATTTAGCTTTGTCTAAACTTTTAATTTGATTGATGTAAATTTATTATTAGTGACTATGAAAAACACTTTACTGCATTATATTATTATTGGTGCAACCCTTTCTTCGATCGTTTTATCGTGCGAGAGTCTCAATGACATCTATGCGCCGCGTGAACCTGAAGAAAACCAACTTCTGGATGGGCCCATTGAAGGCCTGACTACCCAAGAACAGATACAGTTTCTTCATGGCGATATCGCCTTTAACGATGAGGTGTTTACCGTAGAAAAAGGTTTAGGTCCCGTGTTTGTTGGCAATCGATGTGCTGCTTGTCATGCGGGTGATGGCAAGGGGCACCCATTTAACGGATTTATCCGATTCGGCCAAAGCGACAGTTTAGGCAATCCGTATGCGACTTTTGGCGATAAGCGGAACCAATTGCAAAACAAGGCCATCCCAGGGTATCAACCTCAAGTCTTGCCAGAAGGTGCGCCATTTAGTTTGTTCATTGGTCCTGCAGTAACTGGTTTGGGGTATCTTGATGCCGTGAGCGACGCCGATATTTTGGCGCTTGCCGACCCCGATGATCTGGACGGTGATGGGATTAGCGGACGCCCTCATTATGCATACCCTCCAGATTATGTGCAACTCCGCCCGAACAGCATTCCAAAAGATGGGAAATACATCTTCCGCTTTGGGAAAAAAGCATCCACCTACGATTTGCTTCACCAAACCGCCGATGCCTACAATCAGGATATGGGTATTGTGTCCATCTTCCAACCCAATGAACCTTATGATGGCTTGCCCAATGACCCGGAAGTTTCCAAACGCACTATCGGCGATGTGGTCTTCTATCTGAAAACCTTAAAAGCCCCACTTCCGAGAAACCAGGACGATCCTAAAGTCATGGCCGGAAAGGCCATCTTTAACAACATCCAATGTGCGGCCTGCCATGTACCTACCCTACGCACCAGCTACTCGCCCATTGAAGCGCTGTCTTATAAAGAATTCCACCCTTACACCGACCTCTTGCTCCATGACATGGGGCCCGGTCTTGATGACGGCTATACCGAAGGCTACGCACTGACTTCAGAATACCGCACGCCACCACTTTGGGGACTTGGCTTATCAGCAGATTCACAAGGAGGCCAAGTGTATCTTATGCACGACGGTCGCGCCAGGAGTATAGAAGAGGCCATTCTTCTTCATGGCGGCGAAGCAGAAAACTCAAAAAACAACTATGTCAATCTTTCTGCTCTTGAGCAGGAACAACTATTGGCATTTTTAAATTCACTATAAGCAATGAAAAGAAAAGAATTTCTAAAAACATGTGGTTTTGGGCTCGTCGGTTTGCCATTTGCCGCGAGTCTCCTGCAATCTTGTGGCGGCATTCATTATGCGGCGGCCAATGAAAATAACGGCGTAATTACGATTGCGAAATCACAATTTATAATCAACCCGCAAAAGCCTGAAAAATTACGGGAATTTGTGATGGTGCAATCCAGTCGCTACAAATTCCCACTCTGTATTTACCGAACCGACAGTGAAAATTATGTGACTTCCTTAATGCGATGTACCCATAGAGGTTGCGAACTGAATGTAGGTGGCGGCATCTATAGCTGTCCGTGCCATGGCAGCGAATTTACAAACGACGGAACTGTGATGACAGGACCAGCAGACGAAAATTTACAAACCTTTACAACAACCACTGATGCAGAACATATCACCATCTACCTATCTTAAAACTTCTTTTTTTATAGCTGCGTTTTTACTGATTCATTTCGGAGTTTCAGCACAGGATTTAAAATTTACAAAAACGCCTTCAGACACCACCAGTCAAAAGTTAAGTATGGATGCCAATTACAACCGACCCACTTTTAAAATTGGAAATACGGGTGTTGCCATAGGCGGTTACTTTGAGGCCAACTCCATATATTCGGTTGAGGATGGCATCACGGATGGTCTGTCTTTCCAAGCACGCCGAATGTCGCTATTGCTTTCTGGATCCATTTCCAAACGCATAAAATTTCTGTCAGAAATTGAATTTGAAGAAGGTGGCAAGGAAATAGAGATAGAGTATGCCGCTATAGATATCGCCTTTGATCCTTTGGTGAATTTAAGAACGGGAATCATTGTCAACCCTATTGGCTCTTTCAACCAAAACCACGACGGCCCAAAATATGAATTTGTGGAGCGCCCCAATGAAGCTGTCGATTTATTGCCTGGCACGTTTTCCAACGTTGGTGTTGGTCTCTATGGCAAAACCTATAAAGGCAACTGGATATTTGGCTACGAAGCCTATCTGTCCAACGGGTTTGATTCCTCCATTATTGATAACGAGAACGATCGAACGTCGCTACCGGCAACCAAGGAAAATCCAGAGCGTTTTTCTGAAAACTTTAGTGGTCAACCTTTGGTCACGACGAAGCTTGCTATTGGTAATAAGAATTTTGGAGAAGTCGGTTTTTCGTACATGGGCG
>Ga0208015_1000714_pt1 | contig 14946 bp, 11 predicted proteins | sample 26BtaG_FD_184101 | JGI IMG/M metagenome (GOLD analysis project Ga0208015, IMG submission 184101) | Marine viral communities from Cariaco Basin, Caribbean Sea - 26B_WHOI_OMZ_CsCl (SPAdes) (version 2) | ecosystem: Environmental > Aquatic > Marine > Oceanic | place: Caribbean Sea: Cariaco Basin...
GGTGGCTGGTCGACTTCAGCCTGCACGTTCCAGGCATTATCAACCTGCTTTTGGTCAAGTTTTCACTCACATTAGCGCCGATGGCGCTTTGCGGGGTATATTGGCCTGCAAAGTCACTGATTCAGGTACCTGAAAACAAGACATCCGCTTCATAGAGGTAGATTACGAAATCTGATTTTTCGTACGCTAGCTTCCAATTTCGATAAGCTTCTTTGCTCCCTGAAACATCCAAACTTCTGAAGGATTCATTGCCACGCTCAACGATTATGCTGCTCACAGACCGTTCTTCAGTAGTAGCATTCTGCTGGGTGTGACGTTCTACATCTCCAGTTTCAAGGAATTTTGCTAAAGTAGATTTCCCTGACTCTCGCGGGCCTAGAATTGAAATCACTTTCTCGCGGATTTTTGCTTTTGCCCTTTTTCTATAATAAAAAGCCCCAGCTGTAGCAGATGCTAATGCTACGCCTGCGCCCCAGAGCAAAGGAATCAGAGGTACTGCCATACTACTTCCTCTATATCATTAGAGTTTAGATTTAAATAATTGCATAATCTTTTTGGATAATTTATACATAACCACATCAATCACAAATAAAATTTAAATTTACGCTTTCCCCCATAAAATTGCTTTCTAGCCATGCATTAATCAGCGACCAGAGTCTGTATCCTCAAGAATCCGCCATGCAATTTTATAATCCTTCTCTCGGTCGGGCCGGAAAAACGGCGCCTTGTACTCTACTGTCCGTTCCACAGCCCCACCGGGCAAGGTGTCGTCCGTATAGGTTTTGTAAACGCAGCCTTCCTGAAGGCCCTGAATGTCTTCCCAACCAACGGCAATGCCACCCTCTTTCTTGCCCGGCGCATCAACGCAATAGGAGATGCCTTCGGTCAGTTCTTTCTTGTTGGCCTTACGAGGCAGGCCTACGCCTACCAGGCCTTTGCTGGGGGTGAAGACGATGCGGCCGGTTTGGTCGTAGTAGGTTTCGGCTTCGTACTGGCGCATGACGGGGAACTGGACGCGGTAGATGGTGAGCAGTTCTTCCAGCGTGAGGCCGAGGGCCTGGGCGACGAGGACGTCGATTTCTACCAGGGCCTGGCGGCGGGCGTAGTCGGTGCGCAGGGCGTTGTGGCGTTGCCATTCGGGGGTGAGGTTGGCGAAGAAGTCCTGCGGCAGCGCGGCGATGGGCTCGCGGGTGGCCCAGTGTTGTTGGCGGAAGTTGTCTTGCCAGTTGGATTGCCAGAGGTCGGCGTATTCTTGGGCCAGAGATGACAGTGCCAGTGCCAACAACCTGGCCCGATCGTTCTCATACAAATCCAGCAGTATCGGGAAGTCATCCAGAGTCGTATGCAGATTCTGTTTACCCGTGGTTTTGAGTGAAAAATCGAACGGTACAGAAATGTGCGCGATGAAATTACTCAATAGCAGCTTCTGGCTTGAGAAAGTATAAGAGCGCACACCATTAGTATGGGCTGGCCCAGGGGGGTACAGACCACATGAAAGCGTTCTTTCTGAGGATGACCCTACCATTGCACGGTATGCAATCCGATAATACTCCGTCACCAACCGCGCCCGATGCTCGCCTTCTTCCACCCAGGGGACGCGGGGGGTGCGGTCGCGGTAGGTGGCGGGGTCGCACGCGGGGATGTAGTTGGTGCGCGGCAGGTAGTCGTCCGGCAGGGTTTGCAGGTCGAGTTTGTCGTAGGCCCTGTGTGTTTCACAGACGCGCTTGGGTGTCTGGTGGAATGGGTTGCCGACGAAGAAGTGAGGGCCGGAGAGTATCCATTGGTCCGGGTTTTCCGGAAACTGGGTTTCCCGCTTCATAGTGCCGTCTTGTTGAGCGTTGACTTCGTTCCAATGTTGCGTGGAGTAGTACTGCCCTTTCAGGTCTCCCAGTCGCCGGGGCTGCGCGGCGAATTTATCTAGTACCGCCATTAACTGCCGAGCGTGCAGGGCCGGCAGGCGGGCTTCCAAAGCGTCGGTACCGGCTTCGTCGTAGAGCTGGGCAAACAGATCAAGCTCGTGCTGGCCGACTTCTATAATTCGGTCACGGTGGCCGTCAAGGTTCCACTCGTCGTTCTCGTTCTTTATACCCTTTACCAGTCTTGCACCTGGATCTTCGTAACAGCCATCAATAGTTTTCGGCATGAAAAGGTTGGCAATATTATGGAATCTAACCTCAGCCTTATAAGACCCATAAATATTCACACTGAAGGGGCGCATATTTCCGATAGGAAAGAGCTTTTTTTGATTTTCAAAATGAAAATGCCGCAAAAGCCTTGGGTAAATCTCTTTTCTGAAATGACCGCCATTTGGGTCGTCATAAACTCCTTCTTGGTGAATGAAACCGCTAACTCCATTAGAGTTAGAATGAGCCCAGGCCCGGGGCAGAAAGCATTTATACAGGTTGGCCTTTTGCCCGACGAGCTGCGGGTAGTTCTGGGTGGCGTTCAGGAATGCCTGCGAACCTTCCGCTTCCGCCAGTTCGTTAAACCAGGCCTGCTGCAGTTGCGGGCTGCGTTCGAAGGCGGCTTCCCGCTCGTCGGTCAGTTGCTTGGCACTGAGTTTGTGCAGCACAAAGGCCGGGTTGTGGTCGCCGAGGATGCCGCCTTCCTGCCATTCCACTTTGCGCCACGGCGGGTTGCCCAGGGTGATGTCGAAGCCGCCCCGCTTGGCGAAGATGTCGGCGAAGGCCAGTTCCCAGTGGAAGAAGCGGAAGTGTTCGCCTAGCTGGTTAGCAATGGCCAGGGTGTTGAAGAAAGGGTTTTTGAACAGTTTTTCCAGGTTGAGTTCGCCGCGCTGGTTGCTGACATCGCGGGCGGCCTGAGTTTCGGCGCGCAGGGTTTGCTGGGGCTCGGCGGCGGCGAACAGATCGTCTACCGGTTTGGCAAACAGGTCTTCGCCCTGCTCTGCCGGCTTGTCGTTTTCCGGGGTGGCAGTTTCCGGGGTTGAAGTGCTCCCCAGCAGGCTTTCCTGTTCCGGTGCAAAATCAAAGGTGCCGGCGCTGTTGAGGATGGTGTTCAGGTCGAACAGCCACTTCTGCCGGTCTGGCAGTTCATCCACTTTGTCCAGGGGCCAGAACCAGAGGGCGCACCAGTAGTCCATGGCCAGTTTCAGGCGGCGGTAGGGAGAGGCGATGCGGGCGTTGGTGTTGAAGATGCCGTGGGCGCGCAGGTTGTCTTTTTCGCGGGTGGTGGTGTGGTGTTCTTCCACCTGTTCCTGGCCCCACAGGGGGTAGGTGTCTTCGGTGCGCCGGCGGTGTTGTTCCAGCATTTGGGTGTGTTCGCGCCACAGGCGGTCGACGGCATCGCTCAGGCTTTGCAGGGTTTTTATTTCCTGCTCGTCCAGCGGGGCGCAGAAGTCTTTTTTCCAGTCTTTGATTTTTTTGAAGGCATCCGGGCGCAGTTGTTTGGCCACTTTGTCGTTGTAGCCGGCCATGCCGGGGTCGGGTAACAAAAAGTGATAAATCTCGTTTTCGCCGCGGCCGCCCTCGCCTGTCGGGTTCAGCAGGGTTTCCGGGTTTAGGCGGCGCGGGGCGTTGTTGTACCAGAGGCCTTCTTTAGCCTGTTTCTTCAACGCAATCTTCGGGTACACCTCGCGGCGGGCGCCGATCAGGCTGTTGCCAGTGAACAACTGATAGCCGAACCAGGGTACGTTGTGGCCGCCGCTGAGGGCGTTCAGCCACAGGGACACTTCCGCCAGTTCCACGGCAATGGGGTTCAGGTCTACCCCGTATACGTTGTGGTCGGCGATGTGCATTTTTACCCGCTGGAGTTCTCGCTGGTAATCCTCGTGGGGGATGCGTTCGCCCCGTTCCTGCTGTTTGCGGGTTAAGTAGGCTTCCGCGAGCTGGTTCACGGCTTCGTTGAGGAAGGCCGCGCTGCCCATGGCGGGTTCGCATACGGTCAGGTTGAGGATATCGTCTGCCGTTACCTCGTCCGTCAGGCGTTCCTTGAGGGTGTATTTCACCAGGCTTTTTGTGAGCACTTCCGGGGTGTAGTAACTGGCGGATTTTTCCCGGTCTCGCCCGGCCATGCGGTAGATGAATTTGCCTTTGGGGTGTACGCGCAGGGTTTTACGGCGGTCGCTGTCCAGGTCGTACACGCGCTCTTTGTCGTCGAATTCGTCCAGCTGGCTCTGGGTAACGAAGTAGCCGGTGTCCAGTTCATCCGGGTTGATGTTCTGGCCTTTGGGGGCCACTTCGTAAAGGTCTTCGGTGGCGAAGAAGCCGCGGTAGCTGAGCAGGGCTTCGTATACGGCACCCAATTGGTTAATGCCAAGCTGGGTGTAGCTGACGCGGCCCCGGCGCTTTTTACCTTTGGTTGGCCGGGTTAGCGACATGCTCTGGATGACCTGCTGCAGGGTTTCGTTGCTAAAGGTGACGCGGTGCAGCATCGGGGTTTTGGCCGGGTCGAACAGGTGGCTGTCCAGGCCTTGCAGGGTGAAGGCGTTGGCGGTGCTTTCATGCAGGTCGTCTTGCTGCCGGCTTATCTGGTGGCCTTCGTAGATCAGCGTGAACATGCGCTGCAGGCTTTCGTGAAAGTAGTGGCCCTTGCGGCTTTCTTCGGTGGTCAGGCGCACGCTTTCCAGATCGCGCAGGCTGTCCAGGCTGTAGCCCATGCGCCAGGTTTCGTCTTCCGCCGGCAGGTAGCCCAGTTCTGGCCGCGCTTCGATGTAGAACAGGAACAGAATACGGTACATGGTGCGCAGGCATTCTTTGGAGAGCTGGTCGGCATCCAGGGCATTGCTGCCGCTGTAGATGCCCTCTTTGCGGTCCCGGGCCTGTTCAATGAGTTGCTCGGCGGCTTCGTTACCCAGCAGTTCGATGGCCTGGCGCAGGGCGTATTTGAGGTCGTCGGAGACGGCGAAGGCGTGTTTGTGGCTGTTCTCGTCCAGGCTGTCGAGGCGGCATTGGCCTTCGTCCGGAGCAAGGCTTTCCCGGTGCAGGAGCACGGCGGTGGCCTTGAGGGTTTTGTCGTCGCGCCGGCCGAGGATTTCTTCCCAGTCGAAGCGCAGCATGCGGTTTTGCGACCATTTGTAGCGGTCGATCAATATGCCCTGGCGGTCGCTGATCAGCAGTACCCAGCGCGGCGGGTTGTCGTTATGGCCTGCCACCTGGCGGAACACGGCTTCGTTGAGGATGCTGTACCAGCTGGTGTTTTTCAGTTTGTCGTGGTGCGGGCCGGGGCCGAAGAACTGGTTGCTGTGCAGTTGCAAGGAGAGCGGGTCTTCCCCTTCGTTGTTGGCATCCAGCGCACCCAGTACCCACAGCTGGTCGCCCAGGGTGCTGAGCACGGGCAGTTCGGTGTTGGGAGCAATGGTGCGGTTTTCCGGCTGGTACGGAATGCCCAGGGTGCCCAACAAGTCTTTGAAGAAGTCCCGCTGCAGGCGAATACGCTCGGCGGCGCTGCGCTCGGTTTTGAGTTTGTGGCGCAAGGCGAAGTAGCCCTGGTTGAGATTGCGCAGGGCGCGGTGGGGCGTGGTGTATTCTGCCCCGGCCTCTTTGGCCTGCTCTTCGCGGGCATCCCAGTCTTTGATGGTGTCGGCAAAGTCGCCCTGGAACACTTCGGCCAGGTAGTGGGCGCTGAAGAATTCGTTGTCGTTGGTTAACCCGATGAAAGTGGCGGCGGTGTCTTGTACGGCCATGGTTATGCTTGCTCCCCGGCTTCACGGGTGAATACGGCGATGATCTGGATGAACGGCACGGGCTCGATGGTGAGGGTATCCCGTACCCAGGCCTGGTAGTCATCGAACACTTTTTCGATGCGGCCGATGCGCTCTTCCCTTCTGGCCGCTTTGAAGTGCTCTGCCTGGGCGGATTTTTCCAGTTGGAGTTCTATCTGTTTTACCTGCCGTTGTTGCAGGGCTTCCAACGCCTTCAGTTGCTCTGCCAGCTCTTCGCTCTTCTGTTCGGTGTAGGCCTGCTGGCGCTGGTGCATTTCTGCCTTGGCGGCGTTGATCACCGGCTGGCGCAGGGCTTCCAGTTCGCTAATGTTGATCGGCTGGGCGCGGTTGGGCAGTTTGTTGTCCAGTTGCAGGCTTTGCAGCCAGTGTTCAGCCAGCTCTATGGCTGTCACTTCGCCATTGCGGGTTTCGATGGCGAACCATTCCCAGATCACCGGGTGGGCCTTGCGGTTGGGGATCAGGCCGCTGACCAGGAAGACGGATTGGCCCGGTTGCAGGGCCTGTTTTACGGCATCGGTATCCGGCAGGGCCAGCACGGGCGCGCTGTGGCGGGCCACCTGGGCCAGCAGTTTGTCTTGCAGCCACTGGATGGCCGGGTGCTGGGGCCACAGATAATGGAGTTTCGGCCAGGCGTTTTCATCTTGCCGGCTGCGGCGGATTTCGTTTTCAAAACGCTGCTTATCAGCAGTGAGTACCAGGCTGCCATCTACCGGGCGGATTTCCGGTGGCAGGAAGCGGAAGCGGTAGTCCAGGTCATCCGGCGGCGTAAGCGTGAGGGTTTGCTTGTCGTTGTTGGCCGTGAAATGCACCTGCCTGCGCTCGCGGTTGATGGCTTCCAGCGCCTGGCGGGCAAATTCGTAGTCGCTGGGGAACAGGCTGTAACGTTCGACGGTGTATTGCTCCGCTTCTTCCTCGGTTTTCGGTTGCGCGGCCCCGGGGTTCAGGAACAGAGCCAGCAAGTCGTCGCCTTCGTTGCTGTCGTCGGCCTGGTATTTGTCATCAAAGGCTTTGGCATCGGTGCCTTCGGCCATGGCTTCCATGGTGAGGGCTTCTTCAGCTTCGGCGTCGTGCACTTTCATGAAGGTGGCCGGGTCGCCGATGTTCTTGTAGGCCTGCTCGTCTTTCTCCTTGAGGATTTCCAGTATGCGCTGGTCGCCGCGCACTTTGGGGTTGTCGCTCTGGTTGATCAGGTAGGTGATGATCGGCGTCTGTTCCTGGCCGTAGCGGTCTACCCGGCCGTTGCGCTGCTGGAACACCATCAAGGACCAGGGCAAATCGAAATGCACTAGCCGGTGTGAAAGGTAATGCAGGTTAATACCTTCGCTGGCCACATCGGAGCACAGCAGTACACGGAGTTTGCTTTCCGGTTTGCCGAACTCTTCGACGATTTCCTGCTGCTCGATATCCCCCATGCCGCCATGCAGAATGCGGATGGCATCTTCTTTGAGCTTGAGGTCGCCTTGCAGCTGGCCGTGAAGCCAGTTGAGGGTTTCGATGCGTTCGCTGAAGATCACCAGGCGGTCTTCGGTGTCGGTTTTCTTCCAGCCGTAATCCTTGCTGCCGAGCAGGTTCAGCAAGTCCCGGTATTTGTGGAAGTTGGCCGGGGCAATGTTACGCAGCGACAGCAGCAGGCTGTGGAGAGCCTGAATTTCCTGTTGTTCGTCTTCGCTGACTTCCTGCTTGGCCTCCAGCTTTTTGATGCGCTGCTGTACGGACACTTCCGCCGCAGCCGGGGAGCTGAAGATGCTTTTTTGCAGGCCGATGCGCACCAGCTGGCCGTTTTTGGTGGCGCTGTGCTCGCCCCGGTAGGTAAAGGGCACGTCCAGCAGTGCCTGGTAGGCGGTTTCTTCTTCCGGGCTGGCGTTCAGGTAGATGTCGTTCACTACCCGTTCTTTGAATTCCTGCTGTACCTGGTCCCGAATGTCTTTTTTGAAGCGGCGGATCACCAGGCCTTTGTCGCGGAAATCTTCCTTAGCGTAGTCGTCCGGGTCGGAAATGGCGGTGGGGTCCAGCATGTTCATCAGGCTGGCAAAAGACCGCGCCTTGCCGTCGTGGGGGGTGGCGGAGAGCATGATAAGGGTGTCTGACCGGCCACTGAGCAATTGCGCCAGTTGCGCCCGCTGGGAGCTGCTGCCCCGCTCGGCCACGTTATGGACTTCGTCGATAACGATGATGTCCCAGTAGGCTTTTTCCAGATGCCGGCGGTATTCGTTGTCCTGCTTGAGGGTGTCGATGGAGATGATCGACTTGTCGTAGTAGTAAAAGGGGTTGTGGTTGCCGGGAATGTGGTTGCGCACCCGCTGCAGGCCGGCGGAATCCAGCCGGGTGAGCGGGATGGTAAAGCGGTTCCACATTTCCTTCTGGAACTGGGTCATCATGCTTTTGAGGGTAAGCACGAGGATGCGCTTGCCCCGGCCGCGGCGCATGAGCTCGGTCATCAGGACGCCGGCTTCCAGGGTTTTGCCCAGGCCCACGGCATCGGCAATCAATATGCGCTGGCGGTTCTGTTTCAGGGCCTGCAGAGCCGGGTCCAGCTGGTAAGGCACCGGGTCCATGGCGGCTTTGTGGCCGAGGTGGATTTTTTCATCCGCCGGGGAGATCTGGCGTAGCTGGGTTTCAATAAACAGGCGGCTTTTTTCAAAGCCGGGGGTCAGGTCTTGCTCGAAGCGGGTTTCTGCCGGGTCCAGAACGCGGATGGCATCGGCCTGTTCTTCCAGCTTGGTAAGAAAGCGGGCACTTTTGCCGTTTACCAGCTCAGACAGGCCATCTACCGTGAGGATGTAACCACCGTCGTCGCTGGCATCTGCGCGACGGACGATCCATTCGCAATCCCGAATGAGTACTCTGGCGCCTGGTGCGTAGAGTGAAGACATGTGCCCTTCCCGACTGGTTGGTTTAACTGGATGTCGGGAGGGTAGCTGCTGGCTCCGACATCCGTTGTCGTTTTATAAGATTACCGTTACGTTACCCTGATAATGGTCTATCAGAACGTAAAGGTGAAGCGATGTTCACGTATTTTTACATTTTATGTAATTGTTTTCTGGGGTGTTTCAGGTTTGCAACTATGGGCAACGATTAGTCATTACCAACCTCAGGTTTCCTGCGCCACCCAGACAAACCCTTCTTTTCTAAATTGATGTCATCCTTGTTTGGTAAATCTCTCCGCACAGCCCGGCCTGTCAGGGGGCAGGAAGGTTAGGCTGCGTTTCGTTCGGAGTATAAAGGATAGTGCGTAAAGTTGGAGGCGACACAAACAAACGTAACGATTGTTTACATATGAGGTATGCGACACCAGTCGTCGTGACCCTGTTATAGAGTGATCAACGTTGAAACAAACAGGGAGCAAACGATGAATCGTGCCGAAAAAGAAATGCTTAAGAAGCGCACCGCAGAACGCGAGGGTCTATCCCAGGAGGAGTGCCGGAAGCTGGATGAGCTCAACAAGCTGGTCCACGATGTACACTACGAACTCTTCCCGGAAGAATACGATGCCATGATGGACTCCATCGCAGACGCCAACGACCGTCGCCATGGTATTAATCCTATGAGTGTGGACTACACCGAGAAGGTAAACGCCCGCCGGAAAGATCGCGGGGTACCACCGCTGGGAGCTAACGGATTGCCTACCGACGATTCCAGCTGGGATGTTGCCCGAGAAGAAGCTTTGCGCCGCTTAGGATGAATTGGAGAATTCGCTTTGCCCTACCCCATAGAAGAAAAACTCGTTATCGCTGTAGCCTCCAGCGCCCTGTTTGACCTGTCCGAGTCTGACAGGGTGTTTCAGGAGCAGGGTGCCATTGCTTACCGGGACTACCAGGAAGAGCATCTGGAGGTCCCGCTGGACAAGGGGGTGGCGTTTCCATTTGTTCGGCGGTTCCTGAACATCAACAAGCGTTTTCCGGAGACGTCGCCGGTCGAAGTGGTACTGCTGTCCCGCAACTCGTCCATCACCGGCAAGCGGGTGTTCCGGTCGATTGAGCACCATGGGCTGGATATCTCCCGGGCAGCGTTTCTGGAGGGCAAGTCACCCTACCCCTATATTCCGGCGTTCAATGCGTCGCTGTTCCTGTCGTCCAATGAGCAGGATGTTCTAAACGCCATCGACTACAAATACCCGGCAGGCACGGTGCTGCCGTCCCCTGTGGTGGATGACGAGGACGATTTCGAGCTGCGTATTGCTTTCGACTTCGATGGGGTGATTGCCGATGATGCGTCGGAGCGGGTTTATAAAGGTGGTGAGCTGGAAGCATTCCACGCCCACGAAACCTCCAAGGCCCGCATTCCCCACAGCCCTGGCCCACTGGCTGATCTGTTCAGAAAGCTGTCACTGCTGCAGCAACTGGAAGATGAGGCGCAGGAAACCGATCCGGATTACCAGCGCATCTTGCGCACCGCTATCGTCACCGCCCGAAGCGCCCCTGCCCACGAGCGTGTGATTACCACCCTGGAACACTGGGGCGTGGATGCCAATGAGGTGTTTTTCCTGGGCGGTATGAAGAAAGACCGCATTTTGAATGTGCTGAAGCCCCATATGTTCTTTGATGACCAGCGCAGCCACCTGCAGTCGGATGCGGGGAATGTGCCGATGGTACATATTCCGTTTGGGGTGGCGAATCATACTCAAAGCGACAAGGTTAGTCGCTAACTGGCGCTAAGCTCTCAGTCCTGTCTACCAGTCTGTGGAGCTCGCTATGCGCAAAATCGCCGTTATTGGTTCTCGCCACTTTACTGACTACGACCGCCTGGAGCGTGTGCTCCAACCCTGGTTGCCCGCGCACATCATCTCTGGCGGCGCAAAAGGCGCGGATGCACTGGCGGAGCAACTGGCCCGGGAACATAAGCTGCCTATTACCGTGATCAAACCCGACTGGAAACAATACGGCCGCGGGGCCGGCCCCATTCGTAACCGCACCATCGTCGATACGGCGGATTTGGTGATCGCCTTCTGGGATGGCAAATCCCGGGGTACCGCATCCGCCCTGAATTATGCCCGGGCCAAAGGTAAAACGGTGATTGTTGAAACCGTGGGGGAGGCATGACCAGACAACAACTGATCTCTTCAATCAAAACTTATCGTCCTCAACACAACACCAATAAATGATAGGATGCGCACGAACAGGTCCACAGGCTGGAGGCTATGGCGTTTCGTTTTCGCAGAACCGTTAAGATTTTCCCGGGTGTTCGGTTGAACCTCGGTAAGCGTGGTGTGAGCGTGTCTGCCGGTATGCGCGGGGCCAATGTCACGCTGGGACGAAACGGGCTTTACGGTAACATGGGAGTGCCTGGTACCGGTTTGTCCTACCGGGAAAAACTGCTCAAGAACCGCCAGCCGGGCAGGCCTTCAGCCAGTGCGAACGGGGACCATCCGCAAAGCTCGCCTCTGCCACCCATCGCCGAGCAAATTGCCCAGGTTCAGCTCAATACGGCAACGGGTGAGATTTCCATCCTGGACACAGATGGCCAGGATCTTGGCAGCGAAGCCATGGCGGCGGCCAAGGCCTATGCCCTCGACGCGCTTAAAGATACTCTCAATGAACAGGTGGATACTCATAACCAGGTGATGGAGAGAATCGGTGCGATTCATCTGGGCACCCCTGCGCCCAATCAGTTTCCCAAATTTCTCCCGGAACCCTTCGATCTTCCTGAACCTGTTCGACCGGTGCCTCGCAAGCCGGACTGGAAAGCCTGGTTTTGCCCCGCTCGCCGAAGGGCCATTATGGAGAGCAACCAGCGAAAGCTCTCGGAGTACCATCGCCAGCGGGTTCAGTGGCAATCTGAACAGGAACACCACCAGCGCAAAGAAACGCAGCGGGCTACGCTGTACCAACGGGCCGTGCAAGGCAGTTTGTCTGCGATGGAGTCCGTGTTGGATGACCACTTGATGGACATCGACTGGCCCGAGGAAACCAGTTTGTCGTTTGAGTTGAGCGACAATGGTAAAACGCTGATGCTGGACGTGGATCTGCCGGAGATTGAGGATTTCCCGAAAACCGAGCTGCGGATGTACCAGCGGGGCATCGGGGTTTCCGTAAAAGAGCTATCGGATACGGCGCTCCGAAAGCTCTATATGGCCCACGTGCACGGCATGGGATTTCGGCTGATCGGTGAGGGATTTGCCTGTGCGCCGTCCGTTGAGACCGTGGTGCTTTCCGGTTTCACCCAGATGACCAACCGCGCTACCGGTCGAATTGAAGACCGCTACCTGTACAGTGTGAATGCCAAGCGAGAAGCCTGGCGCCAGATTCACTTCGACAATCTTGAAGCGGTGGACCCGGTTGAGGCCCTTGCCGCGTTTGCATTACGGCGGGACATGACCAAAACCGGCATTTTCCGGTCTATCGAGCCTTGGTCTGACGGGTCCGCTTCAGCCCCTGCTTGAGCGTGTCTTCAATCTCATCCCGCAACCAAGCCGGCTCCAGAATATCGCAATGCACCGCCTGGGCGGTGAGCCACCAGCGCAGGTCCTGGGTGTCGCCCACGGTGACGGCCATTTCGAAGGTCTTGTCATCAACCTCGGTGGTGATCTGATCAAATCCCAGCGGGGATTCGATCAGGTGGTTCAGCACCGGTTTGTCGCAGCGTAACTTCAGATACACCGGCTCATCGGATTTCAGGATGCCCATAGCGCCGGAGTGGATGTACAAATCCAGATCAAATTCTTCCGGGCGCTCGATGAGCTCTTCCACCACTTCACCGGCCGTCGCCCTGTGCAGCACCAGCTGACGAACCCCTTCCCTGCCTTCGATGGTACCGATCAGGTACACGTTCGGGTCTCGGAAGATGAGCCCGAACGGATGCACCACAATCTCTTCCGGCTCCGGCCAGCTTCGGGCCTGGTACGTAAGTTTGCACTGGTATTCCCGGAGCAAGGCTTCGGTGACCGCTTCCAGAACATCGGCATCAACGGGCGGGCGCGCACCTCCTAATCCCCGATTGATCACCCTGACCCGGTCTGGCCATTGGCCCAGGGGGCTCTTTTCACGCAACAGCGTGCGGTGGGCTTCATCGAAGTGAGGCTTTAAGTGGGACAGCGCCCTTGGGGGCAGCATTGGCGAGAGGTAGGCCTTCGCCAGCTCAAAGGTCAGGGCTGCCGGCAGATCCAGCGCCGGTATGATGTCCATGGTCGCATTGCGGTCGAACGACCAGCGGTAAGGCCGGGAGTTTTCATCGACCAACAAAGGGAAATCCGCACTCAGCTTTTCCAGATCCCGCTGGATCGAGCGCATGGTGACCGAAAAGCCCTGCTCTTCCAGGCGGCTCGCCAGTTCGGTGGTGGTGATGGATCTTGGGTATCGGGGCACCATCCGAAGCATGGTGAGGTAGCGAACGGCCGTGTTGGACATAGCGGGATCCTTGTCTTTTCTCGAAGTCGACAGCTTAAGCGACACATTCTGACGCTATGTCATGCTAGATTCTTGTGCTGCCCAAGTAAAGCCGGTGGCCAATTCTGCCAACGACACAAGGAGCCCTGCCCTGAAAAAACACAACTTTGCCTCCCTCCTGCTAGAACATGGGTTTACCCCAAAAACCTACGATTTCGACTCCACCATGCTGGGGTTCCAGCACGACATCTTTAACGCCCTGATCCATAACGACCCGGTATTCAGCGAGAAATCGTTCATTCGAGAGCAGCCCGATTGCCCCGGTGCCCTCTTGCGCTGCGAGCTCGTCACCAAGTCAGATGATCTTTCCGCAGCCGTTCAGCATTTCTACGCCCGATGGTTTGAGGAGCTTCGCTATTCGAATTCTGTGCTGGAGTTGCTCAATCTGGAGATGCACGAAGATGCCGCCAGCATTCATGTGCTAACCATCAGCAAAGCCAATGCGATGACGTTTGTCTTTAACATCCAGCGAGGTGCGTGATGATTCTGATTTTAGCTGCGCTGGGTGTGGTGCTCTGGGTTGTGGTGTCGATGCTGTGCATCAGCTATTTCAATGACCACGGTGTCGGCTGGGAGGAATGGGAAGCCTTCCCGGTGTGGTTAAAGATTCCGATTCTGGTGGTTGCGCCGGTGTTTTTTATTTCCTGGTGGGTTCGTTAACACCAGCTAGCTATCAGCGGAGATAAACTCCACATAGCCTACCGGCTCGCAAACCAACGATGCATAGCTGAATTCTTGGCGGTTCTTTCTGAGGCAGTGTAGTCAAAGTTTTACGGCTCAGGCGACCCACACTGTCGTATCGCTGGATTATCCTGCCTGAAGATCGTCGAAGAGCTTAATTGTATGACCAGCACCACCACCGTTTACGACCTGAGCCAGATACTCAATTACCCGATCCGGGTTGAGGTTAATCGTTGGGATTCAGAGCATCCCCTGCGTTGGGCCAGCTATAACGATGAGGGTCAGATTGCCTCTGGCCAGTTCCTGGAGCCGCCCGGGTTACCGCTGTTTACGCTGGAAGATGATGAAGGAAGGCGCCTGTGTGATGCCCTGCCGAAAGCAGTATCAGCCATCACTGCGTTGATGCCCGCCATGGACTTTGTGCTCGCACAGGCCTGTGCGGCTTCGGCAGCGGCTCGGGAATTGGCCGAGGACGCTCCTCTACTGTTTATCCTGGCGGTGGATCATGCGCGTGAACAGTCTTGGTCACTCGAGCAGTTTAACGCGTTTCTGGCCGGTAAACGCTCCGATATTCTTAAAGCAGTTGGGCTTCCGGGCAGCAGATCCCTCGTTCGATTAGTCCGTCGCCTGGCCTTGTCGCCTTTGTTACCCTGGGAGCTGGAAGATATTCGCGCCGCACTTCAGAACCCCGAGTACTTAGCCTTGATGCGGCACCACCCTCACCTCCATGTGAACCACCTTCGTTTGCTGAATCGCGTTCGGCAACCGTTGTGGCCCGGATTGCTGAATCTGGTGGACGAACACACCTCGGCAGTGGAGTTGTCCTGGCTATGCCGGATGATTCGGGATTCGCTCGCCATGGCCGGCGGTAACGAACAGGCCCTTGCAGCAATCCATTCCCGAGAAACCCTTCAGGACCAACATGACCGCCTGGTTGAACGTTTTAACCGGGCAAACAGCCGAAACTCCGAAGAGAAGCGCCAAGACCTCGCGAAGGAGCTTTCTGAGGAGCACGGCGACTATCCCAAACCGCCTCTCGCCCCAATCGACGGTATAGAGCCGTTGGGTTCCTGGCTTGCGTATTCCAGACCAAGGTTGCCACTGATTCCAGACGAAGCCTGCCACCCATTCCACGCGAAAGCTGCCACTGATTCCACGGCAAAGCTGCCACCTTGGCAGGCTGCCTGATTTCCCCATCAAAAC
>Ga0208015_1000715_pt1 | contig 14944 bp, 14 predicted proteins | sample 26BtaG_FD_184101 | JGI IMG/M metagenome (GOLD analysis project Ga0208015, IMG submission 184101) | Marine viral communities from Cariaco Basin, Caribbean Sea - 26B_WHOI_OMZ_CsCl (SPAdes) (version 2) | ecosystem: Environmental > Aquatic > Marine > Oceanic | place: Caribbean Sea: Cariaco Basin...
TTATTAAGATATCTAATGTGGTTAACTATTTGCCAAATTTGCCCTATAAACATAGGCTCACAACTTGCTTTAGGTGCCATTTAGACTTGCCGAGTCGACATGTTAATCTGAATACTTCTATGCTACTAGCACTGCGTCTACCTGCTTCATTTTCGGTAGTGTTTTGGATACACAAACCATGTCCTGTTTAATGATGTAGTGGTGGACTTGATCTTCGTGAGCAATGACGAAGCCTTCACTAGAGATACTAGCATTGAATGATTGCCAACAGTAAGATTTGCTCTGGTGATAGTCTTTGCTGAGCTTGAGCATACTGGCTCTGTTATCAGTAATTGCGTTGTATAAAAGCTCTTTCCAACGTTTGTCACTGTGTTTTTCACCTGTCTCTAACTTTTAATTTTTGAATTACCCCTGTGATAGTGATACCCCTAAATTACTAGATTAAAGCTACCTTTTTGGGTTGTGGGTAATGATTTTACTTAGATTACCTCAGTAGAATTTACGAGAAATTTAATGCGATAACATCGTCAATTAAACCTTATCAACATGAAGTAATAAATAATTCATAACTTAACTACCCATTTTTTTAATAGCAACACGACAGTGTCATATAAAAAATATATCTGGAAATAAAGCAGTATATCTAATATCAAAAATCCGGTTATTAATATTATTTATACATAAAAAATATGCAGTACTACTTTGCAGTCACTTTTATCAATGGAAATAATAATTTACCTATCTACCTAAGGTTATGAACATATAACCTTAGGTAAGCATTATGAACATCCCAAATTTAAGTCATCAAGTAGTAGTCGCTAAAGTTGATAAACTGGTAAGCGATATATTAGATCCCAAGATTATAATCAACATTCAACAAATCAGTAAGCTATTGACTCTCTATCACCAACCTATGACCCTGCTATTTAATAACGAGTTAGAATACACTAACTCTATAAAATGGTTTATAGGCAGCTGCTATCTGGTCTGTGGCAATTGTTATCCTCATGAAATTATTTGGGATAATGACATGGCACAAAGTTTTTTGGATAAGCTATATTCTTATCAGTATGAGTTCACTACTGCTCTGACAGATTTTGCCTTTCAAGAGCAGCGGAATAGTCAGTCACTCACAAATTATATGAATTACTTTTTAAACAAGTACGCACGTGTGCTTATTGTGAGAGTGGATATAAAAATAAAGGCAGAGTTTACGCAGCTCGTTGATGTCGAAAGATTTCAAGATTTCGTAAATCAGCTGTTGGAAACAATCCAAAGGGATAGGGAAAAACAAAAAAATAGAAGAAATAACGATAATATAAAGGGTAGTAAGGGCTGTTTCGAAGATTTGAGGGGCTACGCTTGGGCTATAGAACAGGGTATTGATAACGGTGGCTTACACTGTCACCTTTTATTAATTTATGACGGTGATAAGAGGCAAAAAGACTGGTATCTAGGCGAGGCTGTTGGTAAGAGATGGGATAAGATCACAGAGGGTTTAGGACGGCATCACAGCGTTAATACACCTGAGAACAAACGAAACTATGAACGTAAGGGTAAGCTTGGTATCGGCATGATCCATCGGAATAACTCTCAGGAAGTAAAAAACGCTATTCATGCAGCTTTGTACTTAACTCGCCCTGATAAGTACCATCAACGTCTCAAAGCTTGGCTACCTAACATGCGTAGCTTTGGTCGTGGCACCACCCCGAGAGCTAACTAACGCTTGGTACAATCAATAACAAAGTTTTTTCAGATATATATTATTCACATGAGATTAAGTCTTAGTAACTCCAGCTCTTAGTCTAACCCAACTAATTAAATTAGGCCTGCCTTAGCGCAGGTCTTTTTTACGCCTAAAATTTAAGGAGCCTTTATGAAAACCGTTTGTCCTAATTGTCACTCATTTAATGTTCAGGAAGTTACCAGTGAATACTCTAGTCTTGCTGACGAGCTTTTTGCACCTACTGTGCTAGTCAGTCTTAGCGTCAGTTTATGCAAGTCTTTTAAAGTTCATCCTGCTGTTGGTATTGTCGCAGGAACCGCTTTGGCAACCTTAGTTCAGATCACTAAGTTTAATCATGCTTTACCACAGCTCGCTCAAAAGCAGTATCGGTGCGATCACTGTTCACATGCCTTTACCCTATAAACTCACTCGCTCACTAATTTAATTAAAGGAAAATCATCATGGCACATTTAGTAGAAAGTATGGCTTACGTAGGCGAAACCCCTTGGCATGGCTTAGGGAATGAGCTATCTCCGAAGCAGCCTATCGAGGTATGGGCAAAAGAGGCCGGTATGGACTGGCGCATTGAATCATCGGATGTCAGCTATATGGCTAACAATGAAAAGGGGCATAACCTCATATTGCCTTTTGCTGAGCAGAAGGTACTTTACCGCTCAGATAACTTTGAGCCCTTATCGGTGGTCAGCCAACGCTATCAAGAAGTGCAACCAGAGGAGATATTAGAATTCTATCGTGACTTAACTGAGCAGTCTCATTTTGAGCTTGAGACTGCAGGTGTTCTAAAGGGTGGTCGTAAGCTATGGGCCTTAGCCCGTACAGGCCAGTCAGCAACGCTTAAGGGTAATGATGTCAGTAACGGATATCTCTTACTGGCAACGGCTTGTGACGGTACTCTAGCGACCACAGCACAGTTCACCTCTATCCGTGTTGTCTGCAATAACACCTTAGCAATCAGCCTAGCTGATGGCAGTGGCGGTATGGTGAAAGTACCGCATAGTACCTCCTTTGATGCTGACAAGGTAAAGCAGCAACTAGGTGTGTCAGTTAAGCAGTGGGATGCACACTGCTATGAGATGAAGCAATTATCAGAGCGACGTGTGACCCAAGCCGAAGCGGCTAATTACTTAAGCCGTGTATTTAATGATCTGGACAATGACATTATCTTATTTAACAGTGCTAAGAAGGAGAAGGATGCTATACCTAATGCGAAAGCTATGAATCAAGTCATGAAGATGTTTAATGGTCAAGGTCGTGGTGCTGATCTCGATGCGGCTCGTGATACTGCTTACGGTCTGCTGTGCAGCATTACTGAGTACGTAGACCATGAGCGCCGCGCAATGAGCACAGATAATCGCCTAAACTCAGCTTGGTTTGGGGCAGGTGCTAAGCTTAAGCAAAAAGGCTTAGAAGAATCACTACTCATGCTCGCTTAACCTATTGTATTTAAAATCAATAATTAAACCACGTCTTAGAGCGTGGTTTTTTTATGCCCTTCATTTAACTAATAATCCATCTAAGGAGTTCATTATGAACACTATCGCATTAAACACTAATAATCAGAATAGCGCTAACCTGCGTCTAACGGTTAAATCAAATCCATCAACTACAGCGACTCGCTTAATTAATACCAAAGACTTAAGCCGTGATGCTTGGCTTAAAGTCCGTCAGCAAGGTATCGGTAGTAGCGATGCCGCAGCTAGCTGTGGCATTAACCCTTACATGTCGATGCTTGAGCTGTGGATGATAAAAACAGGCAGAGTCCATTCTCACCTTAACGATGATCCTGATGGCTACTCCCCTCTTTACTGGGGCAATAACCTTGAGCCTTTGGTCGCTAAACACTATCAGCGTCAGACAGGCAATAAAGTCAGACGAGTCAATGCTATCTTGCAGCATCCTGATAGCGATAAGCAGTTTATGCTGGCTAATCTAGACTATTCGGTAGTGGGTAGCGATGAAGTACAGATATTAGAGTGCAAAACCGCTGGTGAACACGGTGCGAAATTATGGAAGTCAGGTGTACCACTCTACGTGACTTGCCAAGTTCAGCATCAGTTGGCTGTGACAGGTAAGCAAGCGGCTCATATCTGCGTCTTAATTTGTGGTCATGAGGCCAAGCTGTATAAGGTCGAACGTGATGAGAAGTTAATTGAAAGTATTATTGAGCATGAACGTCTATTCTGGCAATACGTGACAACGGACACACCACCACCTCCCGACCACTCACAATCTGCTGCGGATGCTCTAAAGCAGTTATACCCTACCCCAAAACCTTCGAGCAAAGTTGACTTTAGTACTGACAAAGCCGCTAATGCACTGTTCGCTAAATTGTTGCAGCACCGTCAGTCGATTGAAGAGCTACAAGAGCGTCATGACCAAATTAAGCACCAACTACAAAGCCTAATACAAGACCATGAAGTCGCTGTGTTTGCCAATGGATGTATCTCTTGGAAAAAGTCTAAAGACAGTACTACTTTAGACAGCAAAGCATTACTGAAAGCTCAGCCTGAGTTGCTAGACAAATTTAGCAAGATCAGACAAGGTAGCCGTCGCTTCGTCATTCACAGTGACGGCTAATCCATCAAACCAATTCAGCGCATAGACAGCCCACCTTTTATAGGTGGGCTTTTTTATGTCTAAACCAATCTATCTAAGGAATACCCTCATGATTAAAGGTCTCATTATTACCCCACCAGTATTAGGTCGTATTAGTATCGGACAAGTCGTTGAAAAGAACGGGAAACGTCTGCCTAGTAAAGACGATCAATTCACCATCACCAGTCAGATCCAAAATAAGGACGGTTGGATCAATCACCCTCTTGATGCCGTACTACGTGAAGGTAGCGACGGTAAGCTCAGAAAAATCCCTGTAAGGATGCTGTTCAATGACCCAGAGCTAAATCTTAGAGCAGAGTACACACTCTTTGATAGGCAGACTGGCAGACCCGTCTGCGTAGGAGATGGTGAACAATGCCAAAGGCGTACTGGCCAAGGTGTTGAACAGCTTCCCTGCCCTTCTCCTGATCGCTGTCCCTTAGCGCAAGGTGGCGCTTGTAAACCTTATGGACGGCTGTACGTCAATCTGTCTGAGGACGATGAGCTAGGTACTTTTATCTTTCGTACTACTGGCTTTAATAGCATCAGAACGCTTGCTGCCAGGCTAAGCTACTTTGCAGCAGTATCAGGCAATAAATTGTCTTGCCTACCACTGCAACTTACTCTACGAGGTAAAAGTACGACTCAAAGCTATCGGACGCCAATCTACTTTGTCGATTTAACCTTACGGGAAGGTTTGACATTAAAAGATGCAGTACAAGACGCTCAGTCTATTGATGCAGAACTTAGTCATCATGGTTTTGATCAGGGAGCTTTAGAAGCTACTGCTAAGCGTGGCTATGGCAATTCTATCTTCGAGATGAATGACGCTGAAGCTTTAGAAGTAATAGATGAGTTTTACCCATCTGAGCACAACGACGACCATCGTAAGCTGCAACATCAATCCCCCTCAGAAGTATCACCTCATGCTATTGGTAGTATTAAGCAAGGACTACGCCAAAGCGTGACCGCTGTGAGCTGATACCTCGATATTTTTACGCAAATAAAAAGAGCTGATTATGTCAGCTCTTTTTTTATGGGTTTTTACTCAGTCAAACCTAAGACAGGACTGTATGGGATGCAGTAAAAAAATATGGAACTCGGTAACTGTATGAGAGGAAACGCTCTCATTCACTTACAAGGAGCTAAACATGGAAAACTCAAACTTTAATACTCAAGAACACTCAGCTAATACTGTTAGCTATCGCCTTCCACGGATGCTGCCATTAAAAGAAGTTACCTACTATACAGGGCTAAGTAGTACGACTATTTACGATATGTTAGACAAAAAGTCTAAACGATATGATCCTACCTTCCCTATTCAAGTCAATCTTTCAAAAGGACGTGTCGCATGGGTAGAGAGTGAAATCTCGGCATGGTTAGAGTGTAAGATAGCTGCTAGAATTCAGTAGGAAGTAATAAAAAGAACAAGCCCTGTGGCGTGGCTTGTTTTTTCTTGCTGATAGTCTATTAGCATGCTAGTTCAACAATTAGCATCTAGTTACCGCCTATAATAAAGCTGAGGGATTTATAGGAGAATATCATCATGCGCTTATATAAAAAATTGCACATGATAATGCAGAAAAGCTCATTAGAAATAATTATCAGATACTAAGTCAATTTTCCAGAGAATACAAAACTATCATATCGCATTAATTTCATACTTTGTCAGAACTATATAACAACTGTTCTAACGGCGTGATCATTGGCCAATTGCAAAGATAATCTAAGCAATTTACAGCCACAAAAACAATGAGAATCAATACTAAACACAAATATCCAGTATGGTCTCGTAAATGACGGGCGACAATGATGTAACTGTATTCAGACGCTTCTACTTCTTTATGTGTCATTGTTGCTTACTCAAACACCCGATGCTTCTTAAAGTTCTCAGCCTGCTCAAATATCTCTTTATAGACCTCTTTTGAGTCCACAGGCGGATAGCCCCATTCATCGAGCAATATCATCAAATCAAACTGTAGCTCCGCTTTGATGTCATCGCGTTTGTTCCAGTCGGTGTATTTGGCTTTCTCATCGATAAGCTTTTTCACCTCTTTAGACAGCTCAATCAGTTTGTCTTCAGGATAGGTAAAATCGTACTTATGCGCCAGTGACAGCAGGATGTCGTAAAACGCCTTTTCTTCAAAGTCGATACCCATCTCACCAAACGACGCCATCTCTTCGCGCAGCTCGTGATACAGCTTAATGATTTCATCAGAGAAGTCGCCGATGACTTCAGCACGCAGTACATCCTGCTCGTCACGATCGTTATACTTCTCAACCAAGGCATTCATCTTCTTACTGAAATCGATGCCCTTTACCTTGTTGGTCTTTTTAAGCTCACCAATGGCTTTAGCAAGTAATTGCTGTAGCAGCTCAAGCTTAGTATTGGGCTGCTTAATCACTTCAAGCTTGGCTAGGTAGTCTTCATCGAAGATATCAATCTCACCATCGGTGTTATCACCGAGCTTAAATATTTCTTCTACCCCATCACTCAGCAGCGCGTCTTTCACTAGGTCACGTACCTTTTGGTTCATCTGCTCGACGTCAGGTGCGCCACCAGTAGTGATTTTAAAGATGATGGTACGAATGGCTAGGTAGTAATGAATCTTGTCCTTGTGCGCCTTTGTGAGCTCACTGCTACCGACGCAAATATCATAGGCAGACTTCAAACGCTTGGCTAAATCCATAAAACGTTTTTCTAGCTTTTTAGATTGCAGCGCAAAATCAGCCGCCGCGTTTAAGCAATTAAGTTGCTGCAGTGGTGTGCCATTAAAGTACAGGCTAGAGTCAAACTTATGGTAAACCGTATCCAATAGATTCAAATGGTCTTTGACCACCACCACTGACTTTTGGATGTCTTCTAAATTTTGGATTTGACCGCCGGTGTAATGCGAGAGCGCCAGATTCATCTGCTTTTTGATGCCGATATAATCGACCACTAAGCCGCTCTCTTTGCCTTCAAACTTACGGTTGACCCGTGAGATGGTTTGAATCAGGCTATGCTTTTGCAAAGGTTTATCAATGTAGATGGTATCGAGAAAGGGTACGTCAAAGCCTGTGAGCCACATATCGACGACGATGGCGATTTTAAAGTTAGACTTACCGTTTTTAAACTGACGGTCTAGCTCTTTGCGATAATCTTTATTACCAAGATTATCCCACATGCCTTTTGCGTCATCCTTGTTACGAGTCATGATCATCTTGACGCGCTCCATGGGCTTGACCTTTTTTTTCTCGCTCTCTGATAAGGTCGAACCTTCCTCGCATGCTCGCACCTCATCCCATTCAGGACGCAGCTCTATGATGTCTTTATACAGCTGATAGGCGGCTTCACGGCTGCTACAGACGAACATTGCCTTGCCTTTTTGTGTGGTGCCCTCTTCTACTCGCGCTTCATAATGCTGAACAAAGTCTTCTGCTATAGCTCTAATGCGGTCAGGGTCACCAAGAATGGTAGACATGTTCGCCATGGCTTTTTTGCTTTTCTCAATCTGATACTCATTAGCACCAGCGTCGGCGCTTTGTTGATAGTATTTTTCGACTTCATCAAGCTGCTTGCTATCGAGTAATACTTTGGCAGCGCGACCTTCATAGACAATACGCACGGTGATTTCATCAAACACCGATTCAACCATAGTATAGCTATCAACCACTGGACCAAACACATCAAGGGTGGCATCAATCGGTGTGCCTGTGAAACCGACGTATGTGGCATTGGGCAATGAGTCATGTAGGTACTTAGCGAAACCGTAAGTCTTTTTAACGCCATCTTCAGTGACGGTAATCTTCTGTTGGAGGTTGATTTGACTACGGTGTGCTTCATCAGAGATACAGATAACGTTGGTACGCTCTGTCAGTAAGGCTAAGTCTTCGGTGAACTTATGAATGGTGGTTAGGAACACACCGCCACTCTTATGTCCTTTGAGCTCTTCTCGTAGCTCAGCACGACTCTCGACACTGATGATGTTCTCATCGCCGATATAGGTCTTGGCATTGGTAAAGGTTTTGGATAACTGATCATCCAAATCGGTGCGATCAGTGATTAAGATGATGGTAGGACTACCAAGCGCCGCGTCTTTCATTAGCAGACGGGCTAAAAACAGCATGGTAAAGCTTTTACCACAACCCGTCGCACCAAAGTACGTACCACCCTTCCCGTCACGTAAACCATTATTGTTAATTAAATTGCCATCACTATTGAGTAGCTTCATGTGCTGCTTGATATTGTCATACAGCTTGGTGGCTGCATAATACTGCGGATAGCGACAAACGATTTTTTCTTCCTTGCTTGATTTGTCAGGTACGTAAATAAAATTACGGATAACATCGAGCAAACGTGTTTTATCAAATAAACCGCTCATCATGGTCAATAAGGAATGGATACCGTCTTTCTCTAACTTCTCATCGCCCGTGACTTTGCGCCAAGAGTAGTAGAATTCATAAGGCGCAAAGAATGAGCCCATCTTTGAGTTGACCCCATCGCTAATCACGCATAGGGCGTTGTATTTAAACAGCTCTGGGATATCGCGCTTATAACGGGTGGTCAGCTGGGTGTAGGCATCAAACATGGTGGCATCTTCACGGATGCTGCTCTTAAATTCAAACACCACCAGTGGTAAGCCGTTGATATACAGAATGCCATCAGGGATACGCAGCTCAAAGCCTTGTATCTCCATCTGATTGACGATGCGAAAGCGATTGTTATCGAGTGCTTCATAATCAATCAGCTGGATGTATAGGTCTTTTTGGGTATAGTCTTCACGCTTGAGTGTGAAGCCATCCGCAACAAGCTTCATGATGGTTTTATTAGTGTCGTATAAATCAGACGCAGGAAGGTATTCAAGCTTATGAATGATGGACTCAATCTCATACTCTGTGATCAAGTCGTTTTTATAACGAGTGGCTAGAAACTGTCGAAGATCAGACTTAATCAGCACATCATCAGGGTTGCGGTCGAGTGCTTCACCAATCGTATGTGGATAGCCCTCGGCTGATAGCAATTCGATAATGGCTTGTTCAAGTCGGTCTTCAGTAAATTTCAATGGTAAGTCCTTTTTATTATTCTGTATTATCTTTCTCGACAACTAATACGCCAGTCCACGGCTAAACCAAAGCTAAATTATTCATAAGCCTTTTTCACCGGATTGAATTTCATGATTTTGCTGTAATTAACATGCTCAATACGCTCATAATCGTCGGTAGGCTTCTCGCCTTTATATGTCAACATAATGGGGTAATACATGGTGTTGTTGTTTTCAGACATTACTTTGAAAGCTCCTTCATATGCGTAATATAGAGGTGAGTCTTCATCATAAACACCGTTTTCCATTCCAGCATCGCCTAGAGCATACAAATTAATGAAATCATTTTCAGGCAACTGTAAAACGTCCCACCACTGTACGAAGATGCCATGATAAAAAGAGCCATTTTTTAACACGCTACCTGTTATCTCTTTGCCTAAAGGTTGCATCGTATTTTTAATACTTTTTTCATCAAGCATTATTCGACCACTAACACCAGTAGGTTCTACCTTTCTTGGCGTCCGACTTACTAACTGGAATAGACCATTATTTAGCTTTTTAAAACTGTAAATATCAGCTGTTGCTTTACATGCGTGGCAAGATAAAAGCGACCCCGTATTACTGTCGACCTTAACCTTCTCAATAACGACTAAGTAACGTGCCTCTCCTACATTGTTTTTATACTCAACAACAGGGTTCATTAAAGCGACTGTCCTTTCACCGTCGCTATTCGCTTTACCTAAGCCAACGTGTGGCACCGCTTCAATAGTTTCGTCATCTATAAAAAAAGAAGTCATTTCATCACTATAGAACTCACGCATGACTTCTTTAAAGCTCAAGTCTTTGATTTTAACCTGAGCCATTTGACTGGCAGAGAAAGCAGGAGCGGCAGCCATTGCAGGAGTTACTGATAAAGCACCTAAACTAAGTGCCAAACTAAGCAAAAGCTTTTTCATCTTGAACTCCATTAATGATTATATTTTTGGGATAAACATGTACTATCAAAAGCTATACAGCTTCATCCACCAGTTCAGCCGCATCAGAAATACGCAACTCGCCTGACATCAGCTTAGGTAAAAGGGTGTCACGGAGTTTGGCGAGGGTGTTTATATTTTCAATTCTGCTAGTAATCTGATTATATAAATCTTTTACATCTCGGCTATAAGCATCGATAATCTTTCGACTAGGAACTAAAATTGGAATTCCCCGAAAATTTGTCTTACTTATCTCAGCAAATGTTGTTCCGCCTGCTCTTTGTTTGATTTCGTCCATAGCTGAATCTGCCCATTGGATGGCAAATTCGGGAGTTAAGATTTTTTCACACTTTAAAGCTATATATCCCTGATTAATGGCAACAGGTACTTTCGCTAAAGCTAAATAGCCCACTGGCGCTCTTGATGACATCAACACGGTATCAATAGGTAGTAATCCAGAACTAATTTTGTTCAAACCTAATTCAGTTATTTTTCTATCAGTATTCAATAAAATTTTCGATTGATTTCCTGAAAGGTCTTTTGGCGTAGTCCAACTGATATCTCCATTTTCCCAAAAATCAGAGTTCTTCGTACTAGGAGTCCCTCCTCCTACAGTATTAAACTCTGTACCAACATTGCTAACAGCCCACCCTTTCGGAATCCATCCCATTTCTTCCGTAAACTCAAACTCATCAGGGAATAAATTCTGAATATCTGAGTTCTCTTTTTTCTTGATTGCTTTACGCTGCTCAGCACGCTCTAACAATTCATCAGGAATAGCATTACCAGCCGCGAGCGCGTTATCAATCACTGGATCAAAATCAACAAACCAGCTTTTAAACAACGCCTGCGCCATCGCTTCTAGCGTTTCGTTCATTTGACGGTTTAGCTCGATTTTGTCGTCTAAAGAACCAAGGATATGAGCAATGGCTTTTTGTTCTGTGAGAGGCGGAATTTTAACTGGGAAATATGCTATCGCGTCAAATGTTATTTGTGGAAACGTTCCTGAACGAGACTCAGCTATCCTTTGAAATTCATGTAAAGTTATTTTATTAGTTAATAAAATATAGAAGAAACGATCATCAACATCTTCGGATATTTTTTTTATTACCATAAATTTTGTTGATACGACATAACCTGTAGGGTCGAAATCTACCAATGCAAATCGCTTATTTGCTGGTCTTATTTCTGAGAATAAAATATCTCCTTCTTTAATCTCCTTTTTTGCTTGCCCAGGCAAACCAATTTTGCTTACTGTATTAGAGTGCAAAAACTGTCCTTCTAATACGTCTCCCGTATTTATAAAAGTTACTTCTTCAAAATCTTTAAATTTAAATGGTCTTGAAATATTTTGTGCTATTTCACCTAAACTTAGTTCTATCCAATCATTCACCATAACCCAACACCTCCAAGTTCTGACGAATGGTTGCATCGAGCTTTTGCGATTCTCGCATCTGTGCATATAGCGTTTGGCTGAGTTCTAACATTTTAGTCTCAAACGGAATGCCGTCATCTTCAATAGCAGCAGCACCGACATAACGGCCAGGGGTAAGTACATAATCATTGGCTTTAATGTCATCAAGACTAGCAGATTTACAATAGCCTGCTTCATCAGCATAGGCTTCATAACCGCCAGCTTCCGCTTCACCGCGCCATGCATGATAAGTCTTAGCAATCGCCTCGATATCATCTTTAGTAAGTTCTTTATTAGTACGGCTAATCATGCTGCCAATGGCGCGTGCATCAATGAATAGCGTCTCACCGCTACGATTTCGCAGTCCACGTGCTTGGCTGTCAGCGGACTTGGCGGCTTTGTCTTTACTGATGAACCATAAGCACACCGGAATCTGCGTGGTATAAAATAGCTGACCCGGTAGCGCAATCATACAATCGACCAGATCGTTTTTGATGATTTGCTCGCGTATCTCACCTTCACCACTGGTGGTGGTAGACATCGAGCCATTAGCTAGGACAAAGCCTGCTGTTCCGTGCTCAGAGAGCTTGGATATCATGTGCAATATCCACGCATAGTTGGCATTGCCCGTCGGTGGTGTTGGATAGCCTGCCCAGCGTGGGTCATCAACCAGCTCATCAGCAGCGCGCCAATCCTTTTGGTTAAAAGGTGGGTTTGCCATGATAAAGTCGGCTTTGAGGTCTTCGTGCTGATCTTTAAAGAACGTATCGGCAGCCACATCACCCAAGTTGCTAGAGATGCCTCGAATGGCAAGGTTCATCTTAGCCAATTTGTACGTCGTGCTGGTGTACTCTTGCCCATAGATAGACACATCTTTGGTATTACCGTGATGACTCTCGATGAACTTGATGGACTGCACGAACATACCGCCCGAACCGCAGCACGGATCATAGATTTTGCCTTGATACGGCTCTAGCATCTCTGCAATGAGATTGACCACAGACTTAGGGGTATAGAACTCACCTCCACCCTTGCCTTCAGTCGCGGCAAACTTACCCAAGAAATACTCGTACACGCGCCCGACGGTGTCCTCTTCAGGATTACCGATGGTGTCAATGTTATTAACGACATCAATCAAGGCAGCAAGCTTACTGGCAGTTAAGCCAAGACGTGAGAAGTAGTTATCAGGCAATGCGCCTTTAAGTGATTGGTTGGTCTTCTCTATAGTACTAAGCGCAGTATCAATTTTAAGTGCGATGTCTTCTTGCTTGGCATTCTGCTGGATAAAGCTCCAACGGCTCTCCTCTGGCAAATAGAAGACGTTATCTTTGGTATAAGCTTGCACCATCTCGATGTGCTTTTCATAGCCTGTATCGATAAGCTTTTGGCGCTGCTGCTCAAAGGTGTCGCTGATGAACTTTAAGAAAATCAGGCTCAGGACAATATGCTTATATTCTGATGATTCGACGCTACCACGTAGCTTGTTGGCGGCATCCCAAAGGGCTTCTTCAAAGCGACCATCTTTGGCTTGGTCGTTCTTATTTGCAGGTGTTTTAGCCATGTTTCTTTATTCTCTATGTTTTGATATTAAATTTTGATAAGGAATGATTCTCAACGGTTTAAAAATGAAACAATTACTCAATTACTCAATTACTCAAGTAATTAATTACTCAATTAATTACTTACTTACTCACTCACTCACTCACCTCTGACTAAGCCTTTCATCAATCATGTCCTGTAGTAGCTTAGTCACCGTTGTACGATTGTCAATCACATACTTCTTCAATGCTATATGTTTGTCTTCGCTAATATTAAAATTCACCCTTACTGTTTTTTTCGGAGTGTTACTCACATCAGAAAGTTCTAATGTATACTTTGAATCTTTACTTGGTCTGCCAGCTTTCATATTTTTTTACCTATTCTTTATTGAAAAAAGTTTTCACTTCATTCACTAGAGCCGTCATTTCTTGTACGGCGTTACTGTTTAGAGGCTCGGTGTCAAATACTGTTTTACCTAATGAAGCACTGTTTGGGTAGCTTACACGCTGCATCACTTTTGTCTCTAGAACTGGTAGATCATAATCTAACAGGACAGAAACGACCTCTTTACCGATATTCGTATTCTGAATTGCTCTAGAAACCACAAAAGCTGCTTTCAATTCACCATCAGTCATCTCAATACGCTGTTTTACTAAATCTACTAGGTCGCTGGTAGCCCAAACGTCGTAAGGACTTGGTTGTACTGGTATCAGTACAAAATCAGCTGCCTTAATTGCAGATATAGCAAGATTGGTTGCTTGTGGAGAACCATCGATGACCACGTAATCCTTATCAGTTACGTTTTTTAAATCTTTATCTAAGGTTGGTCTATCTAGGGCTATAACTGGAACTGGGTTATCTTCATCAACAGCTCTCCAATCACGCGCACTACCTTGCTGATCACTATCAACTAATAAGACGCTATGACCTTGCAGCTGCAGGCCGCGAGCTAATTGTGTAGCAATAGTCGTCTTACCACTACCACCTTTCTGATTCAATACTGCAATGACTTTCATAGAATATAGTTCCGTAGTAGGTATTTTACTCATATGAGTAAATGAGTATATATCTAAATGAGTAAAAAAAACCATCCTTTTCTATTTTTTAGAGAGAGTTGGCCCTTGCTGTCAAACCCGTACACCTAAGCTTGAAACATCTTAATCAGGCTGTCGACAGAAACTTTCTGTGTATACTCGAAAGAAAAAATATCGCAAGATTATAGGTCTTATTTTCACTGTTCATGAAAGCCAAAAGCTAAGACTGATGTAGTTAGTAAGGAGCGCGACGTTAGTACAGAAGATATGTTTACGGTTGATGGATTGAATGATAAGCAGCTAGGGCGTATTGCTCGTAAATCTGCTTTTATGGCGGAATATAATTATCTAGTAAGCGTTACTAGCTTATCTGATGATTTATAGCAGGGGTCAGTTCGGTACCCTAGTGAGGACTTGAATCTTTGGCTGTGAGCTAATGGTATTAAGGTTTCAACTTGCTGAGATAGCCACAGTGTACTTCATGATGTAATTACCATAGATATTCTATCTATGATCGGTGCGCTAGTGAGGACTTGAAGAGACCATCCCAGATTCTGTGTAACTGACGTTTAGATTAAATACTTACACAAAATTTAGGAAGGTCTCTGAAAATTAAC